>Ga0078972_1003749_pt1 | contig 44338 bp, 33 predicted proteins | sample YelNatPaOPGAMG01_FD_67568 | JGI IMG/M metagenome (GOLD analysis project Ga0078972, IMG submission 67568) | Hot spring thermophilic microbial communities from Obsidian Pool, Yellowstone National Park, USA - OP-RAMG-01 (SPADES assembly) (version 2) | ecosystem: Environmental > Aquatic > Thermal...
CTAAAAAGGCTTGTGATGGAGTCATAACGCGTTTCTGATCGTCACCTGCTAATTTTTCTATCCTAACTCCGGGTGTAAGTATGACGAAATCATTTCCTAATTCGCTTCTTATCAATTTGATCTCTTTGGGAGAAGCGACAACACCATCAAGTCCTGCGGATTTAGCAAGTTTTGCCAAATGTATAATCTGTGATTCCAAGTCTCTTTTTGTGTCATAAATGGTCTGTAACTCTTTAATATCCATACTTGTTAATACTGTTACACCGAGCAAAATAGGTTTTTTAATGCCTAATTGAATAGCTTTTAATCTTGTTGCAGATGCAGATTTAGTCATCATTTCTATTCCGCCAGAGATATGAATATTAAATATATCAACGCCAAGTTCAACTGCGGATTCTGACGCCTTGGCAACGGTATTTGGAATATCATGAAATTTCAGGTCAAGAAATACATTTTTCCCTCTATTCTTTATCTCTTTTATAATATCAGGTCCAACCCTTGTAAAAAGTTGTGGTCCAACTTTATATAGTTTTGCACTATCGCCTAACTTATCCATTATTTGACAAGCTGAGTTAAAATCATCAAGGTCAAGAGCAATAGCTATTCTTTCAGCCCAATTTCTTTCCATATCAAGCCTTTTATCTTATTGGACAAGGGAATTTGCGAAAAAAAATGGGAACTGGTTTTCCTTTTCCAATTCCCATACTTTTGTATTATTTATCTAATCAGATTTGATCCACTCGGCTCATAGGTAACAGCGACAGGCGGGTCATCTATACCATCAATAGTGCCAAGTGGAATCTTGTTTATATCCAAGTTTGCTATTTTACATTTATTGACAACACAAAATTGTCTAATCAATGCTTTTTGATTATTATAAGACACATTAATATTGCCATATTCATAAATTCTAACACTCTCTATTCGTCTGAGTTTTTCCTGCTGTTCATATAATTTGAAGGCAAATTCATCATCCATAACTTCAAGTCTAACCCTTGCTATACCATCATTTATCATGCCAATTTTCTTTGCTGCTGCATAAGACATATCAATTTTTCTGCTTGCTTTATGTGGTCCTCTGTCATTAATACGCACATATACGCTTCTTCCATTTTTTATATTTGTGACTTTCACAATAGTTCCATAAGGTAACGCTCTATGAGCTGCGGTAAAATCATCTTTATCATATTTTTCTCCGCTTGCAGTTTTGGAACCGTGAAAACTGTTACTATACCAAGATGCAACGCCAAATTGGATTTTGCCAATCTCACTTATCTGAGCGTTATGAATAGCACCACAGCCATTAAGCATTAATAAAGTGACAGTGAAACTGCTTAATATAATGAAATTCAAGCATCTACGCGCCGATTTATTATAACTATCCGAATAAAGCACTTCATTGCTCCTAGCCATTTATGTCTGATAAAAATTATTTTAAACAAACAGAAATAGCGAAAAAAAAAGCCAGAGAAACGACATCGGTGTTCTCTGAAAATAAAAAAACCAGAGAACACAATCCTCTGGCGTTCTCCTCACTATAAGCTTACGAGGTTAGCTGTCGGGCTCGGGATGAGAGTCCCTAATCCTTTTGGATATTCGCCCCAAGATTCTTGCGAATCTATATTGGTTCCCCCGTCTTTCATTACATTTGTATTATATACTAATGCAAATCTAAGACAAGTTCAGCATTTTAACTTTGTGTGTTTTATTATAGCAGAATTTCTTTAAGATGTCAAGATGATTTTCTGAGGATCTGAGGACGTGTATAGTTCATAGACGTAGGTAACACTATTAGCTAAGCAAGTTTTGATAAAGTATTGTGAATTTTTTATTTGATATACAGGTTTTAAACTGGATTCCTGATGCAGCTTACCCCTGCGAAACTTGTCCCTGCGAAAGCAAGGAGCAGAGAGTAGGGGCAGGAATGACAAGATTTTCATAGGTGCTCAGACAGACTATAAACAAATCTTCAACCTTTAACCTTTAACTTTCAAACTTTAATCTTATTTATTTCAGGAAATGTCCGAACTAATGCCCTAAGCTCAGTTTTCTTGCTTGAGTTAGTTTAATAAGTTTATAAGTTTAGTCTCGTATCCAATTCCTGTTACCATATTGTATATCCACCGTCAATAATTAGGTCATGGCCTGTCATAAAGTCTGATGCAGGAGAGGCAAGAAAAACGATTGCCCCTTTTAAATCATCAACTTGTCCTAACCTTCCTAACGGTGTAAGCTTAGCCCATAAGGGCAATAACTCTTTTACTTCTGGGATCGTATTTACCAAAGGCGTAATAGTATATCCCGGACTTATGCAATTGACCCTAATGCCGTGTTTCGCCCATTCAGAAGCAAGCGATTTAGTGAGATGGACAACTCCAGCCTTTGATGAGTTATAGGAAGCCTGACTCTGCGGATAATTCACAATAGTAGCAGACATTGAAGCAGTGTTGATTATCTTTCCGTATTTCTGAGGTATCATAACCATTGCCTCTGCTTGCGCACAAAAGAAAACAGCTTTTAGATTTAGATCAACGACCTTGTCCCACTCTTCTTCTGAAACATCTTCTGCGTTTTTCCATAATGTCCGACCTGCATTGTTAACCGCTATATCAAGCCTACCCCATTTTTCTATAACCTTATCTACCATCCTTTGAACATCGGCAATAGATGTCACATCCGCAACGATTGAAATAGACTCTTGTCCTAATGTTTTAATCTCTTGTGATACTTTATCTGATGTATCGGGATTAATGTCAACGATTGCAACAGAAGCACCCGCGGAAGCTAATGCGTGAGCAAACGCTTGTCCGATGCCTTGTCCGCCTCCGGTCACCAAGGCAATTTTCCCATCTAAACGAAAGCTATCCAATATACTCAACTTGTCCCTCCTATTAAAAATTAATTCATTTATCCAATAATCAATTATAGCATGATCTGCTTTTTTTGCAATATTTTTTCTCTGAGGTTCAGACATGGGTTCGGACAATTTATTATCCGATTAAATTATATAGGGAAATCCCTCTAAATTTCCCTTTTCCAAAGGGAGACTTTAATGACTTCCTCATTTGAAAAAGATGAGTATGTTATGAAGTTAAATGGTATTGCTCTACCTTTGGAGTGTAATTCAAATTTTAGGCAAAGATCAGAAGAATGCAATTCAAAGTCAAGGCAAGGATAATTTAGATAATTTAGCCACAGAAATAACTCGGAAAATAGACACTGAATACAAACAATATACTTAACTGAGAATTCTGAAAACCAGTTAAATCCAATTATCATAAGGATTAGAAAGCCATATAAAAATGAAAATGCTCCATACTCATGTCCGATCTTCAGAAAATATATCTTGCATTTTGTATCCTATATTATGTATTCTATATCTATATTCTATGTAATTATTTCTTAGTGTATGAATTATTTAAAGGAGGAATGTATGAAAGAGCGATTACAAGAAATCTTTTCACACTACAAAGGAAAAGAAAATGAATTAATACCGATACTGCAGGAAGTGCAATCAGAATTTGGTTATATTCCAGAAGAAGCTATGAAGGATATAGCGCAATTCCTGCATATTCCTCGGGGTCGTGTATATTCAGTTGCGACTTTTTATGCACAATTTAGGCTTAAACCTATTGGCAGAAATCATATAATGGTCTGTAGAGGAACTGCCTGTCATGTTAGGGGAGCAACAAAGATATTAGAGGAGTTGGAAAAGATTCTTAATATAAAAGAAGGAGAAACCACTCCTGATATGGAATTCTCATTGGAAACGGTAGCATGTATTGGGGCATGTGGAGTTGGTCCTAATATAGTGATAAATAAAAACACATTTGGACGTATGAATACAAGAATTCTTCCTGATATTCTTAGTATCTGCTCAGGAAATTTTGGAGGAAAAGCCGATGATTAACAAAATGACAGTTTTAATTTGCCAAGGCTCCGCTTGTGTATCTGCTGGGGCAATTAAAGTAACAGAGGCAATCAAAAGTGAAATAGCTAAACTTCGCCTCAATAATGTTGAGGTGAAAGGAACAAAATGCGAACATGATAATACTGAAGTGAAAATTACTGGATGCCATGGTTTTTGTCAACGTGGTCCAACAGTAATTATTCAACCAGATGACATATTTTATACCGAGGTAAAACCAGAAGATGCTTATGATATTGTGCATTCCCATATCCTGAACGGAAAACCCGTTGAACGTTTATTTTATAGAGACCCTGTAACGCTAAATCTTGTTCCAAAGTATTATGATGTAGATTTCTTTAAAAAGCAACAACGTTCTGTTATCTTAACAAATTGTGGATTTATTAATCCAGAAGATATAGATGATTATTTGGCTGTTGATGGTTATAAAGCGTTAAAAAAAGCTCTCTTAGAAATGGACCCAGAGGAAGTAATAGATGAGATCAAAAAATCAGGGCTTCGTGGAAGGGGCGGTGCAGGATTTCCAACAGGTGTAAAATGGGAATTTTGCCGTAAAGCTCCCGGAGATGAGAAATACATGATCTGCAATGCAGATGAAGGCGACCCTGGCGCTTTTATGGATAGAGGCATACTTGAAGCAGACCCTCATAAAGTTATTGAAGGTTTAACAATTGCAGGATATGCCATCGGGGCAAGTGTCGGTTATATCTATGTTCGTGCAGAGTATCCTTTGGCTATTCAACGTATTCGCATAGCTTTACAGCAAGCTAAGGACAGGGGATTTCTAGGACAGAATATTTTAGGAACAGATTTTAGCTTCAATATAAATGTAATGGAGGGTGCAGGAGCTTTTGTCTGCGGTGAAGAGACAGCATTGATAGCTTCTATAGAAGGGCGAACAGGCAGACCCCGTATGAGACCGCCATTTCCTGCTCAGTCAGGACTATATGGAAAACCCACAACTATAAACAACGTTAAAACACTTGCAAGTGTCCCTATGATCATATATAAAGGGGCAGATTGGTATTCAAGCATAGGAACAGAAAGATCAAAAGGAACAACAGTATTTGCACTTACAGGTCATGTAGCTAACTCTGGTCTTGCAGAAGTTGCACTTGGCACAACTTTAAGAGAGATCATTTATGAAATAGGCGGAGGTATCCCTGACGGAAAAAGGCTCAAAGCTGTCCAAACAGGAGGTCCCTCTGGGGGCTGTCTTCCAGCAAAATTTTTAGATTCTCCCGTTGATTATGAATCTCTCGCCGCTACTGGTTCTATAATGGGGTCTGGTGGTATGGTAGTGATGAACGAAGATAGCTGTATTGTGGATATAGCACGCTATTTTGTTGATTTCACTCAAAGAGAGTCCTGCGGAAAATGCGTCCCATGTAGAGTTGGCACTAGGAAAATGCTCAATATACTAAAAAAGATAACAAGTGGCAAAGGGAAACTTGAAGATATAGATTTACTTGAACAAACAGCTAAAATCGTTAAAAATTCGGCACTTTGTGGGCTTGGTCAAACAGCACCTAATCCTATTCTTACAACTATTCGCTACTTCAGAGATGAGTATGAAGAACATATAAAACATAATACATGCTCAGCTGTTGTTTGCAAAGAAATAGTTTCTTCACCATGTCAACACACCTGCCCGATAGATACAGAAGCAACTGTCTATATCGCTTTAATTGCCCACAGACGATTTGCGGAAGCTTGGGAGATGATCAGGAAAGATAATCCGCTTCCATCAATCTGCGGTAGAGCTTGCTATCATTTCTGCGAGTCAAAATGTCAGGCTGGTAAATGGGGAGAACCTATCGCTGTTAGAACACTTAAGAGATTTGTCGCAGACTATGCCCGAAATGCTGGCATATATGAAATAGATGAAAATAATGTTATTGACAAAGAAAAAGTGGCGATAGTCGGTTCCGGACCAGCAGGATTGACAGCGGGATATTTCCTCGCTAAAAAAGGATATGACGTAACTATCTTTGAGGCTTTGGACGAAATCGGCGGGGCAATGAGGACTTATGTCCCAGAATATAGATTACCAAGGGATATTTTAGACCTTGATATTAACAACATAAAAAGGGCTGGCGTAAAGTTCAAAACGGGTGTCAGAGTTGGCAAGGACATATCCATTAATGAACTCAGAGAAACTCATAGAGCGGTATTTATCGCTGCTGGTGCAAACAAACCAAAACGGCTTGGAATACCAAACGAAGACGCAGAAGGTGTCTTAGATGCCCTAGAATTTCTAAGGAGAGTAAATCTTAAACAAAAACTCACCGTTGGTAAGAGAGTTGGCATTATCGGAGGTGGAAATGCTGCTGTTGATGTTGCAAGAGTTATGAAAAGGGTTGGAAACTGTGATAAAATAACTATTATATATAGAAGAACACGAAGAGAGATGCCTGCACTTGAAGAGGAAGTCAACGGAGCGATAGAGGAAGGTATTGAGTTCCAATTCCTATCAGCACCAAAGAAAATTCTTGTCCAAGATGGCAAGGTAGTCGGTCTTGAATGTATAAGAACGAAATTAGGACCAGTAGATGAAAGTGGAAGAAGAAGCCCTGTTCCTATTGAAAACTCGGAATTTGTCATTGAACTTGATAATCTTGTCATCGCTATTGGAGAAGGTCCTGATCCACAATGTTTAGGAGACGATCATTGTATAGAATTTACCAAAACAGAGGCAATAGCAGTAGATCGTGATACCCTTGCCACAAATGTTGAAGGCGTCTTTGCTGGTGGAGATATAGTAACACATCCTCAAACAATAATAGAGGCAATACAAGCAGGAAAGATCGCTGCTAATATGATTGACAAGTATATTAGAGGAGAAAAATTATATAGAGAATATAATGTGACAAGACCTTCCAGATATATAGAACCTTTGGAATTAACAGACGAAGAGATAAGAAACGCAAAAAGAGTCCAAGTCCCATATCTACCCGTAGAAGAAAGAGAAGGCAATTTCAGGGAGGTTGAGTTGACTATAACCGAAGAGATGGCTGTAAGAGAGGCTAGACGTTGTCTCAGATGCGATCTGAATACTGAAGATGGGAAAAGATGGCTGAACAGAATAAGATAGGAGAATAAAATAGGACAGAAATATGCTTAAATATAAACTATTAGCTATTGATCTTGATAAAACTCTGCTTAACAATGAACACCGAGTGTCAAAGCGGAATTATTTAGCACTGAAAAAATGCAAAGAAATGGGGCTATATGTCATTTTAGCTTCTGGAAGAGAAGTTGAAACCATAGACAGATTCTCTGATGAGTTAGGCATATATGACCCCATTATCGCATGTGTCGGTGCAATTGTCTGCGGAGAAAAACAGCATGGAAAAAGGGAGTTACTTTATCATAAACCTTTGCCTGTTGGCATAGTTGATGAGGTTATGGAATTTACAAAGGCTATGGGCTGGTGTCTTACAGTGCATTATCCTGATAAGATACTTGCCCTTAAACAAGATAAATACACTGACATTTATCATAACCAAACAGGCGCTACCTTTACTTTTGTAAGTGATCTTTACGAGATAATATCTGGAAGTCAACCTACGAAACTTATAATAGTCGTTGATGCGGATATTAGAGAAGATGTCTATCAGCAATTTCTAAAAAAATGGGGAGACAAGGCAAATATAACAAAGACAAATCCTGAATATGTAGAGGTAAACGCCAAAGGAGTTGACAAAGGCGTTGCATTGATAGAGCTTTGCCGAATACTTGATATACCGATCAGTCAAACTATGGCTTTTGGCGATAATTACAGCGATCTGCCGATGTTGACGGTATCAGGAGGAAAGATATTGATGGATAATGCCTCTGATGACATAAAATCTGAATTAAAAGAAAAATTTAGCGATCTTATCATAGCTCCATCAAACGAAGATGACGGAGTAGCTTATATAATTGAATCGCTTTTAATTGACTAACTAATTCATATATGATATGATTTAACAGCAAAAAGTTAATTTCAGTAGCTTTAATAAAAAAGGAGAATAATATGAAATTAGGATTTTTGACACCATTTTCAAAAGAGATCGTGGAGTTTGCGGGCAAAGGACCTTTTGATTGTCTTGAATTAGGCGGAGTGCCAAAAGAATGGCTTGGCAACACTGATGAAGCTATCAAAGCAAGGGAGTCTGCAAAGAAGATTCTCAAAGATAACAATATATTCGTAGCATCAATACTTAGCCCAATGCCATCAATAAGGACAACCAAAGAGGAACTTAAAGGCAGACTTGAAGCAATGGGCTTGATCATGGATGTCTGTAAAGATTTAGGCGGAGCGGTTTACACTGGTGCTGGTCCTTCGGGATATGACACATCAAAAAGCCTTCAAGATAACGTCTCCATATACAAGGAAGTATATTCTCATGTCGCTGAACTTGCTGAACAGAAGGGCGTAAAAGTCGCTTTTGAGAATTGGCCCGGTGGAAAGCCTTTTGGCGAAGGAGCTAATTTACCGATCACTCCCTATGCTTGGGAATTGATGTTTAACGCTTTGCCAAGCGATTATATCGGTCTTGAATTTGATCCTTCACATCTCATGTGGCAATGGATCGATCCATATAAGGCAGTGAGGGATTTTGCTAAACATATCTTTATGGTGCATCTTAAAGATACTCAGATATTCTATGATAGGCTTGCAAAAGTCGGCAATCATGGTAGCGGTTGGTGGACATATAGGCTTCCTGGGTTTGGTGAATTGAACTGGCACAAATTCTTTACCGTTCTATATGAATTTGGATATAAAGGCAATATGGTAATTGAGCATGAAGACCCTATTTTCAGCGGAGATAGAAGAAATGAAGGATTTATCATTGGCGGAAACTATCTTCGTAAGGTGCTTCTTGTCTGATAATAAGGCGTGATGATATAGGATGCAGGATAAAAGATATAAGATGCAGGATAAAAAACAGAATTCGGATCGTAATTCTGCATCCAATATCCAATATCCAGCATCCAGTATCCCGCTTCTTTTACTTTTTTTGCTTATTTTTTGCATATCACTTATGAGCTTTTCCTCTTGTAGTCAGTCTAAACCTTTAAATGTCCAGTCCTTTCCATCTGCCACGTCATTGATCGCTGTAAATCATATAACTACTATCGGAGGTTTCTATCAGCCTGGTGGAATAGCTATTGATTTAGATGGGAATCTATGCGTCGCAGATTCAGGAAATAATAGAATTGTAGTTGGAAATATAGATATTATAGGGCGTTTCGGTTGGCAAGTAGGCGAATTTGATCACCCTATGGATATTGCCTTTGATGGTCTCAGAATGTATATAGCTGATAGCGGTAATAACAGGATACAGAGATATAGTATCGTTGAACGGACTTTTAGCATTATAGCAGGTGAAAGGACGGATAAATCAGAAAATTCGCTTGGATTGTATAGCCCGCAAGGTGTCGCAACGGATTCAAAAGGGAACGTTTTTATCGTTGATACTTGGAATAACCGTATCTTGAAAACCGATCCATTGGGCAGGCTTCTGATGGAATTGGGCGGGTTAAATAGATTTAATAAGCCACAATCTGCAATGATTGATACTTCTGGCAATATCTATGTATGCGACACAGGAAACAATAGGATATGCAAATTTGATTTCAGCGGTTCACAAATAGCTATATGGGGCGGTTTTGGCAGGGATAGAGGACAATTCCAAAGTCCGACAAGCATCGCTCAAGACAGGGCTAAAAATTTATATGTAGTAGATCAGGGAAACAAAAGAATACAGGCATTCAATAAAGACGGAGTTTATATCGGCGAATTTGGTCTGGATAAGCTAAAAGAACCCTATGATATAGTCATAGATAATGAATATCGCGCTTATGTTACAGATATGTCATCTTCCACTGTTGAAGTATTTAAGATAATACTACCATAAAATCTATTCCCTCTTTATGATCATCAAAATTTATTACACATTATTAAAACCAATAAATCATTTTGCTACAAATATTAATAAACTATCCAAAATTTGCTTAATAGTTATTATTTGTATCTTTTCCATTTCAATAAAGGCATTTTCAGAAGACAGGGTCATATCCCTTTCTGACAAAACAGAAGAGATCGTCGGAGCTAATTTTGTCAATCCTTATCAGCTTAAATATCTACCGATCATTCCAAAGTCGGAGAAAATCTATCTTGATAATCTGCTAATTATAAGAGATGTGGATTATGCGATAGATTACAATCTCGGTCAGATAACCATCAAAAAAGAGATAAAACCAGATTCTATAATTAAAATAAGCTATCGCATTATTCCGATCACGCTTCAAAAGACATACTTTAGAAAACTTTTTGAGACTGAAATTCAAAAAGAGCCTGTTTCAGAACCTCCACCAATTACTCATTACTTGCCACCAGTTACTGATACATCTGACCTTACTTTTACAGGGACAAAAACTCTTTCATTGTCAATGGAAAGCCTCAGGGGATTATCAATTAATCAGCCAACAAGGTTAAATATAAACGGCACAGTTGCAGGAAATGTTAAAGTAAGTGCCTTGCTTTCCGATGAGGATTTGCCATTACAACCCGAAGGCACAACAGAAGAGCTTGAAGATTTAGATAAAATCCTCATCAAAATTGAGGGCAAAAATTTATCTGCGACACTTGGCGATTATGAAACATCCTTTGGAGATACCGAGTTCGTCCTTGCAAGCAAACAACTTGAAGGGGCGCAAGCACAGGGAAACTTTGATGTTGGCGGATTTACTCTAATAGGGGCGGTATCAAAAGGGCAATCTTCAAGCATCACAATCTCTGGCATAGAAGGTCAGAACGAATATAGGATAAGCGTTAACGGTAGATATGTAATAATGGTTGCTGGCAGTGAGCAAGTTTGGCTTAACGGCGAAAAAATGAGGAGAGAGAAAGACTATGTGATCAGAGACTATGGCGATCCTATTATAGAGTTCACAAAAAACCATCTGATCACTGGCAAAGACATCATCGTTGTTGACTTTGAATATATTGACGAAGACCGTAACTATGGACAGAAACTTTATGGCATAAGAGGCAGAATAAATCCCAAATATCAAAGTGATGAAAATTTAGAAAATCCATTAGCAAATTTCAAATTCCTGGGTCTGGAATCAACATTTGGGGCTTCTTACGCAATTGAATCTGACGATAAAGATAATCCAATAATTCCCTTGAGTGAAATTGATATTAACAATCTCAAAAAAAATAACCTTGATCCTGATGGAGATGGAGTTTTATTGCCTGCACCTACAAGCAGTTCTGTTATCGGTTTTGACGGTAGGATAAATATCGCCGATAACACTTTTTTAGCTGGTGAAGTAGCTTTGAATAAACGCGATCTAAACACATTCTCTATGTTTGACAAAATAGAGGAAGGAAGGGCATGGAAGTTAAATGGGACATCAAATACTGACAGGTTTAGGCTTGACTTCAATCTTAGAAGTTTTGATTCAAACTTCATTCCCATAGGAGCTACAAAAGATAGTAGAAGTAGAGGGACTTACCAAAAAGATTATGATACAATAGGCTTTGGCGGGTATAGATCAACTATCAAATCAGGAGATGAGAGAAGTTATAATATGGATTTATGGCTTGAACCGATAGATAAAATTGAGTTAAGAGGGAATATTGGCAGAGCTTTAAATGAGTATGAACTCCCAGAACCATCTAAAACCACCACAGATCATTGGAGCAGAGGTGTAAAAATAGCATTGCCAAACCTTCCCCAGATTGACACTAAATACCAAGAGGCGACGACAAAAACAAATGACATGAATGACACAAAAAAGACCAGAGAATTATGGCAAATAGATCACAGGCTATTTAAAATAGTAAATGTTAGAATGAGAGGTGAAGATTTCAAATCTTTGAACTTTAATCTATCCGATAACACCGATGATATTAAAAGACAGGAAAGGAAAATTACATTAAGCCTGCCATCTTATAAAAAAATATCATTGTCAAGCGATCTTTCACTTGAAAAGGAATGGAAATCACAGCAGACCAATTGGATTAAGTCCTCAACAGCTCAGACATCATTGATCAACCTTTCTATAAAGCCGAATGATTGGTTTGACTTCAGCAGTTACTTCGGGCGAAGAAGGCTTAACAGAGAAAATGAAATGGAGATTAAGACTAATGTTGCAGACTTAAAGATGAACATAAAACAGCTTAGGGTCAACTATCAAATAGATAAAAAATTGTCAACAGAGAAAGAAGAACAATATCTAAACTATATAATTGTTTCAGCAGACGGCAAAGAGACGATCAGATACCTTAAACCCGGAGAGGGCAACTATGTTAAAATAGATGAATATACTTATAGAGAAGACTCAGAAAAAGGAGATTATATAAGGGTTTTAAGAACAGTTAGCGATAAACCTGTTACATCATTGACATTTCAATCAGTTTTCAGTTTAAGACCAAGATTTTCATATCGTCAAAGAAATGATAACAAATCATTAAAATCTCAGTTAATGAATTCATTGTCAATGTTTGAATTAGGCACAAGGATAAACGAAGAACAAACAGAAGTATCAAAGGATTTTTATCTATTAAAAGATTTGCATACGGACAAAACTATATATGGCATAAAAAAATATTGGCTTAGGACGCAATTATCACCAATTAATAAAATTTCTTTGACATCTGATTATGAAATTAGCAGAAATCTCAATAGGCGATTAAATAGCCAGACAAGAGAGATCAATTCTGATAGATGGAAATTTAAGATTGAAAGTCCGTTGACAGAGAAAGTTGTCTGCGGTGGAGAATTTACCAAAGACAATACCTATGAAAAAATATCCTCAATACAAGTAAAATCAAATATAGCCAAAGTTATATCGGATATTTCAGAAAAAGGAAAATCTCAATCTGTATTTTTAAGCTATGATCCAACAGGTGCAATATCAAAATTAGAATTGCGGGCAGGTTACGAGACCGAATGGAATGACGATATAACTGATGACGATCCACCAGTCCTGACAAAGATATACTCAATCGGTTCTGAGATAGGTATTAGCTTTAAGGGAAAAGGCAACGCTTTAGCAAAGTATGCGATAGCTAAAGGGACAAGCAGTGGCGAACTACCTTTTATTAGGTATGACTTCCACAAGGGCATAAGCCATAAGATTAAACTTGAAAATAGATATAGGGTTAAATGGTTTACAGATGTCACTTTACGGACAACCTATCGTGGAGAGTTCGCCGAAGACACAAAACCTGATCATCGCTTTGAAATGGAGGCGATCGCCAATTTTTAATGTGACTATTTAGCCTGAGTATGCTTCAATACCGCTGATACGAATCCACTAAAAAGAGGGTGTGGTTGCAATGGCTTTGATTTAAATTCAGGGTGAAATTGCGTCGCAACAAACCATGGATGATCATCAATTTCTATCATCTCTACAAGCTGATCATCAGGAGACAACCCGCTTAAACGCAATCCATGAGATATGAATTGTTCCCTATATTCGTTGTTAAACTCAAACCTGTGTCTATGACGTTCGCTGATAATTTCGGTGCCATATTCCTTAAATGCGACAGAGTCTTTTTCTAATTTGCAGGGATATGCTCCAAGTCTCATCGTTCCGCCCATATCCTCAACTTTCTTTTGCTCTTCCATAATAGTTATGACTGGATATGGTGTATCGGGATCAAATTCAATGCTATTAGCTCGCTCAAATCCGAGGACGTTTCTTGCAAATTCAATGACAGCACACTGCATCCCAAGACACAACCCAAGGAATGGGACTTTGTTTTCTCGTGCAAATCGTATAGCTTTTATTTTCCCTTCAATACCTCTGTAACCAAAACCGCCAGGGACTACTATGCCATGGACATCGTTAAAATACTTAAACTCGTCTCCTTCTTCAAGATGATCAGACTCTATCCATTTTATATTGACTTCTACATTATTAGCAATACCGCCATGTTTCAATGCCTCAGTTATAGAAAGATAAGCATCTCCATTTTGAGTATATTTGCCAACTATTGCAATAGATACTTCACCATTAGGTTTTTTCAGTTTTGAAACCATTTCTTCCCATTCCTTAGTATCGGGAGAACAATCTGGCAAAGCAAGTCTGTCTATGATAAGATCGGCTAATCCCTGTTTTTCAAATGTAAGCGGTATTTCATATATATTTTTTGTATCTCTTGCTTCTATAACTGCTTCCTTTGGGACGCTACAAAAAAGCGATAGTTTTCGTTTGTGTTCCTCCGTCAGTGCTGATTTTGAGCGACATATAAGAATATCGGGCTGTATTCCAAGTTCCATAAGTGCTTTAACGCTATGTTGAGTAGGTTTAGTTTTTGTCTCTCCCCACGGACCGACATAAGCGATAAGACTTACATGGACAAAAAGCGTATTTTCTCTGCCGACTTCTAACCTCATCTGTCTAATGGCTTCTGTGAAAGGTGGTGTTTCATAATCTCCGATAGTTCCGCCTATCTCCACTATCATAACATGCGCTCCGCTGTCTTCTGCAAGCTTATATATTCTGCTTTTTATCTCGTCAGTGATATGTGGGATCAATTGAACTGTATTTCCGAGATATTCCCCTCGCCTTTCTTTGGCGATAACTGCACCATATACTGACCCTGTTGTAAAATTAGAAGCACTTGTGAGGTTAACGCCAATAAATCTCTCATAATGACCGAGATCAAGATCAGTTTCAGCACCATCATCAGTAACATAAACCTCGCCATGTTGATATGGATTCATCGTTCCCGCATCTTTGTTGATATATGGGTCAATTTTTAGCGGAGTAACTTTGAACCCTCGGCTTACCAGCATTCGTCCTATGGATGCAGTGGTAATCCCTTTGCCAATTGATGAAACAACTCCACCTGTCACAAATATATATTTGGTTCTTCTTGCCATTTTTCAATTGACTCCAATCTTTTGAAAACTAATTTTCAGTTATAAGTCTTTTTTATTTTATAAAATGCCCGAACATCATATTATAACTATTGGATCATTTTTTTTGACTTTTCCACCTTTGAGGACTTTTACAAAGATGCCTTCTCTAGGCATAACACAATCACCTGTTTGACGATATATAGCACATCTGTCGTGACACTCTTTGCCGATCTGAGTTACCTCAACCAAAGCAGAATCGCCGATTTTTAGCTTTGTTCCGATCGAAAGATTGACAAGATCAATGCCAACGGTTGTTATATTTTCGGCGAAATCTCCCGGTCCAACATCAAGCCCTTTTTCTCTTATTTTTTCAATGCTTTCAATTGCAAGCAAACTGACCTGTCTATGCCAATTGCCCGCATGTGCGTCATCTTTTAGACCAAAATTTTCTATCAGTAATCCTTCTGGGATATTTTCTTTCTTTACACCTTTTTTTTCGCTTATAGATACTGCTAAAACATAAGCTTCCATATTATAACTTCCTCTCTATCTTTAATATCTTGGCGGGGGTGGAATAAACGTAGATTCCACATTGACAGGGCAACATTTTTCTGCGGAATCCAAAATTGACAGACAAATATCAAGGACATGATATGCTTGTGTCCCTGTGCAACGTTGGGGCGTCCCTTTTCGTAAAGATTCTGCTAACTCAAATATAGCTCTTCCCCATTCAACACCTGCAAACGGCTCTGTTACATAAGGTATTGGACGCCAATCTTTATCGCCAATATTTCGGACACTTACCGCAGACCTGAAGTCAACAGAAGAATCTAATATAAGAGAGCCTGTCTCTCCGTGAAATTCTATTCCACCTTGACGACTAAAACCGAGAAAATTTGTTGTTATACGGGCTTTGCATCCAGACGCAAATGTTAAAATGCCGATAACCTGATCGGGAGTGGTTACCTTAAATTTAGTGCCTGCTTTGGGACCACTTCCGATAGTCCTTTCGGGAATTAAAATGCTGGCATCTCCAAGCACTTTTACAACAGGACCAAGTATAGCGGTCAATATTGTAAGCGGATAAACACCAACATCAAGCATAGGACCAGCACCGGGCTGATGAAATCCCTCTGGGTTAGGATGCCATAGCTCTATCCATGACCAATTCATCTCTGCATAGACCATTAAAGGCTTGCCGATTATGCCATCATTTATAGCTTTCCGAACAGTCTGCTGTGCTTCACCTAAAAATGTAAACGGCGAACATGACAAGCGGACTTTATTTTTTTCTGCCAATTCCAAAAGCATTTTTCCATCTTGACGGTTTGTTGCCAATGGCTTTTCGCTATGGACATGTTTTCCTGCGGAAAGTGCCATAGATGACACTTTGGCGTGTGCATGATGTGAAGTTAAATTTATAACAACCTCTACCTCTGGATCAGCCATAACATCTTCTAATTTTTCATATACACGACCGCCATAATTATTGACAAACGCTTTCGCTTGATCTGTCAAAACATCAAAAGCACCGATAATTTGGACAAGGTCAGGCTTTGTTTTTAGGCTACTGCCATAAGCACCCGATATATTACCACAGCCGACAACAGCTACTCTTAGCGGTTTAAAATCTGACATTTTTATTCCTTTCTCAACTAAACATAAATCTTGAATTTAGTATTTAGTTACAATTTCACAGGTTATTATTTTCTTTGGTGGAACATCAAGAGTCACAACTCCATTAATGCACTCTAATTTTTCTAACCGTTCTTCTGCAAGGTTGCAAAGATAGACATTATCAACAGGCATAGGTGAAGTTAAAGTTCCTAACATAGAATTATGATAAGGATTGTAAAATCTCACGATCAAGCTATCCCTATCTTCTGCCTTTTTTATTGACGAGATCACGAGTTTTTGAGGTTGAAGGTCTATAAAAATCCCTCTTGGAGCGAGCTTATTTCCGCCATTTTTAATCTGAATTGCTGTCAATGGTGCGTTAAAAGCGCGTGCATCAATATCTGCGATGGAAGATTCCAATTTCCCTGCGTGAGGTATTATAGCATATTCAAAGGTATGTAAGCCTTGACATTGTGCTTCTGGGGTTGGAAAAACGCCCCAATCACCTAAGAGTTTAACCGCCCTCAAAAGCGATATAGCTATTGTGTTTCTTCCATCACGTAAGACCTCGTATTCTGGCAAACCACGATTTGCAATAGTTAGACCTTTTTCATCATCAGATACGTCAACAAAAGCTTGTTGTGGTTGACAATTAGACGGATTTTTCCAGCCTTTCCACGGTGTTATCCTACGTTTGACGACATCAAATTGACCATCAGCAGAGACGTAATCAGTGTTTACGTCAGTTGGAAAAAGCACTCTAAGGCGATGATCCTTATGCTCGTTCAATACATCTGCATGGACATATAGACGTCTGCTTCCTTTAACAAGCAATAATGTATAATTTATATCCATCGGTTTTTCGGATAGCCTTAACTTTGTCTTGATTGTGCATTCTGAATATATATTATTGCTCAATATCGGACCAATCTTTGTATCAGAGGCATAAGGAGATACTATCTCATCTTCCTTTGGTGCTCGGTAATTATATTCATCTCCTACATCTAAACTATCCTGAAATTGATTTAAGCCCCTAAAACAAAAGCCAGAATTCTTATCTGTGATATTAAGTCTGCCATCATTGAGTATCTCTACAAGCAAATGTTCGTTTTCCATACAATCAATTTTGTATATCTCACTTATAGTTTCCTCTGTCGGCAAAACTTGATAGGTTGCATATCCCATACTTGGGACGCTTGCGAGAAAAGCTATACGAAATCGCCTGACATGATATGGGATTCTAAATCCAACTTCAGGCAGATCATAATCCCAAACTATCCCCATATCTTCAAGAAGGTATGAAGGGACGTCGTTTCCATCAGCATCCATAACCATTAGATCGTATATCTCTGAGTCCTTTGGAAAATCAACTATCGCGGTTACTAACTCTTTACGTGTGACGTTAATTGGATTAAAAACGACGATTTTCAATGAATCCGCTTTCAAATTGCTGATATTTATGTTTTTAGCAATATTTTCAAAAGCCTCTTTTGCCAATTGTTCTGACAATACATAGCATTTTTCAAATCTTGTGTCCATTTCACGATGGACTTCATCGCAACTACATCCGCATATACTGTCGTGTGGGTGATTTTGCATAAGTGTTTTCCAAGCATACCAGATCAAGTCGCTATCACATTTTTCGCCTAACATAAAGGCAAAAGCGCTAAACGGCTCAACCAATTTTTCAAGAAGAGATTGACATCTCCAATTAGCCTGTTTTTGATATATTCTGCTACTAAGGACATTTGTTAATGTTCCCCAACCATCGGTATATTCACTGCGTAACTCGCCTTCTTTTATTTGAAGGTTATGGACTTCTTCTTTCACTTTGGATACGTAATCTGTAAAGTTTGAATGAATCATTACTGCATCTTGGAGTTTTTCATTTGCAAGTTTTATAGCAGTTGAGACATCGGGTTGAGATGGCGTATGGTCACAGCCATTCATAAACAACAAATGCGTCGTTGTTGCATATCTCATACATGCCTGTCGGACATTATTAACATACTCTAACACTTTATCGGGATCGGTAGGGATCGTCATAGCATTGCTATACCAATTAGCCATAAAAATTCCAAGCACCTCAGAGCCATCGGGAGAACGCCATATCAATTCAGATTTATATCCCCTTGATTCTGGTTCATCTTCATCATACTGATCTTGCCAACGGTTGATGCCTCGTCCAAAAACAGCATTATCTATCCCAAATCCTCTTAATATCTGTGGCATTTGTGAGATATTGCCAAAGCTGTCTGGAAGGTAGCCTATTTTTATTGGGTTGCCATACTTGCTTGCGGTTTTAAGACCAAACATCATGTTGCGGATATTTGCTTCTCCACTGGTCAAGAATTCATCTTGCAGGACATACCACGGTCCTAACGATAATCTGCCATCTGCGGCTGCTTTTTCTATTCGTTCCCTTTGATGAGGACGGATTTCAAGGTAGTCTTCTATTGGTATGATCTGACCGTCGGTGTGAAAATGCTTAAAATCAGGGTCTTTATCTAACAGATCAAGAAGTGCATCCATCAACATAACAAGCCTTCTGCGATGTTTCTCAAAAGGCATATACCATTCTCTATCCCAATGAGTATGTGAGATAACATGAATTGTGTAGTTAGACATTCATCTTTCTCCTTACCAAAACTTGTTGATTATATCTTAGGTTCATATTTACTTTGTTCATCTTTTTTTCTTGAGATGCCATATTGTTTCATTTTTCTATGAAGATTTGTCCGTTCAATTCCGAGTTTTTTAGCTGTTTCAGTGATATTCCAATCACAGGAAATCAGAGTTTGCAATATATATTCACGTTCAAAATCGTTTTTTGCCTTTCTTAGCTCAACTGCTGATAATTTGGTCGTCTTTGGCTGTTCAAAAAGGTTGTTTGGTAAATCTCCTACCTCAATAGAATCAGAAGACACCATAATTACAAGCCGTTCAATCAAATTTTTTAACTCTCTGACATTGCCGGGCCAATGATATGATTGCAGAAGTTTCATTGCAGACTGTGATATACGTTTTTCTTTAACTCCGTTCTCAGCACTGAATTTTGATAGGAAATATGATACAAGCAATGGAATATCCTCAATTCTTTCTCGTAATGGAGGAACATAAATTGGAATAACGTTAAGCCTATAATAAAGGTCTTCTCTAAATCTTCCTTGCTCAACTTCTTGTTGTAAATCCTTATTTGTCGCTGAGATGATACGGACATCAACTTTGATAGGTTCTTTTCCTCCTATTCTTGTAAATTCCCCTTCTTCTATTGCTTTTAGGACTTTTGATTGAGTCCTTATGCTCATATCGCCGATCTCATCAAGGAATAATGTCGCATTATTTGCCTGCTCAAATTTGCCGATGCTCCGCGTAATTGCCCCTGTAAATGATCCTCTCTCATGTCCGAAAAGTTCTGATTCTATTAGATCATCAGGTATTGCAGCACAATTTACTTGAATAAAAGGACGATCACTGCGTTTGCTATTCCTATGTATCGCCCTCGCGACAAGTTCCTTTCCTGTTCCATTTTCACCAAATATAAGCACTCTGCTATTAGTAGGTGCAACAGACATTATTTTTGCAATAAGGTCTTTCATTACTTGGCTTTCACCAATTATTTGATATTTTTCATCAATTTCTTTTTTTAATAGTATATTTTCAGTCCGTAGTTTATTTTTTTCAATAGCCTGATTGATTCTTATTATTATTCGGTCAGCGGAAAGCGGTTTTTCTATAAAATCCATAGCTCCTAATTCCATAGCTTTAACCGCCATATCAATAGTGCCATGTCCAGAGATCATTAAGACGATTATAGAGGAATCATAATTTTTAATACGTCTTAGTGTTTCAATACCGTCAATTCCCGGCATAAGCACATCTAACAAAACTATGTCAGGCTTGTCTTTTCGTATTATCTCAAGCGATTCTTCTCCATTACTTGCGGTTAGAACAGAAAATCCTTCATCTTCTAACACGCCTTTAAGCGATGATCGGACATTAGGTTCATCATCTACAATCAAAACTTTCATATTATTTCAGGTCTTCTCCTTCTGAAACAGGCAATCTTATCCAAAAGGTTGTGCCTTTATTTTGTTCGCTTGATACGTCTATAGTTCCGCCCTGATCGTCTATGATCTTTTTTACAATTGTTAAGCCAAGCCCTGCTCCGCCTCTTTTAGTAGAAAAATGTGGAGTGAACAGATTATTCATTGTCTCTGGCGGTATTCCTACGCCTGTATCAGAAAACTCTATCTCTACCCACTTTTGCTGATTTTGATCATCTATTAATTTTGTTGTAATCTTAATTTTTCCTTCTTTTTCTATCGCCTCAATAGCGTTTTTTATTATATTAAAAAATGCTCTCCTTGTCTGTTCAGGATCAATCATAACTTTGGGAATGTTATCTGAATAATTAGTTATTATATCTATATTCTCTGGGATTTCACCATAAGATTTTAACGCATTGGCGATTACCTCGTTGACATCTGTTAAAGTTGGCGCAAGCAAAGGCATACGTGCATATTGCATAAATTCGTCTAAAAGAAGCCGTAAACGCTCCACTTCCTCAATAATGATATTTGTGCCTTCGTTTAATATTTCCTCATATTCCTCTGGTTTAGTATAGTATCGTTTTCTAATTCTTTCTGCTGATAATTGAATAGGAGTTAAAGGATTTTTGATCTCATGAGCAAATTTTTGTGCTACTTCCTTCCAAGCAGCGGATTTTTCAGCCCGCCTCAGATCTTCTGCATACTTGTTTAGCTTGTCTGTCATAATATTGAAGGATTCAGCTAACATACCGACTTCGTCTCTTGCATCAATATCAACTTTATGAAGCAAGTTCCCATCTGCGACCTCACGAGTGCCTTTTACCAATATGCGAATCGGTTCGGTTATCTCTTTAGCAATAAGTGAACTTATCCATAACGCTATGAGAAAAATAACAACCGCAGCGAATAAAAGTATAACAGCTATCCCTCTTCTCATATTACTTAAATCCGTAGGAGCCAAAGGGACGACTTTGCCGACAACCGCTATTCCTAATAAACTACCATTATCAGAATAGATCGTCATTCCAGCAAGAGCCAATTCTTTATCTTTTAATTTAATTGGTTCTTTTGGCAAAACTGGTTCATTGCGAGGGAAAAGTTCTACTGGAGGCAATCCTAAATCATCAAAATTGGCAAATTTATTCTGTAATAAAGGATCGGTTGTTGAATTAAATAACATGTTGCCTTTGTCATCATAGATTGCGACTATATATCCCTCTGGCAAAGCCAAATCTAATGATGATAACTGGATTTTCTTTTCCAATGCTTGAATGACATTGGTCTCTAATGATACTGTCCTTGCACCTTCAATCATAGGAAGCACACGGAGTTTTCTTAATTCGTTAGTCAATTCCTCCCATTTACTGATGCCCTGTGCTATTATAAAATAAGAAAATAGCATCATTAATATTGTTGGCATGAATGATAAAAATGCGAAAATTAATATTAACTTGCTTTTCAGACTTAATGTTGATAATCTATGATTTTGGAAGATCATATAAGTCACCTCAAAAAGATGAGATTTACTTTAATATACCATTATAAATTATCAGTGTCAAGACATTAAGATTGATGGAACGGGAGATGAGTTTAGACATTTTTGGGGAGTCTCTCTTTTCCAGAGGGAATATTGCTGTCATTCCTTCTCCAGCTTTCGCCATGGTAAACTGCAGAAGGTTCCATTCTCGGCAATTACCCGATTAATTCTTCAAACTCCATTCAAAGAGGGAATAAAAGGGGAATTTTTGAAGTACCTGAACTTATATCCGATCATCAGAGAAAAACAGTGGCAGGAAATTACTCCCCAATAATATAGATATGCACGTCATAGGGTTTGAATTCATCACTAAATTTTGAATTTTCTAATTTAATAGCTCTATCTTCCCATAATACATTAGCGATCTGTTTTGGCGATGAAGCTTTTATCTCAAAAGTTGCGGTTGTAGGGCTATTTCTCATCCCTACCGCAAATATGTAAATTGATTGCTTATATCTTTTTATCATTATTGCAACTGGGACTTCTGGATCAGATGATTTTACTGTCACAAGATCATCAATAGATGGACTATTGATCACTGGGGCGAGTTCGTGAATCTGATTATTGATTTTTGTCACTGCGGGGAGCATTTCTGGATCGTCAAGAAGCGCATGTTCATTAAATTTTGGCTTCCATTCATGGACAAACCAGATCAATCCTCTTGATCCATGTATAATTGACATCCAAACTTCGGCGCGGACTTGATGAGGTGTTGCCTTTTTAGTTTCACTACCTATGCGTGTGCATTCAATACAATTCCATATAATTTTCTTTCCCTCTGTCCATTCCATAAGACGTGATACACCTTTTGCCACATACCAAAGATAATTTTCACCATCTGGTTTGTTTATACCTACTACTGGGTAGACGTCATAGGATATTATATCTCCGCCTTTGACGTAAGTTAGATAATCGCTTATGTGAGCTCCGCTACCGCGTCCGATCCATTCATCATTAGCAACTCCCTGACCAAGATTTAGCAATATAGGTCGTGTTGGATCAAGTGATCGCATTTTTTGATAGTCATCAACAATGTTTTGTGGTGGAACAGGTCCGCCATAATATTCCCTCCCCGTTGCAGGGTCTCTGACGAGTTGTGCATTATCAGGCTCATCGCCATGCATCCAGCCGACAATAATTGGATTATCTTTATTGGCTAATCCGACTCTGCTTTGAGAACATATTACGGGCATTCCAGCTTCCGCTAAAACCTTTAATTGTTCCTCAGTCGGTCCCTTCCAAAGACCTACATATAGATTTATCCCAACAGATTTAAATCTACTTGCATTTATTGGGTTTTGAAGCCAAACTGCTATTGGAAAATAGCTTGGGTCTGATGGAAGTCCATTTTCCCACTGAGAAAATGCGGTTTTTGATAATTCAACTGACATATTTTCCCCCTGATCAAATTGTGCCAAAAGCATTAAAAAAGCTAATATCATTGGCATTGCTCTATCCTTTCGCCTCAAATAGTGAATCTTTAAGCCCGCTGTTAAGCTTATACTGTGAATATGTATCATCAATTTTTATCTGCCTATAATACATGTCAAATAAAAACTTAACGTTGATTTTCATATACATCTCAAACTTGCTAGGTAGCCAATAACCCTGCACTTCCGAGTAGCTGAGGGACATATCCATATCTTTTATCACTGATGGCATTTTTGCAGGAACAAACTTGGCATACACTATATCATATTTGTCTTTAAGTATATAGCCTGTCCCATTAATATAGCCATCTTCCTTCTTTTTTGAAGTAAATTGCACAACCCAAACTGGCATTCCGTTAAATATATCGCTTCCAAGCAATTTGTATTCATAATCCCCTTTTGCCTCTTTGCTTAAAGGCATTTTAGTCTCTTCGGACTTTGATTTCTTTTGCCATTCCTTCCGCTCTTTTTCAATTTCCTCTTTGGACAACGGTTTGCCATCAACTACCATACTGATATATTCTTCATAACGTTTGCCATATTGCTTCATATAAATACGTCTTTGGATAAATACGTCTTTCTTGACAGAACCATCTTTATCTAACTCTTTATATGTAGCCTTTCCCATAAAGGTTGCATCTTGGATATTGTCCAATATAAATTGTTGACGCATTTCAGCCTTGCGAATTATTTCTTGCAAAAGTGAATCTTTACTTGAAGTGCCGATGGACAATGCAGGGATAATCAAAACAAAAATGGCAACTAATCCTATAAAAATTAATAATAGTTTTAAATGTATCTTTTTTGTTATATTCGTTTTTTGCATAGAGGCTCCCATAATGAAAACATTGCTTGCATGTCAATATTTAGTAATATTAATTAACGATATTATCGTAAATATAGATGACAATATCAAGGGTTTTGTTATTAAGACAATTAGTAAAACAATTAGGTTTACATATTAAATTCCAATTTTGTTAATAAAAATAAAATTTTTCTACTCATAACTCTTTATTTATACATCGTTTTTTGCTATTCTAATATATGGTTTTAGGTTTCATTTTTGGGATTTAATCTCGGAGAATTTGGATATGACATCAAGAGAAAGAGTTCTTTTAGCATTACAACATAAAGAGGCGGATAGAATAGCTATCCATGATAGTCCTTGGGGAACAACAGAAGCACGTTGGCACAGAGAGGGGTTGCCAGCCGATCAATCGTCAACGACATATTTCGGTTTTGAATTCAGAGGTTTCGGTGGGGATACATCGTTGCAATTGCCATGGCAGAAAGTAGAAGAAACTGACGAGTATGTCATAACTGTAAATTCTGACGGGGCAAAGATGAAGAATTGGAAGCATAAAACCTCAACTCCTGAACTTATTGACTTTACTATCACATCAAGGGAAATTTGGGAAGAATATAAACCAAGAATGACTATGAATGAATCAAGAGTGGATTGGGCAGGGCAATTGAACTCAAATAAGGCATGCAGAGAAGCCGGTTATTTCTGCACAATGAATTTTGGTCCCGGGTTCACATATATTTGTGATGTTGTTGGTCCTGAAAGAACTATGATAGCGATGATGATAGAACCCGATTGGATCAAAGATATGTTTATGACAAATGCCCAATTGTGTGCTGATATGGCGGAAGAGATGATGGGAAGAGGTATGGAATTTGATGCTGGGTGGATTTTTGACGATCTTGGATTTAGAGATCACCAATTTTTCCCGCCAGAAGCTTATCGTGAATTGCTTTTGCCCGCACATAAATTGATCTGTGACGTCTTTAAAAGCCGTGGCTTACCGATGATATTGCATTCCTGCGGATATAATATGGAATTCATTCCCTTATACATTGAGGCGGGTTTTGATTGTATTCAGCCACTTGAAGTTAAAGCAGGCAACGATATGCTAAAATTAAAAAAAGAATATGGCGATGTATTAGCCTTTATGGGCGGGATTGATGTTCGCGCAATGGCTTCTGATGATCCTGATGATATAGTAAGGGAAATTTCGACAAAGATACCAGTTATGAAAAAAGGCGGTGGCTATATATATCATTCAGATCATTCCGTGCCTGATAATGTCAGTTTTCAGCAATACTGTCGTGTTATTGAGTTAGTTTTAGAATATGGTAAATATTAGAAAAACTCGTTTGATTAGCTGTAAGTAATTGCTTTGAAAGTATGATTATAGCCCAATTTCTAAGTTGATATATAACTGATTTAGAAATTTGGGCTATAATTTTTGATGACTATTGAAGCCCGAGTTCTATGATTTTATTCTTTATGTAACCGGGAAGCATTCCGCAAGCTTCTGCTATCTCTTCAACACTGAGTTTTTTATAGTTTTCTCTCAAAAATTCCTCTTTTTTCTTGCTCCATTTTTTCTTTTTTGATCTGAGCAAACCTAATCTACTGAGCTTTTTTGCGACTGCAAGTTCTGTGATTTCTAACTTTTTAGCTAAATGTGCATTTGACATTATCTCATAATTCTCTCTAAGAAATCTATCTCTATCTTCCGTCCATTTTTTCAGACGTCGTAATTTTAATGTGCCAAGCCTTTTTTCAATCGCACATACAGTAGTTCCAAGCTCTTGTGCAAGGTCCTTATTTATCTTCTCAGTATAAACTTTTCTGAGGTATTCATCTTTTTCCGTAGTCCATTTTTTATTGCGTTTTAAGTTTAATTTTTTTAACTGATAACTGACCCCACTCGGTGTAATGTTAAGATGTTCAGCTAAATCCTTATTTGACATTTTATGGTAATTTTCTATAAGGAATTGTTTATCTTCCTCTGACCATTTTTTCCTAGGCATTTTTTTCTCCTATAATTTATCGTTCATAAAATCAGGCAAATACTTACTTAGTTTATTGTTGATAATAAACTTAAGAATAATATTAATTTCCATGAATACTGAATTTTAGTCCTTAATTTTATGATCCTTATTTAGTCAAAAAGCACCGTCTTTTAGTGTAACAGAATATTGTGTAGTTTGTCAAGAAAAAAATTCTGGCTGATTCTACATTAGTTTTTTCTACACATCATAAAAACACGTACAAGGTAAATATCTGAATGATATATATAGCCACCGCCTTTCTTCATAAATGGATCAAGAAAGTATATCTACTACATAGCTATGATACTCATAGTAATGTTTTTCAGATCAGGTTTCGCTAAGATGCTCTTGAAATTTTCCTCAATAGTTTGTATCATTCTGTTGCGATTAACTTTATTTTTTGTTTATTCTTTTTCATAGCATGCATTCGATTGGAAAGGAGATTTAGAGTGATTCTATATACAATCTAATTGAATAATAGATTGTCCAAAATCATGTCTGGAAATTAGCAAAACTTCTTGGTTGACAAATAGGCTAAGGGATAATAAAAATGTGGGATAGATACAAGGGTGTCGTAACAGGTATAGTAAGCATTATTATCATAATCATCATATATAAAGTGATGACCTACCTTTTAAAACGTTATGCCAAAAAACATTCATTTAGCGAGGAACATACCGCTTCATTCATTAGATATTGGCAATATGGCTTTTTATTTGTTGCGACAATATTTGTTGTCATCTCGTTTTCTGGAGAGATGCAAACATTAGGCATAACGATAGGATTTATTGGGTCTATACTCGGATGGATGCTATATGCCCCTATAAGAAATATGGCAGGTTGGCTCTTTTTAGTAGTTACAAAGCCATTAAAGGTCGGTGATAGGATCATTATCGGTGGCTATGTAGGCGATGTGATAGATATAACTATGAACTATATTGTCCTTGATCAAGTCGGCGGAACTACTGTCGGTGAGGATAGATCGGGCAGAGGGGTCCTTATACCAACAGCATGGCTATTTGATCAATTGATCAATAACTACTCTATGAAATTGCCATCTGATGAGGTGGAAAGCAAATACTTGCTTGATGAAGTGATTGTCCGAATAACCTATGATTCCGATTGGGACGAGGCAGAACAACTATTAAAATCATCTGCCAAAGAGGTAACACAAAACGTCATTGACGAGACAGGACAAGAACCTTATATAAGGGCGGAATTTTTCCCCTCAGGTGTGTTTATGAGGGTTAGATATATGGTCGCACCTACCGATAGACAAAGGGTCTGGTATGAGATAGTCAAACTTATCTCTAAGAGAATAAATGCCAGTGATATTGTTGAATATGGGTTTAATAGAGCTGATGTGATTGTAAACTATCCAGAAGGTCATCCTTATCCTCCACAATATCCTTCGTGGAATATAGACAAGGAACAGAAGAATGACGGAAGAAATTAAAGCGGTATTATTGAAAATACTTGAGATCATTGGGATCATATTAGCTTCCAAATACAGAGGAATATTGCTCAGTATAATTATCGTAATATCTCTCTTAATTGTTCGGCGAATTTTTACCAAGATTATAAAAGCTTACATCAGCAGAAAAGAATTTAAAGAGGAAAATATAACGCAGTTTATGATGACGTGGAAATATATCTGGACCGCGATCATCACTATAATGGGCATAATAGGCTTAAGCGGTTCAATGAAAGCGGTTGGAATTTCTGCTGGCTTTATGGGAATGGTGCTTGGTTGGTCACTTCAAGCCCCTGTTACAGGTATTGCCGCATGGCTTATGATCATACTCAAACGACCTTTCAAAATCGGTGATAGAGTTATCATCGCAGGAATCATCGGTGACGTTATGGATGTGACTATGACGCACATAATACTAAATCAAGTTGGTGGAACTGTCGGCGGAGAAGAACGTTCTGGAAGGGCGGTCTTGATACCAAATGCTATTATGTTCAGTCAAGTTATTATGAATTATACGCTTCAACAGGATTATATATTAGACGAAGTTCCAGTTAGAATTACATTTGAATCCGATTGGGAAGAAGCGGAGAGGATACTTGTTGAAGCGGCAAAGAAAGTCACAAGTAATGTCATTGAAAAAACAGGCGATCAGCCTTTCATAAGGGCAGAGCTTTTTGACGCAGGTGTTTTGATGAGGCTGAGATATAAAGTTGAGCCTCCTAATCGTCAAGAAATATCAACATATATAGTCCGAGAAATTTTCAGGGAATTTGCCAATAATTCAAAAGTGGAGTTTTGCTATCCTAAATCAGAGATCACTTATGAATGGAAAGATTGGCGAAAAGAGCGAACCAAAAAGGCTTAATTAACCTTTATTTTTAGCCATTAAATAACACATAGAAACACGGAAAAGTTTCTAAATTTTTTGGAGGGACATTATGAAATTAGGTTTGGTAACTTACAATATGGCGAAAGATTGGGATGTAGATACAATTATCCAAATGTGCGAAAAAACTGGATTTGCGGGCGTTGAGCTTAGAACAACACATGCACATAAAGTTGAGGTCAATCTAAGTGCCGATGAACGCAAAGCAGTTAAAGAAAAATTCGCTAACTCAAAAATTGAGCTTGCTGGACTTGGTAGTGCTTTTGAGTATCATTCAACCGATCAAGCGGAAGTCAGAAGAAATATTGAAGGGACGAAGGAATATATAGTCCTTGCACATGACGTCGGTGCGCCAGGCGTAAAGGTTAGACCTAACGGTTTGCCCCAAAGTGTGCCGGTGGAAAAAACTCTTGAACAGATAGGATTAGCATTGAAGGAATGTGGAAAATTTGCACAGGATTATGGTATTGAAATTAGACTTGAAGTTCACGGCGGAGGAACAAGCCATGTCCCATATATCCGTCAAATCTTGGATATTGCGGACTGTAAAAACGTCGTTGCGTGCTGGAACTCTAATAGCGGTGAGGTTGAGAACGGATCAATCAGAAATAACTTCTCATATTTAGCTGGAAGGATCGGGCTTGTGCATATAAACGAGTTATATAACTCATATCCCTGGCGCGAACTTTTCCAACTGCTTCATCAATCCGGTTATAAAGGCTTTACGCTTGCAGAGATCGCAGGTAGTCCTGACCCTGAAAGAGTGATGAGATATTATAAATTAGCATGGGATTTATTAACTGCTGGGCTTGTCTAAACTTTAATTAGTTTACAAAATCCATCTAAATTTCCTTAGAGACCCTTCCCTTCGTTCAGGGTGACATATAAATATCATTCGTATAAATGTTATTTGGACATATAAATGTCATTTGGACATATAAATGTCATTTTGAGCGAATAGAGAAATCTTAATTTTATTAAAAAGAGACCTATAAATTTAACCGCAAATTGAAGGCTAATTATGAAAGAATTAGAAGATGCCTTTGGGCGAGCTTTATATGATTGTTTTCTTGGCAAAAGTGACTGTGAAATCATCATAGAACGCGATGACGGCTATATAGACCTTGATATAAACACAGGCAAATATTTTGCTGAGTCAGAAGATTGGGAGCCATACTATCGTGAGGCAATGAAACATGCAAAAGGGCGTATTCTGGACATAGGTTGCGGAGCGGGAAGACATTCGCTTTACCTTCAAGATATGGGATTTGAGGTTGTCGGAATAGATATTTCTCCAAAAGCCATAGAGACATGTAAAGCGAGGGGATTATTAGATGCAAGGGTGATGTCCATAAACGATATAAATGATAAACTTGGGCAATTTGACACAATATTGATGTTAGGCAACAACTTCGGATTGTTTGGAAGTTATAAAGGTGCTAAATCATTGCTAAAAAAATTCCATTCTATCACAAATAATCATGCCAGAATAATAGCAGAGACGAACGATATATATCAAACTAATAATCCATTCCATCTTGAATATCACGAGCTCAACAGAAGACGTAACAGAATGCCCGGTCAATTACGCATCCGTGCAAGATACAAAAAATATGCTACTCCTTGGTTCAATTATCTTATGGTCTCTAAATCAGAGATTGAGGAGATAGTCAAAGGGACAGGCTGGAAAATTGATCATTTCATTGATTCGGATTCATCAAACTACATAGCTATAATTGAAAAAGGGTTCTAAAAATAAGTCGGTTAAAGGTTAAGAATTAGAGAATTGAAAATGTAACTCTTAACCTTTAACCCCCAATCTTTCAATCTGCTGCTTTGGATTTTTCATTCTCTTCTTTTCCTTCTGCTTTCCAGACATCACGAGTCCATATATCCTTTTTCCCATAGCTTGCCCAAGCGATGTCTGCTAATCTTCCATATTCAGCGGAATATTTATCCAAATAGTCAGCCATTTCTGTTATTATAGTTTCAGCACCTTCATGTGTCGGGTGTGCGTTATTCAGAGTGACAGCTTCTCTCAAAATTTCTGGATGATCAATTATCATACAAGGCGAAAGAGGATTTTTGTTTTTAGCTTTTTGAAGTTGTCTTATAGTTTTAAAAAAGGGAGAGTTGATCACCTCTTTAAGCGATTTATCTTTTATGTTGTCCACAGCAAAATGAGCGAAAACGCAAGGTTCAACATCGCCTTTACTGTTGATGTGGAAATACCTTCTACCGCCTGCTATACATCCGCCTACTAATGGTCCATCATTCCAGAAGTCAGCGATAAATATTGGCTTCTCATCTCTCATACGTTTGACCCTTTGCCTTAGCATATCCCTTTGTTCTGGTGTTGGCATAAGATCAAGTTGAGGTTTACGACCTATCGGTATATAAATAAAATACCATCCAAATGAACAGCCCCTATCTATCATTGTATCCACAAATTCACTGCTTGACAACAGATCAACGTTATGTCTTGTAACAGTGGCAGAGAATCCAAATAAGGCTTTGGCTTCCTTTAACCTCGCCATAGTATCGCAAACTTGCTTATATGTTCCAGTGCCTCGTCTTGCATCGGTCTCTTCTTCATATCCTTCAACGCTGATCGCAGGTGCTGCATTTCCTAATGATATTAGTTTTTCAACTGCTTTGTCATCAATTAGAGTCCCATTTGTATATATTTGGAAGCTCATATCATGGTGTTTTTCAAATATATCAAATAGATGCTCGTAGATAAATGGCTCGCCACCAGATATAGTGACAAAATACATGCCAAGCTCTTTGGCTTCGGATAATATCCTGTCAACCGTAGCAAAATCAAGCTCTTCGCTCTTTTTATATTGACCTGCATAACAGCCGTAACAATGCAAATTGCATCGCATAGTAGGACTTATAACTAAAAATGAAGGGGGTAATTCTCCCTCTTTTTCATAGATTTGCCTTCTGATACCATAACCAAAAAACAGGGAGTTTGTGAAGAGGCTTATGACTAAGTTCTTGTGATAATTTGGATGCACATTTCTTGACATGATCTTCCTGATCATACTAAGCCCTGGGTGACCTTGTTCAAAGATGGATATTGTATCACGGACATATTTCTTTTGTGTGTCAGTGATCATAAACTTCTCAACTAACTTTGTCATCCTTATAAGGCTTTCATCGGAAGCGTTTGCAAGCATCTTTGCCATTTGACTTACGACGCCTTTTGCAGCAGCCATCTTAGCTCTCTGAACATATCTCATAAACACTCCTCCTCTCCGCCTGTTTGGAATAATGTGCTAATTGGTCTCCCTAAGTGAATGTTTTCAATAGCTTTTGCAAAGAGTTTTGCGACAGATAAGACTTTAATTTTGTCAATTTGCTTCTCTTTTGGAAGTGGAACGGTGTTTGTTATGACAAGTTCCTTCAAAGAAGAACGAGCGATATTTGGGACTGCCCTTTTTGAAAGTATCCCATGAGTTATTCCAGCATATATATCTACTGCCCCTTCTCTTTTTAATGCTTTAACGAGTTCCATAAGAGACCCGCCAGTTAGAATCTCATCATCAAACATAATAGCAGTTTTGCCTTTGACATTACCGATAACATTTGCAACTTTTGCTTTTTCTCTGTCGCCATCTCTACGTTTTTCTAAAATCGCAAGAGGTGCTTTTAATCGTTCAGCGTATTTAATATTGAGTTTTGCCCTTCCGACATCGCCAGCAACGACAACTATATTCTGTAAATTTTTTTCTATAAAATATTTGCAGAGGATCGGCAATGCGAGGAGTTGATCGGCAGGCATGTCAAAAAAGCCTTGTATTTGTGCTGCATGGAGGTCCATCGTCAGAACTCTATCTGCCCCAGCTGTTTTTATCAGATCAGCCATTAACTTTGCGGTGATTGATATTCTTGGCTCATCTTTTTTATCTGAACGGACATAAGGAAAGTATGGTATAACCGCGGTTATCCTGTCTGCTGATGCACCCCTAAGGGCATGGATCATTATCAACATCTCCATTATATTATCACTTACAGGTGGACACGAAGTTTGGACAACGAAAACATCTTGCCCTCTGACACTTTCTGTGATTTTGACCTTTATATTTTCATTGCTAAACTTTATTATCTCTCTCTGCCCAAGTTCAGTATTGAGATGTTTAGCGATCTCATCAGCTAAATCAGGGTTAGAATTACCAGAAAATATCTTAAGTTGATTATACATATAAATTCCCCCACAATTGTTTCGGAAGTTTAAGATTACAGCCTAATTGACACTCCCCTTTCTATAAGATAAGTTTTCGCTTGTCTTATTGTGTATTCCCTATAATGAAAAATGGACGCAGCTAAAACTGCATCTGCTTTACCATCAGAAAACGCTTCGTATAAATGTTCAAGCGTCCCCGCACCACCAGATGCAATTACAGGGATATTTACTGAATCAGAGATAATCCTTGTCAATTCTATATCATAACCAAGTTTAGTTCCATCACAATCCATGCTTGTCAATAATATTTCGCCTGCGCCAAATTCCTCAACTTTTTTTGCCCATTCCCATGCATCAATTCCTGTGGGTTTTCTTCCACCATAGGTATATACTTCCCAGCCGTTGCCATCTTTTCGTCTTTTAGCATCAATAGCTACCACGATACATTGGCTACCAAATCTATCAGCGGATTGTTTAACGAAGTCTGGATTTTCTATTGCTGATGTGTTTATAGATACTTTATCAGCTCCAGCAGAAAGAAGAGTGCGAATATCTTCTATTGTTCTTATCCCTCCACCGACTGTAAGTGGCATGAAAACTTGGTTTGCGGTCTTTTCTACGACATGGACCATGGTGCCTCTTTTTTCGTGAGATGCGGTAATGTCCAAAAAAGCTATCTCGTCAGCACCTTCGTCATTATACCTACTGGCTACTTCAACAGGATCGCCAGCATCCTTTAAACCGAGAAAATTTACCCCTTTAACAACTCTGCCATCTTTTACATCAAGGCAAGGTATTATTCGTTTGGCAAGCAATTATGTTCTCCTGATATTTTAATATCGTCCTTTAATTTCTGTGTTTTTCTGTGTAATTCTGTTGCTAAATTAATTATCCAAATCACATAAAAAGTATACAACTTTGGTTTTGTATTGTCAATTGCCTATGTTAGCAAATTATATGCTAATCCAACAAAGGTTTTTGTCCTGAATATAAGGTCTTTTACGCTAAAAGATTCATTATCGCCGTGGACGTTATTTTGCTCAGAATCCGAATCTGGATGTGCTGGTGCAAAATCATAGACTATTGTCCCAAGTGGTCTTACAGCACAAGAATCAGTTAAACCAATTGTTAGGACTTGCACTATATCAGCGTCTTTTCCCATAGCATAGGATAAAGCAGATTTTATGGCACTTAAAAATTGATCGTTTGATGGTGATGCTCCAGGATTTTCTGTTCCACTAATAGAAAGTTCATAACCTTCTATTCCGTTGAGTATTTTAGTCAACTCTCTTTTCACATACTCAATATTCTGATTAGGTAAAATACGGACATCACAGGTAACCGTAAATTGATCTGGGACAACGTTAGATTTAACCCCGCCAGAAGCCATTGTCGGAGTTATCGTCATCCTTGAAAGACCTTTTAGTAAATAAGCAATAGAACTGTAATCTTTGGATAGTTTTTCTATCAAGTTATCAATATTATCAGGGGTGATTTCGCTTTTATCTATATCAAATAGTTTTGGTAGTTCATGGAATATCGTCGCTGAAAGATCACGTTCGGATTTATATTCATTAATTTTTTGAATAGCATAAGCCATTTTAACTAAGGCATTATCACCTTCCCAGGGCACTGATGCGTGACAGCTCTTGCCTTTTAAGTTGATCTTTGCATCAAGCCTTCCTTTCTCTCCAAGTGCGACGGTGAAAAACTGACCTTTCGGCGTTTTTATCGGATCGCCTCCTGCCTCATTTATGGCAAATTCAGAGTCTATTAAATGCCTTTGATTTTTAGCTAACCATTGAAAACCATAACGACTGCCAGTTTCTTCATCACATCCTGCGGCGAATATAACGCTTCTTTTCAATGGAATGCCAGAACGCTTTAATAAAATCATTGCCATTGCCTCGCTAACGACAACACTTTTGCAGTCATCAGCACCTCTGCCGTAGATCCTCCCGTTGTCAAGCGTTCCACTGAAAGGCGGATGCTTCCATTTACTTTCGTCGCCTATTGGGACAGTGTCTGTGTGCGACATAAATAATAACTTTGCCCTTCCATTGTCCGCCCCGTTAAGCCTTGATACAAAATTGCCCCTTGATGGGGCGCTTTCAACGATAGTTGACTCTATGCCTTCACTATCAAACTTCTTTTTCAAAAACTGACATAACTCCGTTTCATTGCCAGTAGGCATTATACCTGTATTTACCGTTGGAATTTTTACAAGCTCTTGTAACAACTCCACAAGCTCGTCAGATGATCTATCAACGTCATCTATAAGTTCTTCTAATGATTTCAACTTAAACTCCTTTAATACTGAAAAGCGTTTTTAGCTCCAATACGTTGCGTATTTGTGCATAGCAGAAGCAGCGGATTTGATGTTCTCTGCTGGTGTTGGTGGGAAAGCATACCATATCATAGTAAGCCCGCCTTTTTTAGACCCAAGTGTCCTGATGCAATTATAAATGTGTGCGTCAATCTCATCTGGCTTGCCGAAGACCATAACTTTCTGTCTGTCAATATCAAGGTGCAGATATACTTTTCCTTTGGCTAATCTTTCAAGATTATCTAACCCATTTACAAGGTCTTGTGGATTAAGCCTAGAAACTCCGCACTCAATAAGATCAGGTATAATATCAACGATGTAGCCATCGGAATGTAACGAGGTATGGACTCCATGTGCCCTGCAATATGACATAATTCGCTTGTAGGAAGGTTTTATATATTTACGCCATGCGTTTGGGCTTATCGGTAGGGAATTTTGCAATCCTAAATCATCGCCAAATCCAATTACAGTAACCCCTAACTCAACCCATCGCTTGATGACCTCAAACCAATAGTTTTCCACAATGCTGACGAGTTCGTCTAATTCAGGTCGTTCTTCTGCAACATCAACCATGAAGTTATTAAATCCTCGTAAATATGTCAAACGGAGAAAAATAAAGCCATGGTCTGTCCCTCCGTGGACAACTCTACCTTCTAATTTAGCTTTTTCAACATTTTGTTTTGCCTGTTTCCAATCGGTAAATTTGTTTGGGTCTGGCGGTGTGTAATTTTTCAGATCAGACCAATTTGCTATCGGATGTCCTATAACTTGCCCGTCGTGTGATTCAATCGGATATATCCATTTGCATCCCCAAACATCAATTGCTTCTGATCCAGCAGGTCTGCTCGGTTGGCGATCCATGCCAATCGTGACATAAGGTGAGAAATTTTCAATCCATTTAAGCTTTTCTTTATTTTCCTGCCAAACTTGATACCATATATGTATATGTGAACGGACAATTGGGTCACCGTCTAAATCTGTCTCTTTAAGGAATCTTTCCTTTTCTGTGAACATAAATTAGCCTTTCATTGTAAAATAGTGATTAATTCTCATTTTGACAGAAAGCATTTATGCTTAAATATCTTTCGCCTCTGTCTGGTAATATTGTTATGATATTTTTGCCTGATCCCATATTTTCAGCCAACTTTAAGGAAGCTAATACATTTGCCCCTGATGATATACCCACCATTAATCCTTCCTCTTGGGCAAGTCTTGACATCATATTGATGGCATCTTCACTTTTTATTGCAATTACTTCATCAATTTCATCCATTGAGACAAGCGGTGGAATAAAACCTTCTCCGATTCCTTGAATATCATGTTGAGAGGGCGATTTACCTTCCATTACAGCGGATTCATACGGTTCTACCGCTACGATCTTGACATGTGAATTTATCTCTTTCAGTGCTTGTGATACGCCCATAAGTGTTCCACCTGTGCCAACACCTGCCACGAATGCGTCAATTCTCCCGCTGAATTGTTCAATGATGCTTCTGCCTGTTATTTCGCGGTGTGCGGAGATATTCTCTGGATTTCCGAATTGGTCTGGAAGCCAAGCATTTGGATTTGCCTTTGCCAATTCTTTATATCTTTCAATAGCACCTTTCATATCATCTGCGGAAGGCGTAAGGACGATCTTTGCACCGAATGCCTGCATCATTTTTCTTCGTTCAATGCTCATATTCTCTGGCATAACTGCGGTGAATTTATATCCTTTCAATGCAGAGATCATAGCGAAAGATATGCCTGTATTTCCTGTTGTGACCTCTATTATCTCACTACCGGGCTTTAATAGTCCCCTGCTTTCTGCACTACAAATCATATAAAAAGCCATCACATCTTTTATGCTACCGCTGGGGTTGAATGTCTCAAGTTTGGCAAAGATACGACATTTTGTGTTATTCACATTTTTTAGCTCTATCAATGGACCTTTGCCGACATGATCAAGGATATTTTTGCATAAGTCAACATTCAAGACCAATTTTTAACTCCTCTCAATTTCATCTAATCTGCAAGTCCACATATTTTATCAACAAGTTCAGATACAGCTTCCACTTTTTCTATTTCGCCAACCTGTGATATTTCATCGGAAATGCCGAGAATCAGCTTTGGGGCAAACATATCAATTATCCTTTTTGTGAATTCAAGCATTTCGGACATCGGAAAATTTGGCAGAAAATCTATAGCCCTTATGAGATCAAGGACAACCATTTTGTCCTTCACCGCATCTTTAATTTGTTCAAGCGTCATATCGCCCATCGGTTCAGGTGTCAGGGCTTCTACTCCATCAAGTCTGGTTTCTAACAGATAGGGAAGCATCAATGCGGAGTTTCCGTCCCAATGGGTATGAACAAACCTTCCGTGTTTGTGCAATCGGTCGCTTATGCGTTGCCAGCGAGGTATAAGATAACGTTTGAGTATAGGTGGAGGGGTAAATTCATTGGTTGCATGGTCACCGAGATTGAATATTTTACATGGAAGCTGTAAGGCAGCATCTATCATTCTATCATCTCTTCTGTCGCAGGCTTCAAGATATTCCTCAACTACTGACTGATGATCATGTAATAGATAATACGTATGAAGTAGCCCGCAATGGTTTTTTATCAACTCCGTAAATCCTGAGCTTGAAAGAAAAATTGTCGGTTCTGCACGGTGTCCAACAGCGTCAGCAGCATTTTTAAAAGCTTCTTGGTTAGCCCTAAATTGCTGACGATTTACCAAATCAATTATGACTTTTAATTCCTGCGGAGTTTTTACTGGGAAGTCAGCAATTCTGCGATTTTTTAGCTTGCCATCTTCCCAAATATCTCTATAAACTGTGCGAATTTCTCCGCTCGGAGTTTTAGTTATAACTATGTAATGGTCTTCATACTGTTCTGATCTATATTCTACATCATTAGGTTCTGTGTAACTCTCAATGCCTGCGGAAGCAGCGTATCTGACAGATGCTCCAAGTGCGTCATATATGCCGAAATAATCAAGGTCTTTATAGCGATCTGGTAATGTTCCATTTGCCCGATGATGATGTATCCAAGTTTCAAGTCTGGGTTGCCAGAGGACTTTGTCTGCTTTTCCCTCAAATATTGCTAAATTTAGTTCTTTTCTTGTCAAAGCTAACTTCCTTTCGTATATGCTAAAATTTCTATTATCTAATTGGCAATTTTAATCATATCACAAACATCTGACAATATCAATAGCCCTTGTTTGAGGTTCAGACATTATTATTTAAAACTGACTTTTATAGCATTTCATGTATTATGAACTACCATTTAGCCAACATCCAATATCTCTTCAACTGGGTAGTATTCTAGGTTAAGGGATTCAGCAATAGCTTTGAATGTAATTTTACCGTTAATTATATTCAATCCTTTTAGCAGGGCAGGATCTTCAATCATAGCTCTTTTCCATCCCTTATTAGCTAATTCTAATATATAGGGCAAAGTGACATTAGTTAAAGCGTAGCTTGATGTGCGTCCAACTGCGCCGGGAATATTCGTAACGCAATAATGCACAACGTCATATTCAACAAAAGTCGGCTCATGGTGAGTCGTAGGTCGTGTAGTTTCAACGCATCCACCCTGATCAACAGAGACATCAACGATAACCGCTCCTGTTTTCATTGATTGGACCATTTCTTTTGTGACAATTGACGGTGTTCTGCTTCCAGGGACTAAGACCGCACCTATTAATAGATCGGCTTCCTTCACTTTATCCCTTATATTATATGCGTTTGACATAAGCGTCACAACATTTTTAGGCATAATATCATCAAGGTATCTGAGCCTATCCATGTTAATATCCATGATAGTAACTTGCGCCCCAAATGCGGCTGCGACTTTTGCTGCGTTAGTTCCGACGACGCCCCCACCGACTATGACGACATTTGCAGGTGCCACGCCCGGCACTCCTCCAAGCAATATACCCCTGCCCATCATAGGTTTTTCTAAATATTTCGCACCTTCTTGGATCGCCATTCTGCCAGCAACTTCACTCATAGGTATCAACAAAGGCAATGAACCGTTTTTCTCCTGTATTGTCTCATAAGCGATACATATCGGCTTTCTGGCGATCATCTCCTTAGTAAGAGGTTCGTTTGCAGCAAAATGAAAGTATGTAAATATAATTTGATCTTGTCTTATGAGATCATACTCTTCGGTCATAGGCTCTTTAACTTTGACGACCATTTCAGCAGAATCATAAACTTCATCAAGTGTATTAACTATCTCCGCACCAGCAGAGATATAATCCTCATTAGAAATTCCGCTTCCGATGCCAGCTCCATCTTGAACGATCACTTTATGTCCAGCTTTTGTCAGAGTTTCTGCTCCGACAGGCAATAAAGACACCCTATACTCGTAAGGTTTCATCTCCTTTGGAACACCTATGATCATAACAATACTCCTCTTTAATCAATATGCTATCCAATCCTTTAAATACTAAACTTGTACTAAACTTGACAGCATATTTTATCCTTTACTTCTTTGGATATTTCCAATAAATCCTGCATTTCATCATCATAAACAGTTCGCATATCCATCAATAAACACCCTTCATTTATTCGTCCGATAACAGGGATTTCTGCATTTCTATATAGATCGGCTAATTTTTCAACGGACATGTTTATAGGCTTAATCACAATATGCCACGATTTTATTGACTCAACTGGCAAAGCTCCACTTCCTACCTGTGAAGTCCCCTCTTGATCCCAAACTTCCGCTATGTCATCAAAAATAAGCCCAAGATTTGTGGCGATTTCTTTGGCGACCTTTTGAATCTCATCAATAGGTCTTGTAATCATAGCGATTGACGGTATTTGTTCCTCTTTGCCATTAATATACATTCTCAACGTTGCCTCTAACGCAGATATTGTCATCTTGCAAACCCTGACGCATCGCATAAGAGGATTATTTCTGATGATCTTAATGAATTTTTCTTTTCCGATAATTATTCCTGACTGAGGTCCTCCTAATAATTTATCTCCGCTAAAAGTGACTATATCAACGCCTGATTTTATGCTATCTTTGACAATTGGCTCTTTTGGAAGACCATATTTGCTTAAATCAATCAAAGCACCACTACCTAAGTCTTCCATAACAGGGATATTCTTTTCCTTTCCAAGTGCGACTATTTCGTCAATACCGACATTTGCGGTATAGCCTTCTAATTTATAATTACTTGTATGGACTTTCATTAAAAGGGCGGTATTCTCATTGATAGCATTCAGATAATCTTTAAGGTAGGTTCTATTTGTTGTGCCAACTTCTTTTAATATAGCACCGCTACTTCGCATAACGTCTGGAATACGAAATGACCCGCCGATCTCAACTAATTCACCTCTTGATACGATAACCTCTTTCCCTTGTGCAAGCGTATTCAGGCAAAGCAAAACCGCAGAAGCATTATTATTAACTATAATAGATGATTCACATCCTGTCAATTCTTTAACTAAATCTTCTGTGAGTTGATCTCTATGCCCTCGCTGTCCTGATTCTATATTGTATTCAAGGTTGATATAATTGCTACAAGCAAATTCAACATTTTTGATAGCTTCTTTGCTGAGCAAGGAGCGACCAAAGTTAGTATGTATAATCGTTCCAGTGACATTTATGAGCTTTTTTATGGGCGATTTTGCTTTATTGTCCATATTATCTGCTTTATGAATCCTATATATCCATCTCTGATCGCGCGATCATATCATCTTGGAAGGATTTATCCAATTGTGTGAAATAAGCACTAAATCCGCCGACACGTACCATCAATGAGCGATAAGCTTCGGGATTTATCTGTGCAGATTTCATATCTTCTGTGCTGGCGATTGATATTTGCAATTGCTGTCCGCCTTCACGAAAATATGTCTCAACAACAGCTTGAAGTTTCTCTCGCCCTTCTGCACCTCTGATAGTTTTATTTGGAAATCTAAGGCTAAGTGCCATTGGACCGTGTGTTTTACGATGAGGTAATTTTAGGACAGATATTAAAGTTGGTGTCAATCCGTTTATATTTCGTCCCTGAGCGGGACCAGCACAGTCTGCCAAAGCGTCGCCTTTCTTACGTCCATCAGGGGTTGCCCCTGTCTGTGAACCCAAAGCAACTGCTCCAGACCAGCCGATAATATCCATACCCCAGGGTCCACCAAAATATGTCTTATGTGACTTTATATATTCGTTTACCCTATTGAATTCTTCGGCAGTGTAATTGTCTGCTTCCGCTATATCATTGCCAAACTTAGGCAATTTATGGAGAAAATAAAGCCTCAATTGCTCTTGATTTTCCCAATTACTGTTTAGAACCTCTATTAACTCTGTAAGCGATATTTTTTTGTCCTCAAAAACGCCTTTTTTTATCGCTATAAGCGAGTCTGTCGCAGTTGTAAGACCGACCATGTCAACCATACCTTCGCTATAATCTGGTCCGCCCGAATGCCAATCTAAACCTCGCTCTATACAGGAATAAGTGAATAACGATCTGAGGAAATCAAAAGCATGATCTTTTATCTTCTCTCGCCGACGGTTGACAGATTCAATATGGCTTGAAATATAATGATCCATCTGTTTACGATATGCAGATTCAAAGTCTTCAAACGTTTTGAATGTAGCAGGATCGCCTGTATCAAGACCAGCTTTATGTCCGAAAACAGGATCAATGCCATTATTAAGTGCGTATTCTATCGGCTTGGCAGAATTTAGAACTATGTCTTCGTAATTTCCATGTCCTCGCCCATGTGGATAGACCTGACCACATCCGACGAATGTATATTCTCTCGCATCTTCTAATGATATTCCACGCTCAACCATAGCGGGAATTATCGCTTCATCGTTGACAAACGCAGGATAAGTTGCCCCTTCTGCTACTGACTCACATGCAAACGCTAATAGCTCTGGCGATAGATTTTTATGCCATCTAAGCGCTGTCCTTGGAGAAAGTATACGTAGACGTTTTATTGAATTGACACACATAAACGAAAGTTCGTTAGTTGCATCTGATCCATCTCTTAATTGTCCGCCGATAGTTGCTCCATAAGCTGTCTTCTCCTCAAGCTTCAGCCATAAGCAGTCTAAAATTTCCTGAGCTTGATCTGGTGTAATTGCTCCATTATCTAAGTCTTTTTTGAGACTTGGATACAAATATCGGTCAATGGGTCCTGGTGAATCATGCCCGCATAGCCAAAAAGTTAAGTAAAATAACTGAACAGCTTCATGGAAAGATTTCGGCGGATTTTCAGAGATATTATAGCAAGAGACCGCTATGGACATCAGTTCTCTTCGTCTTATAGGATCGGATTCCTTCATAGCGTCTCTTTCTGCTGTGATCGCATGATTGCGAATAAAGGCAGATATACCGTCAAGAACTATCAAAAGAGAATCATACCATTTGGCACAATCTGGTCTTAACGCTGTGTTGATCTCTCTCCAACGCCATATATAATTTCTCATGCCTGATATTCCCATAGTTAAAATACGTTCATAAGCAAGCGAAGCATGACAGGTCATAGGCGTATATTTTCCGTTTTCCTTAACCCATTCATTCCAATAGGACTCTATCTCCTTAATTTTTGATTCAGATTCGGGATGATCTTTGATTAGAGTTTGCTTATACCAATCCTCAAACCTTATGCCTGTCCTAAATGCAGTCGGAATACCAGTTAAAATTGAACGTAGAGAGTTATTTCCGATGATGAGTTCGCCGGGCTTTATATAAGGTTTTGCTGATGACATCTCGGCGAATTGTCCATAAGCGAAACGAAGACGTTCATCTAATCCTTCGTTAGCTCGCCATGCCTCATAAAAAGGTTCTGCCCAAACTGTTTCATAAGTCTTATTAAGATTCTCTTTAATAGTTTCAAGACGGTTCATATATAATTCTCTTTCCTTAATTTACGTTAAAACGATTTTATATTTGCCCAAGTAGTTGAGATTTTGCCTCCCGATACTACTGTAAGTTTTTGTTTGCCCTGAATCCACGCGTTTATTTCTTCTTTGGTTGGAACTCTTGCACCAGCCGATCCTGCATCCGCACCTAAATTATCTGTTATGAATATGCAATCAAGCATGGTTGCATCTTCTCTGCCATAGATACGTAATACAGTATCGCCTTTGTCTAATTCCCATTCCCTGTTAAAAGTTCCTGCATCTAACCATTTATTTACTCTGTTCCAATGCCAAGTGTTTCCTTGTGCGACAGCCCAACGATAGTCTTGCTTTTGAACTTGTTGCGGATTTTCATCAGGGTCAGCAGGTCTCCATATAACCCAAAACGAATCACTGTTTCCGTCCCAAGCTATAGCACGACCCCATATTGCATATTTTGCCTTTTTGGGAATGGTGATCTCAAATTCAATATATCCTTGATTATCCTGACCTGATGATGCAGGAGCGCCAGGGATCCATATAAATTTGCCATTTGACGGCTCATCTGGTTCTGGACCTCCTTTTGCCTTAGCATCTGCTGGGACACCTATAGTTATTGGCGGAACAATTTTCTGTGCTAATTCCGCTTCTATAGCAAGTTCAAAAGCTGAATACACAGTTAAATTAAATGCAAAAAATAAAGTAACTGAAAATACAATAATAGAAAAATACTTCATTTTTCAGACCTCCCTTTCTGCCATTCTTTAGTCTAAACAGTCACAAATAAACAATTATAAAAAATCCCTAAAAAGCAACACCTCCTTTTGAAATAAATATACTAATCTTTATTGTTCTATAAAAATATTACAAGAAAATAAGTAAATAGTCAAGAAAAAGCTTGATTCACCCTCAGTTTTTTATACCTCGTAAAAATACACCCGACAATTCCAAGAGCTATACGAAACCAATAAATGTTCGTTGGATAAAGCAAAATGTCACCTATGAAAATCTTGTCATTCCTGCCCCTACTTTCACAAAGGGGTAATACCATTTCTTAATTCAATTAAGTCATTTTGAGCGAAAAGAAGATTCTTCACTTCGTTCAGAACGACATTATTAATGATGTTTTTCAATTGAAAAATGATGTAAACTGCATCAGGAATCCAGTTTAAAATCCGTATCTCAAATGGAAAATTTACAATACTCTATTAAAACTTGCTTAGCTAATAGTGTTACCTACGTCTATGAAATATAAAAATGATGAATTTCTAGCTCAGAGGAGTGTAATTCAAATTTTAGGCAAAGATCAGAAGAATGCAATTCAAAGTCAAGGC
>Ga0078972_1003750_pt1 | contig 44338 bp, 59 predicted proteins | sample YelNatPaOPGAMG01_FD_67568 | JGI IMG/M metagenome (GOLD analysis project Ga0078972, IMG submission 67568) | Hot spring thermophilic microbial communities from Obsidian Pool, Yellowstone National Park, USA - OP-RAMG-01 (SPADES assembly) (version 2) | ecosystem: Environmental > Aquatic > Thermal...
ATAATTGCGTTCCATCAGTTTTGAGATATTTTCCTGAATTACCAGATACAGAAGGTAGTGTTAAAACCTCATTTGTTTTAAGTATCCTTGCAGCAGAAGATAGGTGGTTTTCTGTTATTACCCCATTTTGAATTTTAGTCCCAGTTACGGCATTGTCTTGTATTTTTGAAGCAGTAATAGCACCATCCTGAATGTCATTTGTTCCAAATGGATAAGGGGATAATTTAGTTAACGAAATATTCGCTGTTGAACTTATATCCTCATTTGTTATCGTTCCGTTTACTATTTTAGCACCATTCACACTATTATCAGCAAGTTTATCTGCTGTTATCGCTCCATTTTTTATTTTAATTGTTGAAACACTATTATCAGCGAGTTTTGTTTCGTTAATAGAATAATCACTTAATTTAGTAGTCGTTATGGCATTATCTTGTATTTTTGCTGTTGAAATAGAGTTATCTTGTAGTTTGATTGTTGAAATAGCATTATTCTGTATCTTTGCTTCAGTTATAGCCCCATCTTGAATTTTAACACTTGTTATTGAATTATCCACAACACTCTCTGAATTATCAACCACTCCATTATCATTAGTGTCGTAAACTGATTTATACATATCACCTCCACCACCACTTCCACCAGAGCCAAAATCAAACCAATTTATTCCATCATTTGTATATTGCCAAGTATCAGTTGATGGGTTATATCTTATTTTACTATTTGGGTCTATTATAGAAATAATTGTATCGGAATGAATATCACCTGCAAGTTGTCTAATATAAATGGCTTTATATTTTCCAGATGGAAACTTCTCTGGTATGATTGTTTCACTTCTTCCGCTATCATTTATTGTATAAATTGCTTTATATGTTCCATCTGGATTTTTTTCATACCGATAATTTTGAGAGAAACCTTTAATAGTAAGAACAAAAAAAAGGGTTAAAAATACTTTATAAATTCTATTCATTTTTGCCTCCTGTCTTAATTAAGTAAATTATACTACTTAAAAAAAGTTTTAGTCAAGTTTATAAGCTCGTAATCCAAATGACATTTGACCAATTTTGATAACCAGAAGTTGCATATTTTTTCACAAGCCAATCTGTATTAGATTGTTTTTTTATGTAATAGTAGATTAAAAGACCATTATAGTCAATTGCTAATGATGGAATACAAGGCACAACATCAACATCATCTATCAAAATAGTGTTCCAAGTATTTTCATCTGGAGTATATAATAGTTTTACTTTCTTTACATTGTCTTCTTCTGTATAAAATGGAACAAGATGCATTCCTTGAAAATCAATAGCAAGTCCAGCATAACCCGGTATATCATTTTTGACTAAACTATAATTATTAAAATCATCACTCACAAATATTTTAAAATTATCCATTACTGTATTTCAATCCATTGATAAATTGGACCAGTTAAAGTAGTAGTAGTTAATGTATGTTGTATTTTCCTAACCCAAAATTGAACTTTATATTTTTTATCACCTTGTCTTACTATTGCTTCTATTAAATCATTTCTTTCAAATAATGGATTTAAAGTTGTTGTTACAGTTATTTGATAAATTTCTTTAATTTGCTGATTAACTAAATTATTAAGAACAAAATCTGCTTGTGCATCTGAAAATATCCATTCGTAATTGTAACTTCTTTTTTTCTCAAGTCCAATTAAGTCTGCTAATCTTTGATTAGTTTGAACATCTACTAACCAGTGCTCCTTATGGAATTGTAATAATTTGGGTGATGTAACTTTATCATAAGCCCAGAAATTAATCCAAGGTAAAGAATCTGTTTTAACAAGAGTTTTATAGCGTTTACCCCAATTGGATAAACCCCAACCAAAAGCAGTTACTAAAATAAAAAGTGGCTTAATTTGTTCATACCAAGTATTAAAATTTTTAATTACTATATAACAAACATTGTCCCCAAAACCAGCAATATAAATCTCTAAATCATTTGTAACACATATCCAAGATTCGCCTCTATTACCTTGATTTATGCCTTCTTGAGCTTTATTATATTTCACATCTATATCTGTTAAAATATATTCTTTTTCAAACATCGGAATATCTATTACTAAAATATCTGGCGGAGTATAGATATTATTTTGCAAAATAGGTTGAATTCCAAATGGCAATAATGAAATTCCTCCGCTTGAGTCTGGTGTATAATTTTGTCCTTTATAGTTTAATAAAAAATCTTTTGAGTATTGGGGATAGTTTTCAAAAGAAGCAATTTGTGGAAAAAAACTCTCCGTTACTCTTAAATCAAGCATTTTATAACCTAATACTTTTTCTTTTTCATCAAGTAAATAATCAAGTGGCTTCTCTGCACCAAAAATCTCATAATGGTTATCAATATCAAAATAAGACATAAATTCTGAAGACCAACCTTTTATTTTGTCCTCTGGGATTGAACAAACTGGTGTTGTTGAATTGTAGTTTTTCTGAATTATTAACCTACCAAGTTCATCACAATAAATTGATAAACCCAAACCTTTTGCTATCTCATATAGTTTTGCAAGTGGAGGCTCATTACTTAAAAAAACTGATTTAATAAGATAATCATCACCACTAATATCATCTTTTATTATAATCTCATTACTATTTAATCCCCAATAGTTTACAGCATGATAAGTTACTAAATCACCAAAATTAATATCATAAAAATGGTCTGATGGAATTTTGGCAATTTCAAAATAATTTAGCCTATGCTTTAAAGTTAATTCCAGTCGCCTTGCTTCAAAAGAAGGTGAACTTAAAGAAACAAGTTGCCCAGTAAAAACTGGAACTTTTTCATTATCAAAACCAATATCAAGACCAATAAAAACTTTATCAGTTTGAAACATTCTATATAAATAATTATATTTTCCATTCTTATTCATAAGTGAAACTCTTGCATTATCTGTGTTATCTAAACTTAATTCAATATTAAAGTCTATTAAATCATTATAATCAATTTCAACCCAATCAGCCATTATTAACCTCTTGTTTAGTAAAAATATGTCTCATCAGACCAGTATCCATCTGTATTGAGATTTGTTATTAAATTTTGTTTATTTGGATAAACATAACCTTGAGTTATTTCTGAACTTCTAAATGATTTGGTAAAAGTCATTACATCACTCCAGAAAGAAGTATTATTAGTTTGAGTATGTATTAATCTACATATATAGAAGACTTCATTAGAAAAATAAGCAATTTTTACGACTGGGTCATCTTCATAGACATAACTGCTCAATGTTTGTAGAGAAACAAAACCTTTGTATTTTTCTGTATAATAAAAATTAGGTGAACCAGATTCTTGAGTTAATGTATTTAAGGTGATAAGTTCATAAACTCTAAATAACTTATCTCCAGACCATTTAACTTGTAATTTATATTGCGAAGGGTCAAAACTTGTATCATCTACTTGAATAATAAATGGAAGTCCATTTCTTTCACCCATATTTTGGCCTATTCTTAAGTTTAAATTGCCTGATGGAAAAATTGGTTTGAAATCTGGAAAAATGGAAACTCCTTTGATATTATAATAATGTGCTTTAGTTCCAATATCAGTAGATGAATAAACTCTATAAATTGGTTTTTTATAGCCTCTTAAATAAGCATCAAGTATTGTCTGGTTATTTTTCATTTTATACCTCTATACACTGAAAAATTCCACTTAAAGTATAATAACCATCTTCTTCTTTTATATTTAATTCAAAAATTAAACATTTCCAAATAGTGCCATCATAATCTCTAAAATCAAATATTTCTTGGTTTTCAAATAAGTCTTCAAAATAGTCTTTTGTGTCTTTATCTGAATATGGTAAATTAAATGAAAATCTTATATCACTTATTGAATGTCCTAACAAAAAGAATTCTTTGTGGCTAATTGTATCTTCTTCTATTATTCTTGTTTTATTCTGTTTTTCATAACTGAATTCTAATGGCAAAGTTAAAGTGTTTATTTTGCAATTTGTCATTTTACACCTCGTCCTAATTGTGTTAGTGTATTAGTTATCAAATCTGGCAATTGAGTTTTAAGCCAATTTATAAGTTCTGTTGATGTTATGCCTTGAAAAGAAAAATTCTGTTCAATATTATTAATTAAATTCTCAAATTTAGGAAATTCTTTAAGTCCAGATGGATATACTTTTCCAAATTCAAATGGTCTAACTCCAGCTGGTAATGGCACTGGCTGTAATACACTACCAATTGCTTTACCTACTTCAGCATAAGCCTCTGGTATCATGGGAAGAACCTGTTGAAATGTTACTCTTGTTGCCTTTATCATTGCTTCTTCTATTGGCATACCCTGTTTTTCAAACATCTCAACTAAATAATTATAATAACTTTTCGCAGGCTCAATAAGTAATTTTGTTAATGTCATTCTTTTTATAATTTCAGTAAATTCTTTAAAGAAATCACCTGGCTTTTCTGCTAATGTTTCAAATAGTTTCTCAAATTCTGATTTAAATTTTTCTATAATATTTGCTCTAACATAATTAAATATATCGCCAGTTCTTATTGCCCATTTCTTGAAATCCTCAAGCCAGACATCAAGATATGGTTTAAATTTTGTTTCTTTAATCCACTCTAATGCCTCAAGTTTTAATCTATTACTTTCAACTTCAATCTTTGAAGCCAATTCTGGGTATTTAGATTTTAACTTATCTAATACTTTGATTGTTTGTTCATAAGCAGTTAGTCTTTCATTAGTAGTTAGTTTCTCTGATTGGATAACTGAAGAAGAGAATTTAGTAATTTCACTTATTATTTCTTGATATGCTTTAGAAAGTATTTCTGTTCGTTTTGCTTCTCTTAATGCTATTAATTTTTCTCTGTCTTCTGGAGAAACTTGATTTATTAACTCATCTGTTAGTTTTTGTGCTTTTATCCATTCATTATATTCTATTTCTGCCATCTTTAAATAGAAATCAGAGATTTTATCAGTAAAGTCTCTTATTACTGCTGGGTCTGGATTTACTTTTGCAATTATATCAAAAGAGGCTTGTAAACTCTCTTTTAAAACATTTAATCTTTCTTTAGTCTGTTCTCTTTCAATATTTAGAGTTTCTTTCTCTATTTCTTCCATTATTTTTTTAATTTTCTTCTGTCTATCAAGCTGTATTGCTTCCTTTGCATCTATGTAATTTTTATCAAGTTGTAATTCATCTTTATATGAGTTTTGATAAGCTGCAAGTCGTTTCCTATATTCAGACTCAAGTTTAATCCGTTCTTCATTGAGTTTTTTAAGTTCTTCATTAGCTTCAATCTCTGTTTTTCTCTTTTTTTCTCTTACTAATTCATAATATTTGTCATTATATTGTTTTTGGGCTTCTTTTAATTGGCCATATAATATTTTTAAGCCAACCAACATATTTCTTCTGTCTTTGATTATAAATTCTTTTTCATTGGCATAAGATTCTTCTATGTTTTTAAGAGTAAATTCATTTTCTTTTTCTGCTTCTTTGATTCTGCCAATATAAGTTGAAGTATCAATTTCAGGTAATTGTAATTCATGTTTTTTACTTGCCCATTCTTGAATTGTTTTTCGTCCTTCTTCTCTTATCTTGTCTTGAGTTTCTTGATATTTTTTAGTTAATTCACTCATTGCTTCAGCATCACCACTGAATATTTCCATTTGCTGTTTATAGATATCACCTATAAGTTCCATCTTTTGCCGGAAGGTATAAGTTCCACTACTTGCTATTTCATTAAATAATTCTCCTACATCAGTAAATTTTGATAAAGTAAATGCTGATTTCATTACATTAGTTTCAAAATTTTTTACTGAAATTGCCAATTCTCTATATTGGTTATTTAAATCTCTCAATCTTTTTGTTCTTGATATGATATTATGAGATTTTTCGGTTTTTTCTATTTCTGCTCTTAACTCTCTTTCGTGTTTCTTCATTTCTTCTAATTTTTGTCGTTGTGTTTCTGTTAAATAACCTTCCTTTGCAAGTGTATCTAACCTTCTGAATCGTTCTTGATTTATAGCACTCTCTGTTCTTAATAGTTTTCTACTCTCCTCTTCTACTTTTCTTGCACTTTGCAACCATTTATTTAATAATGCTAATCCAGCTATTACTGCTATAGCAATTGTAGTATAAAGAGCTGTCGGCCCTTTAGATAAAACAGAAATAATATTCTGTCCTAAATGTAAAAATCTTGCAGTTGTTAAAATTATAGTTTTCATTGCCAGACCAAGTTGTGTTAATAAACTACTAATAAGTCCTGATAAACCAAGTATTAAACGATTTAAAAGTTTAGCTGCAACACTACCCTCATGAGCTATCATTCTAATTCTTTGCATAACATTACCAAGATGAACCCAAACTTCCATTATTCCAAGTCCTAATAACCCTGCAATTCCCACAAATGATGTAAAAATCGTAACTACTCTCGGCATACTACCCAAAAGGAAAGAACCAAGTTCCGCCATTCGTCCAAACATTTTTAGAACTTCTTCTATACTTGGTCCTATTTGAGTCGCTATTTCAGCTGCTAATGACCTAATTTTTAATCTTAAAATAGTAAATTGAACTGAAATTGCTATCAAAGGGCCAGTTGCATACTTAAATGCATCTCCAACATCACCAATTGTTGCTCTTATTTTATTATAATCTTTATCAGACATTTCAAGTAATGGAATCATTTTTTCAAACTCTCCACCAAGAAGCATTTGTCCAACATATGCTTTAGATTGAGCATCTGGTAATTGTTTCCATACTTCTCTTAAGGTATCAAGAGACATTGAAGCATCAAATGCAACTTCTCCAAGTTTAATCCCAGATAGTCCTACTTTTTCTAATGCTTCTCTTACTCTTGCTGCAACTAAAGAAGTTCCTTGACCTGCTGTTATAAGTTTCTGATAGAAATTCCCAATTGATTTAACAAGTTCATCAGCTCTTATATTAACTGCTTCTGCTATTGATAAGTAGAATATAGCGTCTTTATTTGTCATATTGTAAACTGCTCTTAATTTCTGTAATTCAATAGAATATCTAATTGCATCTCTAATTGCAAAACTCATGGTCATAGTTAAAGTTGCTAACCACGCTCTGATAGACCTTACAACTCTATCCATTTCAAGTCTATTTCTATAAGTTGCAGTATAGCTTTGAACTTGTAATTCAACTTGTTTTTTGACTGCTAATGCATTCTCAAGTGACAAATCAAGTAATTGTTTTCTATTTTTAATATCAATTCCTGTAGTTTCAAGAATTGCTTGTTGTAAGAAGGAGTAGTTTTGGCCATACTTATAAATTTGTGATATTAAATCTAATCGTCTCAATTCTGTTTTTAATTGCTCATAAGTCATTCCATTGAGTCTTTCTTGAAGCATACTTCTTAATTTTTGCATTTCTTCATCTTGTTCTTCAATAAGAAAGATGTGATTTAATAATCCTAAAGCCTGGCTTAATAATCTATTTCTTTGTTCAGTTCCTACACTAACTCTTTCTGAAGTTTGTAACTGTGACAGAATAAGGCGTAGTTCTTGTGTTTTTAAATTATTTAAATTTTCAGCCCTTCCAACTAATTTAGCATAAAGTTCTGAATTGATTTGCTCATAAGAATTTATTTTGCTTATTAGATTAAGTCTTTCAGTTTGTTCTTGTTTTTCCTGTTCTTGTGTCTTTTGTCTTTTACTTATTATTTGAAGTTCGTGTTGTAATACAGATAATTCCCATAGTTTTTTAGAATTTAAATCCCCGGCTTGTTTAAGTAAAGCTTCGCCTTCAGCACCAGTTATTTTAACTAAATCATTTATTGATTGAATAATTTCTTTTCGCTTAATATCGCTTATAATTAAAGAAGATTTGCTTTTTTCCTCGGTTCTTAAGTGCTCAAGAAAAGTTTTTAGTTGGTAGTTTTTATAACTTGCCAAATCTTTTTCTTTTAAACCATAATCTTCAAGAGATTTCCCTTGTTTTTCAAGTTCTGAATTTATTTTGCTAATTAAAACTTTCCTTTCATTAGTTAATCTATCTATTCTTTCTTCTCTTTTGAATCTATCTTCAAGAACTTTTAAATGCTCATAATAAGTCTGTAATTCATCAAGTGAAAGTTTTTGAATTTTACTTTTTGCATAATACGCTTCTTTGTGTTTTTTAATATATTCAATAAATTCTGGACTTGCATATAAAGTGTTTATCTTTTTGAGTAATAATTCTCTTTTTCTTTCTTCTGCTTCGTGTTTTTGTGCTAATTTTAGTTTTTCAATTGCTTGGCTTATCTCATTTTTTAATTCTGTTTGGTGTCTTTTTGATAATTCTGGAAATTCTGAAATTTGTTTTTTGTATTTTTCAAAAATTTCTGGATATTTACTAACTGTGTTTAAGAGTTTTACATATTCAGTTTTAGTTCTGTCTGTTATTTCAAGTTCTTTAATTTTTAGAGATATTGTTTCGCGGTAATTTTCTAACTGAACAAGATTTGCTTTATTAATTTCTTTAATCTTTATTCCCGCTTTTTCAAATGCTTCAGGAAATACTTTATGAAGTAGATTTAATTGTTCAATTATGAAAAGCCTTTTGCGTTCTTCATTGCTAACTTTCACTACTGCTTTTGCAAGTTTTTCTAAATCAAGTGTTTGTTTGGCAAGAATACTATCACCAACTACATAAGTAAAATTTATTTGTTTTAAAACATCATTTTCTCCAGATAGAGTAACTAAAGTATGCTCTAATGCTTTGTCTATATCTTCAACACCTTTAGGAATTATTTTGAGAGTTTGAAGTAGTTTAACAACTTGTTCTTGTGCTATTCCAAATGAAGCAAGTTTTTCTGGTGATAAAGCAAAAGTATATCTTTGTTTTCCAATTGCTCCTTCTGGAGTCAATTCTCTAAATACTTTTTCAAGTCCAACATATACTCCTTTGAAAGATTTGAGAAATTCTTCAGTTGATTTTTTAGAAGTTGTTCCTATTATATCAGATATTTCTTGTAATGCTTTAACAAAAGGAGCAATGTCTGGTTTCTTTAAGACTGTTTCCAGTATTGTTTTAATATTAAATTGAAATTCAGCCATTTTTTGATTCCTATTTATTTATAATTATACCCAGTTTTTGTAATTCTTCTAAAGTTGCTTCTTCTTGTGTTTCTTCATCTTGATAATGTTGCTTTTCAATTAATTCTTTAAACTGGTCAAATGCTTCTTCTGATATAGTTGAAGCAACAGCAAGATAATTTAAAACAGCATTAAATTTCATTTCTTCAAGTAAACTTTCTTCAAAACTTTTATATAATTCTAATACAACTTGCCAAGGCAAAACTTCAATAATATATTTTAATTCCCAGCCTGTGTATTTGATGATTCTTGCAATGATTTTAATGATGTTTCCAGTTTCTTGCTTATTCCTGTTATTATTTCTGTTATCATTTGAGAAAAAAAATTTAAATCAACTACTTCTGTAAGAATTATTTTTAATGCCCACAAAATAAAATCGCTTCTGCTATTTTTTAAGATTGTTTTACTAATTTCTTTGCCTTCTATTCTTATACAACGATAAATAATCTCAATAATGTCATCTTCTGTTTCATCTGACATTAAATCATTTGCTTCAATATCTTTAAGTGCATTTACATCAACTTTGTTATCATTAGGTGAAATAACAGGATAAATGGTAGTGAAAAAACTTTTAAAAAGTTTAGATAATCTTCTATAAACTATTAAAGGTGGTGGATAAAACTCAATCTCAAGTCCATTATAATTCCTTTTCAATGGCTCACCAATTAAAATTTTAATCTTATCTTCCATCTCATCCTCCTTGAATTAAGTTAAAGTAAAATAACCAACTGCATTATTTTCATCATCCCACAAAGCAGTCCATTCTACTTCTAATAAATTTTCTTCTTTTCTATTTAAAGTAATTGTTGCAAGTTTAGTTAAAACTGCTTTATAAATATGAATTGTAAGTTCTTTTCCACTTGGAAATGTTAAACCATAAGCCTCAAGTGGATAAGGCACATAATTACTAAAATTTGGAAAATAACCTGCATTATTTGCAAGTAAAATAACTAATAAATTACCTCTGTTAGTAGTTAATATTTTTGTTCTACAAATAACAGAATAGTCTTTTAAAACTATTCTATGTGGCACTTTTAATCTTTGATTTTTTAGTTTTTCTGTTTCAATTGAAAATTCAAATATAATCCCATCTCTTGTGTATCCTACATCTGTATTACCCCATATTAAAGTTGAACCTGGCTTTAAAAATAATATCATTTTTAAAATTTAGAATAAATAAAATCTCTGACTTTATCTAAATTGCTTTTAAATTCAAGTGGAGATACTGGAACACCTTTGAAGAAATCTTCTACATATTTCTTAATTTCTTTTTCATCACCATCTAAAATAATCCAATAAATTTCTCTGTTGGCTTTTTTAGATTCTTCTTCATCAAGAACTTTGTTTGATAATTTTATCTTATTATTTCTTGTAAGAATGTAAGCAGTAACATATAAATCACGACAAGCAACTTTTTTATCAATTATATTCAATATCAATCCCATCTTAACCTCCTTGTTTTTAAATTATTTTATATAGTTGAAGCAACCCTTATTGTTGCAAGACCATCAATTCCAGTATCATATAATGCCTGAATTGTTACTGGAAGTAAGAATTCACCGTTTTTAACAAATCGGCCTTCACCACTTGCTGAAACAGTCGCTTTTGGTATCTCAATAATAATGTAATTTCCATCCATTCTTTTGCCGTATATTTTAATGTGATGTTCTGCAAGAGTTGAAGTCTTCTGTCCAATAACTAACTGATTATTATTAATCTCTGCAACTTCATTCCAAGCAAATTTAATGTTCTCAAGTGTAATTTCAAGTAAGTTTGTTGTAATCTGCAAAGACTGACCCTGAATCACAACAAATAATGGAGTATCTTGCTGGTCGGCTTCAATATTTCTTGTCTCCAGTCCTTTAGTTATTCCAATCCCATCTCTTGTAAATCCAATATCTGAATTATTGACCAACATTGTAGCTGCACCACTTAAAAGATTATATTTATTTGCCATTTTTACCTCCTGTCTGACTTATTTTAAACAATTTTACCTCTAAATTAAATAGTTGTCAAGTAATTTAATCTTTAAAAGTATATTGCTTTTTAAAAAGAATAATTAGAGTTGCAGTTATTTCTGCAAACCATATACTTTCTATTTTAGTCGCTGGAATATATACTATCTCATCTAATATGATTTCTTCAATTAGTTCTTGTAGTTCTATATCTAAATTGTATGTTTGTTGAATTGTTTGTAATGCTTTGTTTAATAAATCTTCTACTAAATTATTCGCCTCATAGAAATCTGTTGTTGAGTAATCAACTACTGAAATGCCAAGGCTTAATTTTGTAGGAATTGCTATTTTTGATTGGTCACCGATATCAAAAGGATTAGTTATTGAATCTTTGCGTAAAATCATTATTGGACAAATATTTTTATCATAATCTTCAAATGGTTCTGAAACAACTGTTAAAACAAAATTCTTTGAATTCTTTATATTCGCATTAACTAATGCTTGAAATAACTTATTATACACTTTATTGAAATTCTCAATATTTATCATTTATCACCTCCTGCTTATGATTTTCTTGTTACATTATCTATGTATTCATTAATCGCAAATTTTATCATAGAATCAAGTTTTTTTCTATACTCTTTGCTAAATTCTGAGTAAAGTCCCTTCTTTCTTAAAAATTCAGTAAAATATTCCGAAATTATACGATATAATGTAGTTTTATCTGCTTCGCTTAATGCACGAAATCTTAATGGAATTCTTGTCTCTTTTTTCATAAATTCTTTCCAAGCCAATTCAAAGCGAGTTATATTTTCTTCCCATTCTCTTAAAATTGGAGGTTGCCACTGATAACCCATTCTTGCTTGCCATCTACTTGATACTGGTGGATTTTGAGGGTCAAAGAATTGTATTGTTGGTCTTCTGCTAATTTTTCTTACCCAATACTCTATCGCTTCAAATAAAGCATTATAGGTTTCTTCTCTTGTTGCTTTATACATCGTCCAAAGTTCATCTCTTGTTAAAAAGAATTCCCTTCTGGGTAAATTAGCCATTAATTTCATAAAATATCTCTGCTTAAATGTGCTTTTATATTTTGTTTTTTTTGATATTAGAGTTCTTTTTTTAGTTATTTGTCTAATAACAAATTTAGTTGGTGGTTTTGAGAAAATTATTTCTGGAATAGTTGCAAACTCATTAAGTGTTAATTCTTTAGGAACACCATATTTGCGTCTATAAGCAACAACTAAAGCCATTTTAGTAGTTCTCTTTAATTGTCTTGGCATATATAAATGCTTAAGAGTGAAAAGCTGAGTAGTTAGTTTTTTAAGTTCGCTTTCTTCTTTAGTAAGTCGTTTATCAAGTTGTTTTTCTGAACGAATTTTCTCTGATAATTTTAATAATTTTTCTGCATAGAGTCGGCTTTCTTCACTGCCACTCATAAGTTTTGTAATAACTTTTTCTGCTTGCTTTTTCTCTTTTCTCGTAATTAATCTTGCTTCTTCTGCCTCTTTTCTTAATGTTTCTCTTAATCTTGTTTTTGCACCTACTCTATGAAAAATTAATATTTCTGAATATGTCTTTTTCGAACTATAAGGCGGTTTTAAATTCTTTAATTTAAATGTTAATTTTCCTGATATATTAGTATCGGCCATTCGCTTATATAAACTATCTACTAAAGATGACTTACTTTTTATATCAACAGAATGGTCTAATGCTCTTATTAAAGTCCCACTTCTAATAAAAAGATATCTTTCTGGTTGTTTGACTATCTTGGAATAGTTTAATAAACTAATTGTCTGTAAATTTTGAATATATTTACCCCATAATCTACGTCTAAAAAGCAATTTTCCACCTTCTGGAAGTTTCAATTGTTCAAAAAAAGAACCTTTAAGTTTAAATAATAAATCACTTGCAGAAGGAAATATTCCACTTTTCTTTAAGCGTTGTTTTAATTTTGCAGTTCTTGGATTAATTCGCCACCAAGTTCCAAATCCGTGAGTATAGATTTTTTTCGCTTGTAAATCATAAATAGCGTGAACAAATGCTGGAATTGCAATTGCAGTAGCAATTCTTGCTGTAGCACGATAAGCATTAAGATGTTGATATAATACTTCTTGTGAAGAAAAATGAGTTGTTAAAATATAGTCTTTATAAATTTCTTGTGGAATACGGAGGAGAGGGGCAAGATTTATTTCGTAAGAAAAAATATCTTTTTTTGATTTCATTTCTTATCACCAGCATATCCATCTGGAATTACCTGGTCTATTGGTTCTTTCTGGAAATTGAAGATACACTCATCTGTTAAAGAAACACTATCAAGCATAACCTTCTTTGCTGGATTAGGAGATATAACTTTGTTATTTTCATCAAATAAAGCATATTCTCCAGAAGCAATTAGTTCAAGTAATGCTATCTGTCTTCTATATCTTGTGTCAAGCCAAGTATTAGAATCTGCTTCACCACCATAAGATGGTGTTAATCTATCTTTATTATAAAAGTGCTCAAATAACTCAAAAGCAATGGTCTCTATAATAGGACAGCGCACAGATAGAGGAATAGTATACCTACGAGACAAATATAAATTTATTATGCTTTCTGCTCGTTGTATATATTCCTCTATCTGTGCATCTGTTATTTTACCTTCATTGTATGTCCTTCTAACATCTGGATATAAATCCAGAACTTGTTGTGTTGTTATATACATTTATTTCACACATTATGATAACACGTTAGTTATTCTCAAACAAGCATTTGAACAAATGACTCTTAAATCATAGCATTCTGTAACTTCATAGTATTTAATTTTTCCATTTTCTGAAAGCCAAGAACCAACTGTTTCTTTTTTGTTTTCAAATTTGCTGATAAATGTAAATTCAGTTGGTGTTCCGATATATTCCTGTGTTTCATTATCTTTTTCACCACCAATTGAAAGTAGCCAAATGTTTTTCACATCCCACAAATCAACAATAGAACCAGTTGAGTTCGTATATTTTAAAATAGGGATAACTACTTCCTTAATGAAAGGAAACCTGCCCCTAATAATTGCTGTGATGTCAGATTCTTTTCTAACATCACCTTCTTTGATTTTAAATAAGTCTCTAAATGTGGCATTCATTACCATTGTTTCCCAAACATTGTATGGAATTATAATAGTATTTGGCATAACACCAGCAATATCTCCAAAAAGTCTACATTTATCAGACAAATCTTTTTCTATAGTTGCTGCATTTGAATCCCAAGGATTAGCAACAGCACTTGAAGTTGCTCCATCTAAAAGTGCCTTCAACTGAAGTTCTTTATTTAATCTTCTTGTTTTAACAAGTTTAGCAACTACTTCCTTGGCTTGTGCTTCTTGAGACCTGCCAAGTGGGTCTGGAGCGTCAATTCTTATTCCATCAGATAAACCATATTCATAGCAGGTAAATTGTCTTTCTCTGAATTTACCACGAGTTTCTATTGATTTACTTTCACCTTTGGGAGACATTCTATCATCAACTGGAGTGATTGGAGACTTCTCATATTCATAGTAAATACCAGCAATTGCACCATTTGTAGAAACTTTCATCGCAATTTTTTCTGCTATAAAATCCATCTGGTCAAATCTTAATTCTGCTACCCATTTTGTTAAAACAACTTCCTGTTTGTAAGTTGCCATTTTAACCTCCTATTTAAAATTAAGTTATGCTTACTAAATCATTTAAAATTCTTACATTAACTGGTTTATTGACTCCTGCAACATCTTCAAGAGCAACCGCAAAAACTTTCTCAATATGAAGGTCTCCTGTTCCAAATGTAAGTGGTTTAACCTTGCCATTGTCAATCACAAGTAAATCTCCAGCAGAAACATCAGTTGAAGTATAAACAACTGTTTCGCCTTCAATTAATACATCACAAGCATCACCTGAAGGAGTATTTCCAGTGATTGTTCTTTCATTATCAAGAACTACTCCTGTAATGAGAAGTTTGTTGCTATTATTTGCAATTTTAACTTTCTGTCCATCAACAAAAGCCACAATAGTTCCTTTGGTTAAATCTGTTGTTTCAGCATTTACTCCAACAAGATACTTTTCATATTTTTTTAATTCTGCCATTTTACCCTCCTATTTAAATTTTACCCAGTTTTTCAAGTTGTTTCATTGCTTCAGTATAACTGATTTTCTTTCCTGTCTTTTCCAAAATTTCTCTTCTATAATTCTCAATTAATCTATCTTTCTTAATATCTTCATCTTCAGTTATATTTTCAGGTTGAGTATTTGTTTCTTCAAAATTAACTTGCGGTTTAATTGAAGACAAGAAATTCTTAAGTAAATCAATTGCTGTTGTTTCTTTTTGCTGATTATTCTCTTCAAATTTGATAATTAAGTTATTTGAGTAGAGTTCTTCAAATAAAGGAAGCAATTTATTCTTTTGCACTGGCAAAATTTTACCTTCTGCTATTAAATTCTCAAGATAATTATTAATCTGCTCTTTGAATTTATCTTTCTCAAGTTTAGAAACTCTATCAATGATTTCATTAAATTGTTCCATTTCTATTGTTTGTTTTTTGTTATCAATGTAAGCAACTTTACTAAAATCTTCATTATTGTATAAAACTTTCGCTTCTGCAAGTCCTTTCATAGCTGGAACTCCAGCACCAAGTAATGCAACTCGTCTTAATACTGGAGGCTCAATATCTTTAACTACATCTTGGGGAAGTCCTTCTGGTTTCGCTATCCAAATTTCTGGAGAATATCTGAAGTAGTTTTTTCTTTTAATCATTTCTGCTATATAAATTGGGACATTTGTCATATCAGCATATAATTTACCGTCATTTTTTCTTAAAGCAGTTATAACTCCAACTGCTGGTCCGGCTTCAACATGGTCTAAAGTTAGAACAGGCTGATATATATTTTTTAGTATTTCAAAATTCTTTAACATTTTATCAAGCATTTCTTCTGTTACTTTACCATTTGGCCCATAATCACCAACTTGGCAAATTTCTTGGTCATATAAATCAATTGTTTCATTTGCTTTTGATTCTGCTGATTTTGCTAATTCTGCTGGTGGATAACCATAACCTTCTTTTATTTTTGTGAGTTTTTCAATAAGTTCTTTTAATGCTTCTTTTATTTTATCTTTATCTTTCAATTCAAGCACTTTTTTTAATTCGTCAATTACTGAAATGTTTGGATATCCGTATTGTGGATAACCATAAGGAGATTTGCTTTTTGAAGCAAAATCCAAAAAATCGTTAATTTCTTTTTGGGGATTATCGCTCTGAATGCAATTCTGTAAAAAAGTAATTAAATCAGAATATTTTTCTTCTTTTGCTTTTAAATCATCAAGTTTAGTAAGTAACTCATCAAAGTCATTAACTTCATTTTTAACCAGATTAATAATGTATTCTAACATTTTTGCCTCCTTGAAGAATTTTAAATAAATTTTACCTTCATTTTTAATCTATGTCAAGTTATTTTTTCTAATAAAGGTAATGCTGAGGTTGAAATAGTCCAGAAATTGGTGTTTTCTTCTTTTTTAGCTATGTATAATTCATTATCAATTTCAAATTTCAAAAAATCTCTATTATTGATGTAAATCTTTGCCTTACCTTGTGCAATTAATTCCATTTTGCAAGTTGTGTTTTTAGTTGGATTTAATTCTGTTTGCGTTTCAATTGTTTTTTCTTTTAAATCATCAATTTTTGTTTTTATAACTCTTTTAATTGCAAGTGTTTCTGACGCAAGAGGATTAAATTCAGTTTCAAAAACCATATTTCCAATTTTAAATAAAAATACTTCTGTTGATGGACCCCATCTTATTACTACTACTGGTTTACCTTCTTTATCATGTCTTTTCCACCATATTCTCCATAATTTATAAGTTGTTTCTTCTGCGTATTTCAAAACTTTATCATCGTATAATTTTGCTACTTCTACTCTTAATTTGTGTGCTTTTAATCTATCTTTTACTTTCCAGTATTGTAATTCTTTAGGAACTTGTTTCTTTAATGTAGAAGGCAAAGCAGAATAGTTATATGGTGGTAACCAGCCTTCTTGAACTGCTGTTTCACCCAAAACATATGGTCTCTGGTCATCTGGTTTAATTAAAACCCAATAGAAGGTTGTTCTTATTTCAGTTTCTTCTGGTGCTTCAGCAGGTGGTAAAATCGTTTCCTTCATTTCTTTATGTGATAATGCTCTTATGAACCATCTGCCTTGTAATTTTCCATTAAAAAAATATTCGTGCATATATGCTCTTTGAGAACCATATTCTACAAAACCTTTATCAACTATAAGAAATACGCCAGGATAATTTGCAGTTGAGCCTGGAGTTCCAATTGGTGCAACCCCTTCAACAAATATCTCAAAATCACTGCCTTTTGATTCATATAACCATACCATTGGTTCTGGTGCTTTTGGAACTACTTGAATACTTGCTCTTCTTATAATTCCGCCTTTAATTTCACGCTTTTTGATATCATTTTTTTCAATAAGTAATTTCATATCATCTTTATGTTTTTCATACCATTCTTTTGCCTGTTCAAGGGTAGTAATAGGTTCTTTTATAATGCCTGGTTCTTGCACTAAAAGAGTCCAGCCAATTAAATCATTTTCTCTTTGTAAGCGTAAATCTAAATGAATAGTTTCTCCTCTTGCGTGAATCTGTATAACATACTTATATTTCTTATCTTCTGGTGGAATTATTAAAAATTCATTTCTTTCTGGCATTTTCAAGCTCCTCTTCAACTATTTGTTTCACTAACTCTACTTTGTAGTTCTCTGGATGAAATTCAATATTTCTTTTAATCATTTCTCTTATAACTTCTCTTAACTTTTGAATTATTAACTCTTTAGAATATTTTTTAATGCCTGAATTTAACCAAGCATTTAATATTCTAAAATCATCTAATAAGACTTTTGTTTCAACTTCCACTGGATTATATTCTTCAAGATTTTCTATATATTTTTCTACAAGTAAATTAGAGTTTTTGGCTTTTTCAATAACATCTTTAATATTGTCTGGAGTTTTTTCTTCTGGATGCAATTCTTCAACTATTGGCTCATAGATATGTGCTCTATATTTGCCATTTTTCTGTCTATAAAGATTTAAAGTATGAAAAAATAATGATAAAATATCACCTTTATTGGCTTTTATTTTGGTTGAATAAGTTCTACCAATATGCACATATTGTTTGCCATCAAGTTCAACTATATTATCAAAATTTTCTGGTTCATTAAGTGAAACACCAACTTCATAATTATAAACACCTACTACTTTAGTTGGCTTAACCTCAAGAACGATTGCTCGTAATGTTTCATATTTTTTGAATTTTAACCAGTTAGAAGCATATCCTTGTAATGAATATGCATTATTTAATTTAATCATTGCCCCTTCACTTGCTGGTGCAAATGCAAGTTCTTTCAATACAGTTTCAATATTTTTTCTTGTTAACAAATAAGTTGGGCTCAAATTCACTTTAAAGTTCGCTGTATCAGGGATATTAATTGTTCTTGTTATACCTTCTTTATTTTCTGCTATTTTTGATAATTTATCTATTCTAAATTCAAGATTTTCTTTATGAATATCTTCATCATTCAAATACAGCAAATCAAAAACATTTGCTATTCCGAATTTATCATCATAATCAATTTTATTATGCAAATAACCTGCAACATCTTCTCTGTTATATTTTTTACCACTTTCCCACATTTCATATTCGCAATCAAAAATTGCATTCTCACAATCTATATTATTTAAGACTTTTAATAAACGTGGAAATTTCTTGCTTGAAATTTCACGACCATCATCAGAATAAAATTTAGAATCTCCATTTTTAGAGTAAAAAATTATTATTCTATTCCCATCATATTTCTTTTGTGCAAAACAATTATTCCAAGCATCATTTTCGTCTATCCACTCTTTGACTTTTTCTACTGAAAATTCTTCTGTTTTAGGTAAAAACATCACGGCTGTGAGATTAGTCTTTTCTGGATAAAAAAATCTTCCAAATTCTATCTTGTCTTCTTTTTTGCTTTGTTTGGCTTGTTTCTCTGTTTCTTTACTTGCACTTCTTAATTCTTGATAATAATATGGTTTAAATTCGGGCTCATTAATTAACTCTATTTCTAAATCTTCTTTGGGTCTTAAAACAAGGTCATAAACTGGTAAATTATCAAAAGTAGCTCCAACTGTTGATGGAACTATATGGACTTTCTTATTTCCCTTTTTACCATTATTAAAAATTCTCTCAAGTTTAAGAATTAAAACATCAAACAAATCTCTATTATGCTCATAGATATAATCAAATAAACCCTGGGGAATCTTAATTACTACATCCACATCATTTGGATTGGGTTTACCATAGACACTTGAACCACTTATTGCTATAAAATCTGGAATTAAAACAAATTCTGGATATTCTATATCAAGTAAGTCTTCTTGCATTTCTAAATACATCTTGTTTTTCACTGGTTTATAATTTGTTATAATAAGTTCATATTCAAAAAAAGGCTTCTTTAATTTTGCACCTAAATGACCAATTCTTCTATATTTCATTTTGCTAATATAAAAACGCTTAAAGTATTTTTTATAATCATCAAAAATTTGGTATGTTACGAGAAATTTCCCCCGAACATCATTAAGAACATCAATAAATTCATTCAAATCAAATTTGTTTATACCCCAATCTTTTCGCCATTCAATATGATATGGTGGGTCAAAAAAGTGAAATGCTTCTTTCTCGTTATATTTTTTTAAGACTGTTTGATAATTTTGCTGATATATTTTGACATTTTTTAATCTCTCCTTAATTTCATAAATTTTATTAACATCAAATTTAGTTCCGCTTCCAATATAATCGTGTCTTTTGCAATTATAACTAAACCGAGTTAAATAAACAAATTTATAAAATCTTTGTAAATCATTTTGTGGTTTTAACTTTTTAATGTTTTCAAATCGTGTTTTTGATGGAATCCAATTTAATTTTGTAATCTTTTCAAGAGTTTTATCATCTGCATCTCTAATAAATTTTAAAACAAATGAGTAATCGTCTAAATCACTTAAAACTTCTACCTCTGATGGTTTCTTTTTAAAGAATACACTGGCTGAACCACAAAATAATTCAGTATAAATTTTATGTTCTGGAAATAATTGTATTAACTTATCTGTAACAAACCATTTACCACCCGGACTTCCAATTAATGGTCTCATTTCTTTAAATTATACCATAATATAATTACAAGAAACAATTCTTTATTAAACTATTAATGTTTTAGAAACCAATTAAATTTCTAATCCGTTGTTCATCATCATCTGTTTTTGTTATTATATTTTCTTTAACTAAATCTCTATAAATTTCAACAAGGTCTTTAATCGGTTGTTTTCTTGGTTGTTTAAATACTATTTCGGCATTTGGAGTATCAAAGTTATAAGATAACAATTCGTGTATTAATTGTGAATTTAAAACTTCTTGTAATTCTTTTTGTAATTCTTCTATTAAGTAATAAACTATGTCAAATTGTTTTTCTGCTAATGCATAAGAACCAAATTTTTCTTGTGTCATTCCAAACAGCCGAGGAAATAATAATGCTCTTGATATTCTACCGTCTGCATTTTCTATTGCTTCTCTAAAATGACTTCCACCATGTTCTTTGGGCTCAAGTAACTCAATCTTAAATTTCTCATTAGTCAAATCACTTTCAGGCAGAGTTAAAATACCATCAAAACTTGCACTTTTCACTTTTGATTTCAATATTTCTTTTTCTTCATCGCTTAAATTAGCTGGATGCTTAACTAATTTTAATGGCGAACCATATTTCTCAAGATATCTTGCCCAGAATTTCCATATTACTTGTTTAAACCACCAAGCATCATAAGCCGATTTTAATTCTGACTGTCCATATGGATTACCGAATTCTGGCTGAAAAGAATACAAAATAAATTTATCAATTGGATATTTATTAAAACCAATACTAACAGATTCTATGCTATCTGTATTAGGTTTGAAATTGAATTCAACATCAAAAGGCTGAATTGTTTTTAATTTGCTTATTACAATTTTGCCAGTTTCTTTATCATAAGAATAAACTTTATCAGTTAAAGAAAAACCATAATCATAGCAAGTTAATATGTCCTTCAAAATAATATAAAAAGAACGATATTTGTTAAGCAGTTTAATATTGCTATTAAGAAATTCAACTTGTTCTTTATCTCCTTTGAATTCCCAACCACCAGATAAAACAAGAACTTTCTTTAAATCAGAACACGCTCTAACCATGTCATCTTGTCTCATTTTTCGGTAGATTGTCAAACCCTTTCGTGAGGCAAGTTCATCAAGAGTATATTCTTCAATAGGAGGAATTGCTGTTAACTTATAACTTGGAATATTTCTATCACTAAAACTAAAGAAATTCTTAATACGGTTCAATATTCTCAAATTCACTTAAATCCTCCTCTGATATTTGAACAAGATTTTGTTCAACAATATGTGATACTTTAATTGTATCAACTTCAAGTGATTTATTTTTCTCATACTCTATATAATTATACTCATTTGCTTTCTCTAAAGCAAGTGCTACAGCAAAAATACTATCAGTTAGTATTTCTTTATTGTGGGGCAAATAATGAACTATTACTTCATATGTGTTCTTGTTTATTTCAAAATTTGTTTCAAGATTGTAAAATTCTAATTTCATCAACTCATTATCGCAAAAAGTCCATCCTTTGTCAATACAACTAACAAGTAATTCAATTAAGTAATTTCGCCTTTTAAGTGAATTAATTGCACCATTTATTACTGGATAATTCAATCTTTTTAGCTCTTCGTATACAGAAAAACCAATTCCAGAACCATCTACATTTAAAACTGGATTGTTATATGCTCTTAAAATATCTAAAACTCTTTTATAAAATTCTTCTTTCTTTAATGCTTGTTTAGGAAAAAATTCTACAAAATCTATTCTCTTTTTGTTAATATTTGCAATTGCTAATACTGTTCTTGTTCGCCCAAGTAATGCTACATCCATACCTGCTGAATATAAACAACCTTGTTCATATTCTGATATACCCCCTTCAAATATCGCTCTTTCAAGTATTCTTTCATTCTTTGTTGTTATTTTTCCTATTGCTCTTTGAAATGCATCAAATGGTAAATTCTTTTTCATATTCGCTATTACTTCATCTTTAGCATATGGATTATCAGTAGTTAATGGATTGATAGTTTCTACAAAATCTTCTTTAGATAACTCATATACAAAATGCGCTTTATTTTCTGGAGGATTAGTATTTATAAATATAAAACCACCAGAATCTGCTACTCTTGGAAATATTAATTCCCATACAAGATTTGACATTGGCTCTGCATCTTCTATAATTATACCATCTACTTTCTCTGCTGAAAATGAAGATAAATATTTTGTTGATTTACCTTGTATTAATGCATTTGTTTTTAGTAAAATATAATGGTCTCTTACTGACCTTGTTTTTATTATGTTGGGGAAATATTCATCTAAATAATTTGCAACTCCTTTTAAATCACTTGAACCAAACATAAATCTATTCGTCTGCTTATAAGCTACAGCTACTATCCAGTAATTCTTATTTACACCACTCATAAGTAAATGATAAAGAAATTCCGCTACAAAAGCAGTAGATTTACCAGCTCTCTTACCACCTATCGCTAATCTTATTCTTTTATCTGAATTGTGAAATTTATAAAAAGCTTCGTGTAATGGCTTATAGTTTATTAACTTAAATAATTTCGCTTTTTGTTTGTCTATTATTTCATTCATAGTTTATTCCGATAATATTTTTTTTATTTTCTCTGATATTTCTTCTGGATTCTCACCTTCTCCTAATTTTAATAAAATTTCTGCAGCTTTTATACCATCTGCTATCGTCACACTATCTATCTGACGAATTGCTTTTAAAATTACTTCTTCAAGAAACTTCTTTGCACTTATATTCTTTCTTATTTGCTCTTCCTCTCTCTTCTTCTCCATCTTTAATTTCTTACGCCAATTATATACATCCATCTCTTTTATCTCTAAACTATATTTCTCTTTTACTTCTTTTATTACTTCTTTTATGTCTCTAAATTCATTCGTCTCAAAATTGAAAATTAAACTCCTCCAATTCACTCCCTTACTTTTTAATAACCCTAATTTGTCTTTTGCCATATATCTTATTATACTCAATTCACACTCACATGTCAATAACTTGACTAAATTTAACTACAAAAATAACTATATAATAGTCTATACTTGATATTCTCTATATAAAGTTTTTTGTCAAATATTTCTATTAGCTTTTCTTTTTGTCAAAAGTAGCTTCTATTAGCTTTTTTTTTGTCAAATATAAGACTGTAGTTTTTTGTCAAATATAAAACTATAGCTTTTTGTCAAATAAAGGACTGTCTTCTTGTCCCAAAGTGTCTGCTATGATTTTTAAGGGTTTTGGAGGGAAGTGGGGATGGAAAGTAATATTCCTTTATCCTTATATATGGAGGAGGATAAAAAAAAGTAAAAAAGTAAATAAAAAGGAAGGAGGTGAAAAAGATGGAAAAAGAAAAAGGGCTGATATAGACACGATTTTTAGTTGGTTAATATAAAACCCTTAACCAACTAAAGATCGTGTCTAAAAAGGGCAAATACGGCCCTAAAAACACTATTTTAAAAGAGGGGTTAAGATGGATAAAATAGAAAAAATTATAAAAAACAAAAAAAAGGAGGCATAAAATGAAAGTAATAATGGATGTAAGAGTCGGTTGGAATGAAGCAAAGCATGTTTATACAGGAAATATAGAAATAAGAAGTGAGGAGCTTTGTTTACATAATATTCTTCCAATAGATGCAGAAATTGAAGAAAATTTAAATTTAACCGAAAGATATGACGAAAGTGATGAAAATTATTGGTGCGCTTCTTTTGAGAGAAAAAGATTAGAAGAGATTGAAGAAGCTATAGAAAAGATAAAAAGTTATGTAAGAAGCAAGATAGATAATTATATTAAAAAGAATAAAGGTTGTAAAAGTTTAAATAAAACTTATGAGATGGAGATAAAGATAGATTAAAAGAGAATTATTTGTTTTGTTTAATATTATTTAATTTTATAGATAAATAGAAAAAGGAGGAAAGATGAAAATAGTATATACGAATGACAAAAGAGCGATAAGAAGAGCTAAGATATTAAGAGAAATGGGATTTGATGTAAAAATTGCGAAAGAGTTTGAAGGTATTCATAAGATAATAATAAACAAAATTGAGAAGAAGCTTGTAGGGGCAGTAAATTTTATTTATGAAATAGGGGGGTAAAGATGAGATATATTAAGGCAGTAAAAGATAATAGAATTATAATTTACAGAAGAATAGGAAAACAATGGGAAATGCGCATCAACTGGGACGGAGAGAGAAAGTTTTATATCAGAAACATTAAAATAGTATTAGATAACTTGTTAAAGAATGGTTTTAAAATTTCATTTTATTAATGTGGATAAGACGGCCGGGAAAAGTATTCTCCTGGCCGTCTTTATTTTTTTTTAGTTTTTAAAAAAAAATGACATTAAGCATTTTTTAAGAAAAATGGTTAAATTAAGCATTATAAATTAAGTTAACAAAAGAATACTAAAACTATACTAAACTAAAAACTAAAACAAACTAAAAAAGGAGACATAATGAAAATAATTTTTGATGTTGATATAAAATGGAATAAAAATGGTGGAGATAAATACGAAGCAGACATAGTAATAAAATCAAATCCTGATAACACGAATTTAAATAAAATACAATTACCATTAGAGATTGGGGGTAATTACATAATACGTTTTGAAGATGGTTGTCTATATACTAAAATAGAAAGTAGAACATTAACAGGAATAATGAAGAAATTAGAAAAAATACAAAAAGAAATTGAGAAAAATTTATAAAGAAAGGAGGGATAAATGAAAGCATATTTAGATTTTTTAAAAATTGCATTAAGCCCGTATAACTATAACGAATACAATAAAGAAAGATGGGGACAATTGGGAAAAAGATTTTTAAAAGAATTAGCAGGGAAAGTAGGAGCACAAGCAGTTAAAATATCATTTAATAGGTCGGGAATAATCGACAGAGGGTATGTAACGGGATTTCTAAAGAAGAATAATAAGTTTGTGTATATTTCAATAAGTGATAGTTCAGTAGTAAAGGGAATGGAAGAAGTATTGTATCGGATAGCAAAAGATAAGAATGACTATACTGGAGGAGCAAATAATTATTTTAAACTTGGTAGTGGAATAGAAAGATTAATTGAAGCATTAAATAATATGCTTAAATAAAAGGAGGTAAAATGATAAATCTTCAAGAATTAGTTGAAAAACAAAAGCAAAAGAATTTTGAGAAAAAATTACAGGAATTAGTAAATAAAGAAGACGAGATAAGATGGGCTAATAAATTATCATATGTAGAGTTAATCAACAAGAAATTGCAAAAGAATTTAAAGAAAAATAAAAATAAACAGGTTAAGACAAGTATAATAAATTTTTTAAAAGACATATTTTCAATGAAATTTTAAAATAAGGAGAAATAAATGTTTTATATAATAGAAAAGCAGGATTTAGTTGATCTATTAAGCGGAAAAAAGAAAATTGAAGATATTGTAAATTACAAAAATAAACTAATACTCGCCTGGATAGGCGAGGATGTTATATCTTACATTAATTTAAAGAAAGAAGAGTTAAAAGATGAAGAAAATTTAAGCCCTGTAGAACAGAAACTAATGCAACTTAAGGAGAATGACATCAAGGAAATTATAGATATAGCGAAAGAATACATCCAAGAGGATTTCTCCATCAGTGATATAGTATATTCAATCATTGATGCATCAATTGAAGATTATATAAAAGAAAATTTGACAAAGTAAAAAATTTATATTAACATAAAAAAAAGAGGGAGCTCGTAAAAAGCGGGCTCCCTCTTAAAAAGGAGAGAAAATGTATTGTCAAATTTGTGGTAAAAGAATAATAAAAGGCAAAGAGAGAATAATTAATTCAAGAAAATTAAGAATATGCGGTAAATGTGAAAAAGATATTGAAGGATTGTTTACATTAATTGCCCAAGTAGACAACTTATTAAAAACACTAATAGACAACTTGCTTAATGAGATTATACTAATTAATAGAGAAAAAAATAAAATAGATGAAATACAAAAAAAGTGGCAGATAGAGCAAACTAATTAAACTAACTAAACTAAACAAACTAAAAATGAGAAAAGTTATATTGAAAGGGCCTTATAGAATTAAAAAAGTGAAAAATAAACTTTCTGGATTAGAAACAAAATTAAAGGAAAATTAAGTTAAAAAGGAGGGAAAAATGGATTTTGTTGAAAAATTTAAAAATTATATTAATAACGATAATAATCCATTAAATGATAGTCCAATAATATTTCAAGAAGCAGTTGCTTTAATGATATTATCATCAGTGGCACAAAGAAGATATTTCTTTTATTTTGCAGGAAAGAAAACATTTTGTAATATCTGGATGTTATTAGTAGCAAAAAGTTCAATGTTTAGAAAATCTACTATAATTGCAAATGGATTAGATATAATAGAGCAAATAGACAAAAATATTAAACTACCCAATGAATTTTCAACAGAAGAATTGATCTCAATTTTAGATAGAAACCCACAAGGAACATTCTTTGTAGATGAGTTTTCAACATTTTATCTGCAGTTCTTAAGAAACTACATGGCAACAGGGATAGGTTTTTTACTTGAGATGTTTGATAGAGTAAGTAGTTATCAAAGAAGTTTAAGAAGTGGTGAAACATTTTATATTAAAGACCCATTTATAAATATTATTAGTGCAACAACTTTAACAGCATTAGAAAGAGAATTAAAAGCAAAAGACATTGAAAACGGGTTTTTATATAGATTTTGCATAGTATATTGTAATAAACAAGAAAGAGAAATTGAATTACCATTATCTAAACCACAACCTAAATTACTTGAACCACTTTTAAATCATTTAAAAGCAATTAGAGAAAATTCTCAATACTATGAGTTTAATATAGAAGCACAAGAAACATATATTGAGTGGTATCATCAAATCAAGAAAGAATATAAAGAATATTTAAGCGGACATTTCTCATCATACTTAACAAGGTTATTAGTTTATTGTTTAAAGTTTTGTATGCTATTTCATCTTGCAAGAGAAGATTTTATTAAACAACAATTAGACCAAACCGATATGAATAAAGCAATTGAATGGACTAACAAAATAATACAGTCAACTTTTAAAGTTTTAAGTTTAATAGCATATACAGATTATGAAAGATATAGACGAAGAATCTTACAATATCTTGCAAATAACCACGAACCAGATGAGAATAAGAATTATTATGGAATAAGTAAGAGCAAACTATTGAGATATATGAAATTAGAAGCAGGGCAATTAACAAGAATACTTAATTCATTAAAAGAAGAAGAAGTAATTAAAGAAGAACAAATAAAAACACCAGATTCACATAAGCCCATAACAATCTATTATATCTGTGATGAAGATGAGTTAAATAATTATAAATAATTAAACAAAGGAGAAGAAAATGGAGGAAATAAATAATGTAGTAAAAAGCAAAAGTTTTCAAATAAATAATTATTTCTTTGAGTTTAGTAAATCACTCGATGTTTATATTTTAACTATTAATAGATTGAGAAAATTTTATACAGAAACTTTTGCAATTGAATTTAAAACTTTTGAGCAATTTAGTATGTTTTTAAGGTTTCTTGAAGATATTTACTGTTATATCTTGCAACTTGAAATAGATGAATATAATAAAAAATTAAATAATAAAACAAAAGAAAGTTAAAAAGAAAGGAGGTGAAAAAATGGAAATGACAAAAGATATATTATTAGTTTTGCATTCTTTTACAGCAGGAATGTTGTTTTGTATAGTTTTACTATTAATCTTCCAGAAATAAAGAAAGTTTTGAGCCTACCTATGAGGGATTGAAACTATACGGAAAAGATGTAGAGATCGTAATACCAGAAAAAGTATGGAAGGAAATTTGTAGAGAAGCAAAAATATAAGAAAGGAGGTGAGAAAATGAAAATTGCAAATGCTTTTTCTATAAATATGATTGAAAAATTTCCAGCGGTGATAAAAGTGGAGGAAGTTTCGGAAGATTGGATTAAAGAGAAGACTTTTGAATTTCAGTCTTACATAGGTCATCCTTCAACTGCTGAACTTCTGTCTGCAAGGCTCGGCAAGAAAATTGAATTTAATAGAGCAACTTTAAAACTTGGTCCTAAAGAGGAAATTCTAATAGTTCAGTTAATGGGTGAAAGGAAAGAATATAAAGAAATGACGAAAGAAGAAATAGAACAATATCCTATTAAATATTTTTTAGTATCAGTTTATTAAAAAAAAAGAAAGGAGGTAAAAATGAAAATAAGAAAAAAGTGTGTATGTGGGAATGAGATAGTATATACAGTCCTTCCAAATGGAGGTTGGTTTTCGGTATCGGGTGTGGAGTGGGAAGGGCTAGTTGAAGTATGTGCAGTGTGTGGAAGACATCCTACACACTGCAATTTGTGCGGGAAAAGTGTTTTTGTTGAAGATCTTGTTAGTGAGCCCCTGTGTGAAAAATGTAAAAAAGCAAAAAAGGAGAAAAAATGAAAATAAACACGGGAGAGGGATTAACCCTCTCCCCTTTTTTTATGAAAGGAGGTAAAAATGAAATATACAATAAAAGAGTGTGAAAAAATAATGAAAGAGATAGTAAAGTTTTTTGAAGAGAATAATATAGATTTCAACTTTTACTCCTTGAGTTTTATGGACAAAATTAGAATACAAGGAAAATTTGACCCGTTGACCATACAAATGTTGTTGAGGCTAAATGCAAGATATTTTTTAACGGGAACTGGATATTTGAATTTAGAAATTGATTTAAAAATAGATGATGAACAGATAGTTCTTTCTTTTATTATGACTGATTAAAAGAGGAGATAAAATGGAAAGAATTTTCATTAAAATTCATAGTAGTCAAGTTAGATACAGAGAACCTTATTTTGTAAAGTGTTGCCGATGTGGTCTCATAATATCAGGAAGGAGCGTAGAAGAAGTTTATAAAAAAGCAAATGAAAGAGGTTGGAAATATGATTACAGACACGATGTTGTATTTTGTAGTGATTGTATTACAGGAAGATTAATAGAAGAAGCAATACAAGAACAAAAGGAGGAAGAATGAAAAAGATAAAATGTTTAGTTTGTAATCAAGAATTTGATAGTCAAGAAGATTTTGAATTCCATATTCTTAAACCAGAAATTGAAGAAAGAGAAAGAGCAAGAAAAAAGAAAGTAGGAGGATGGGGATATAGTATTTCAGACATAGAAGAAAAACATAGATTAGCCTTTGATGAAAGTAAGAAAGAAGGCTGGCGAATGATAAATGAATATGGATATCAAGGAAAATGTGCTCTCTGTAGCGGAGATATTGATGCTGATTGGTGGTGCAATGAAGGAGATTATTATGGGTGGTCAATTAAATGTAAAAATTGCGGAATATTATTCGATGAAGATTAGAAAAACTTATTGAATAAAAATAACAGAGGGAGAAGGCATTGTCCTTCTCCCTCTAAAACAAGGAGTTAAAAATGATTAAAGCATTTAAATGTGATAAACTTGAAAAAATAATAGAAGCAGAAAAAATCAATGAGTGTTATGAGTGTAGTAAAGTGAATCTTGAATGTAATATAATTCCAGAATATGTAGAGTATTTGAAAGAACAGTTAAATAGCGAAAAAAATAATGAACTATCAGTTACAAAATTATTATACTGTCCAAGAAGAACATTTTTGGAGAAAGTTATAGATTATACAATTAGTATTCACGAAATGTATGAGAATTGGCGGGGAACTTTAATTCATAAAATATTACAAGAATCTAAACAAGAAAATTGCTTAATAGAACAAAAATTTACCCGCAAGTATAAAGATATTGAAGTGATTGGAACAATAGATAAACTTGACATCAAAAATAAGACATTATATGATTATAAAACAATGACTGGCAAAATAGATGATGATAGAACATTAAGATGGGGCAATCCACATTTACAACATCAGATACAATTAAACTTGTATAAATGGTTATTAGAAGATAAATTTGAAGTTGAGAATTTAGTTATTGTTTATATAGGGAGTGATAAAATTATGAAATTTAAAATAGATATTAGAACACCTGATAATAAAAGAAAATATACAGAAATAGAAAAAGCATTCAGTAGATTAGAAGAATTATCAAAGTGCTGGAATTTAAGTTACAAAGAAGCAAAAGAGAAAAACTTAATACCAAAAGCAGAAAAAGATTGGATATGTAAATATTGCAGGTTCGTAAAAGAATGTAATGAAATGGAAAGGAGGTGAAAATATGGCATTAAAAAGAGTTGGTGGAATGTGGATAAAGCAAAGTAAAAGTGGAAATAAGTATATCAGTATTTCATTAAATTTAGAAAAAGACAAGGTGATAAATTTAGTTGCTTTCCAGAATACAAGAAAGAAAAATAAGAAATATCCAGATTATGAAGTGTTCATAAGAATTGAAGAAAAGAAAGAAACACAAGAATAAAAAGGAGGTTGATTTGATATATAAAATAATAGATATCAAAAAGCAAAAATCAAAATACGGAGGAGTAATTAAAGTAATTTATTTAAAAGATGAAAATGGCGATATATGGAAAACTTATCTTGATGAAAAGAATCATAACTATGATAAGTGGATACATACTTTTGATAGAATTGGAGAATATATAACTAATCTTAAAATACTAAACAAAGAAAAGAAACTGATAAATGCAGATAGTTTTCCAGTATTAGTAAATAAACAAAATTGTTTATTATAATAAGTTAGAAAGGAGGTAAAAATGACAGCAAAGAAAGAAATTAAAGAAATTGAAGTCAAAAGTTATTCTTTTATAGTGCCTCAAAAAGACATAAATATTCCAACACCAATTGAAGTTTTGAAAGTAAGGAAAGGCAGAGGCGGAAAGAAGTTTGTGTATGTAGAAACAAATTATGTAATAAGAAAACTTAACGATATCTTCTCTTATGGATGGGATTTTGAGATAATATGGGAAATTCCAGTAGAACTTGCTTTACAACTTGGTCAAGTAATGGTGAAAGGCAGATTAACTGTTAAAGGTAAAGATAGTAATGGGAATATCCAGACTGTTAGCAAAACACAATATGGTTCTGCAGAAATAAAATATGTAAAAGACAAACCTCATACTCCTGAAAATATCGTAGATTTAGCAGATGATTATAAAGCTGCAGCAAGTGATGCTCTTAAGAAATGTGCTTCTATGTTTGGAATCTGTCTTGATGTATATTCTGGACAATTTTCTCCAGAAGATTTACCAGTTGAAGAAAACAAAGGAGAAGATGTTGTTATAGAAGGAGAATATAAAGAAGAAAAAGAAATTGATTTAGGAAAACTCACATATGAGTTATCAGCGAAGCAAAGAAGATGGCTTTATAGTTTGGCTTCTCAATTGCTTGGGACAGAAGATTTGAAAAAAGGAGCAGAATTGATACACTCATCTTTAATATATCTATTTGGTAAAGAAGCAGTTAAAGAAGAACCAGATGAAACAGGAAAAGAAACTCATAAAATTACTTTACCAAATAGAGACTTCTTTGATGAATTAATTAACAATCTTAAATTATTTAAGAGTGTTGGAGAATTTAATGAATTTATAGAGAAAACGAAAGAAAAGATATTGACAAGTAGAAAAAGTTGATTTATAATTAAATCGGCGGAGGTGGAATTAAGTTTCTGCCTCCGCCGAAAAAAATTTGCCCAAATGAACGAGATAACAAAGGAGGCAAAATGAAATTTTTTAATAAGAATAAAGAAAGTGAAAATAAAGAGATAGTTGATGGAAATATCAAATTGAGAAAAGTCACAAATCATGGTCTTGCATCAGCTTTATTATGTTGTGGAGAAAAACTGTATGCCGTAAAAAAACAGCCTTATACTAACTATATGGATTATTATTTTGAATTTTCTCCAACATTAGAAGAGAATATACAAAAATATCATACAGGCAATCTGATGGTATCAGCGAGAGATTTTTGCTTATACTATAAAGCATTGAAACAAATTAAATTTGATGTAAAAATGAATAATAGTAAATTTGATATCAAACTAACAAAAGGAGAAAGCGAATAATGACGAAAATACTAAATATTCTGGCGATTTTGGTATTAAGTTTTACTTCATATTTTGCCTTTTATACATTACCACTTGTAGTTTTTTATCCTAAAAAACTAATGCAAGATGAAACTTTAAACTTCTGGAGACAATTTCTTGTTTATCAAATTTTAGTTTTCGTGTTTACGATAACAGTAATTAGAGCAGTTAAATAAAAGGAGGAAAAATGATAGATGTAATTATTCCAACGAAATTCTATAATATTGGTTTATTGAAAAAATTAATTAAAGATATTTTAAATCATCCTCAAACATTTATAACTCTTATAAAAGACAATAGAATAGATATTATGCTTTCTGATTTAACTAATGAACTAAATAGAGTGAAGATAGTGAATAATGTTTATTGTAGTGGTTTTACAGGAGCAATTAAAACAGGATTTCAATGTATAAATAGTGATAAGTTTTTTGTTCTTAATGATGATATTGAGATTGATAATAATTTTTTTAATTTAATGCTTGAGGCACTTGATGAATATGATATTATTGGTCCAGTAAGTAATTATGTTGGTGGTATACAAATGGCAGAAAAAGCATCTACTGAAAAAACATTTATATTAACAAATTTTTTATCTGGTTTTTGTTTAGGAATTAAAAGAGCAGTTATAGAGAATATTGATTTCAATTGTAGTGCTTTAAAGAATTATTTTAGTGATAATTATCTATGTTATAAAGCAATAGAAGCAGGATTCAAACTTGCAGTAGCAACTCATATTTTTGTTAAACATTATGGTTCTCAAACTATTAATATTGATAATCCAGATATAAATAGTGATTGCTTAAATTATTTAAAGATACTAAATAACGAAGTTGCAAACCGAGAAGATAAAGTTGCAATAGTTATGAGAGTGAAAAATGGTGTAGAATTTCTTAAGATGACTTTAGAACCAATATCAAGAGTTGGAGATTTTATTGTTATTTTAGTTAATCCATCTGAAGATAATACTTTACAATTTGTTAAAGAGAAAGAACTCAAGATTCCTAAAATAATAATTCAACAAGACAGAGAACTTAAAGAAGTAGAAGATAGAGAATTGCTTGATAAAGTAGCGAGAGATAATGGAGCAACTTGGGTAATTTATTTTGATGCTGATGAGATGCCAGAAAGAAAATGGACTAAAGAAACTACTTATAAGCTAATTAAAAACTCTATTTATCCTGAAGTGAGAGCATATCATTTTAGAGTATTAACTTTTTGGAGAGGATTAACTCATCATAGAATAGATGGTGTATGGGGTGGTTTAAGTGGAACGAGATTATATAGAATAGTTCCTAATCATAGATGGATTTCTCATCATATAGATGGTCTACATTGTTTTCCTGAAGCGAAAATTATTAGTGGTAAAAGATATTCTGGATTTAAAATACTTCATTTTGGATATCATAATTATGATTTGTGTTATAAAAAATTTAATTACTATAATGAAATTGATAAAGACAAAAGAATAGAACTTATAGGAACACCTGATTATTCGCATTTAATAGACGAAACTAATATGTCTTTAGAAGAATATAAAGAGAAATATATCACTCTTATTATTAACACTTATACAAAAGACAAAATGAAATTCTCATTCTTTAATTTATTAAGAGATACATATAGTATATTTGATGATATACTTGTTGGAATAGATGACAAAGATAATGGCTTTACTAAACAACTACTTGATGTTATGAAAGTGAAATATAAATATATTAAGTTTGATAATTATTCTCAAATGCGTAATGAATTACTTAATGAATTAAAAAACAAATATCTTAAAGAAAACAACAAAGAAAATAATCATTATGTATTCTATCTTGATGATGACGAAGTTATAGAACCAAAGTTGTTATATACTATTAACGAATATAATAAACCAGTAATATTTGAAATATTTAACAAGAAACAAGATTTTAATTTTTATTCTTATACTATAAGATACTTCCCATTAACAAAAGATACAAGATTTAATAATTATGTGCACGAATTAATAAATATATCTCCTGATAAAGCAGAACTATTTAAATATAACTGTATAACTAATATATCTCTTAATGATGAGAACAAAGAAGAGATATATAAAGAGTTAATATTAAGAGAATTAAAAGAAAAACCATCTGATGAAGCTTTATTAAATTATGCAAAATATTTAATAGTAAGTGGAGATTATTCAATAGCAGAAAATATTCTACTTAAAGAAATAAAAAGCTCAATACCCCAGAGATATAGTATATTAGCATTCTTACAATTACTAAAAGCATATAAATTTCTTGAAGAAACTAAAGGTTATGGTAGAAAAGAATATAAACTTCAGACTATTAAGACAACTATAAAAGAAATACTTAATAACTTCCCTTTTTAATGATAGTTTAAACTCTCTAAAGTCAATTTAAAGAAAAGATTTTCTTCTGGTTAATGGTTTTATATTACTTAATTAAAAATCTTGTCTTTATTTTCATTTTAGAAGGTAAAAACATAGTTTTAAAAGTTCTTATTAGATACCTGAAATAAAAAAGTTATTAAGTAAACTTCTTTAAGATACTTAAAACTCTCTAAAATAAATTTAAAAACCAGATTTTTATCCTGATAATATAAAACTATTACTTAATTAAAAATCTCTTCTAATTTTTTTATTCTGGATAGTTAAAAATATAGTTTTAAAAAGTTTCTTACTATATATTTAAGAGAGAAAAGTTATTAAAACTTTTTGAAAAAGAATATTAAAACTTTCTAAAATCAATTTTAAGACAATGTTTTAATCTGGGTAGTATTATACCATTATCCAGTATAAAATCTTGTCTATATTTTTGAGTTAGATGGGTAAAACATATATTCAAATGAAAGAGTTAAGATATTTTTTAATTTTTTTTTTCAGTTTATTCTACAAATTCAAGTTCACAATTAGGACAATATATTGCATATTCTGGAGCTATTATTTCATCGCTATAATAATATGCAACTAATCTTACACTACAGAATTTATATTTGCTTCATATTTTTATTTTATGGCTTTTTCAATTACTTTATCGCCATCTTTTCTTGTTTCTATATAAGCGATGCGATGTATTTCATCTACATCATCATCTATAAATGAGAAATTATGATACGGTTCATTTTGACAGATACTGAATCTGAATATGTTTTATCTAAGCTCTATTGTTTAGTAGTCATCAGGATGAATAGCAACATCGTGATATTCTTTATCAAGTTGTATATTGTAATTTCCATTTGGATTATTAAAATCTAATACAATATAATCCCACAATTCTAATGGATAATTATAGTAGGCATCGTATCTAATAGCGTCACAACCAAAGCCTGGGTCACAAGCTCCAGCATAGTAATTTCCATTTTGATAATAGCATTCTGAAAATAATATTAAATCTTCAGCATCAGGATTTAAAAAACTAAAACTAAAATCCACTTCTGGAGGCGATGTAACAGATTGACAAATGGGCCGTGGTTCATTAGGATTCTTTAGACTAAATACTCTGCCTTCTGGATTCATAATAAAGTCGGCATTGGGTGCTGCGTCAGGCGATGAACTGTCCCTTGGCCAAAAATGTGGCACAACAATTCTAACTCTACATTTCTTTTTGATTGGATACGGTCCTTCGTATGATAACTCAAAAGGTTTAGAGTAAGAAAAATGTCTTTGATTAGCCTTACCGTCCTCATAACGACCTGGACCTGAATACCTCCGAGAACTGTATCCCATAATGTCAAGCATTATAAGATTCTGAGAATCTAATCGTGTTGACTGCCACTCACTTGACTTCATTAGATTAAAGGCTTCGTGTGCATTTGCAATAGCATTTTCACAACTTGGCGGTAAGTCTGGATTCACTCTTGTAAAAATTGGTGATGACCTTTTTACAGCACTTAAATCAGAATTACGCACATAATAAGGATAAACAACTGGCGGCATAGGGCGAGGAATATCTTCAATCAATAGTAATCCATTTGATGACAAGCAATAAAGGGTGTTCTTTCCTTGGTCGTGTATTTTTCTATAGCTGAAACTTATATCATACTCTGGAGGATTTTCACACATTAAAATTTCTTGGTATTCTTTTAATAAAACTAATCCTTTTCCATCGCTATTGGCTGCTAACCACCGATTCCGAGACAGAAAAATCGCCGTAATTGGTTTAGTGTTTTCTTCCGCTAAAGCTGCATAAAAATAAAAATTCAAATCGTATGGGTAATAAAGTTGTTTATATTCAGCAATTTCGCCAGTTTTCTTAAGGAAAAAAGTTGGCCAATTAGTAGAATAATAAATTACTCCATTAGAAAGTCCAACTAATCTATAGTGAGAATATCCATAGATAGAATATCCAAGGAAGGTAATTTCTGTTGGAAGGGAAACAAACCAACTATTATTAATTTGAATTGGTTGACCTTGAAGATTATAAGTCCTTACCTTATTTTCAGTAGTGCTAATGTAAATTGTATCGCTACTCATTGCGATGTGTGTTGCAATAACTTCATTTCCATTTTCATCTTTTGGAACAAAACCACCTTTAATAATAACTTGTCCACTTTGTCTGGATAATTTATTATTAAATGACCAGATAATATTATTTGCCCTATCTAAAAGAAAAGACCTATATTGCGGTGGTTCAAGACCACCAATTTTACTAACAGATACATAAGCTCTTCTTGTTATTGGGTCTATCATACTATCAATAGCATATCCTTGAGGGTCTTTATTGACAACTGAAATAATTCTGCCTCGTTTATTTACAAGTGATTTTACCATACTATTATAATACTATAACTAAATTAATATGTCAATAAAAAATTCTCTTGACATATTAAAATTTTTGTGTTTAAATAGTATCTAAAAGGAGATTAAAAATGAAAAAACTAAAACAAGAAACAATTGACAAAATTAGAAGAGAGTTAATTATAAGACTATATGAAGTAAATTCAATTTCATATGCTGATATTGGAAGGATATTTAAACTCTCAAGACAAAGAGTGAAACAGATTATAGATTATGAAAAAGAAAGGAGGAGAAATGAAAGCGAAAAAAGAAATAGTAATTGGAATTGATGTTGGATATGAAGGAGCAATTGCAGTTTATAATATTCAAAACAATGAAATGCTTGTTTTAAATATGCCAGTTATAAAAAGAGAAACGAAAAGAGAACTTGAAATAAATAAACTCATAGATATCTTTAATACTTTCGCTTATAATACAATCATATGTGGAATAGAATTTCAACATCCATTTCCGAAAGAAGGAGTTAAATCAGTATTTTCTCTTGGTAAACAAGTAGGAATACTTGAAGCAGTTTTAATATCTGCTTGTATTCCATATATTTTCATTAATCCAGCAGAGTGGAAAAAATATTTTATGCTTAAAGGCAAAGATAAAAAAGGTGCAATAATAGAGTGTGCTAATTTAATTGAGAATATTTTTCCTAATTTATCAATAAAAACCTCAAAAGGCAAATACAAAACAGGAACAATTGATGCAGTTTTAATAATGCTTTATACTTTACTTAAATATAAACCTGATTGTGTTAAATCGCTGGAAATAAAAGGAATATTAATAACAAAAAGCCAAGAAAAAGGAATTGACCCAGAGAAACATTTGGGAGTAAAGAAAATATACAACAAGGAGGGTAAATGAAATTAGTTGAAGTAATAGATAAAAGAAACTGTGTATATTTATTGCCGATTGGGGATATACATTTTGGTAATTTTAATGCCGAGATAGAAAAGATGAAAGATTTTATTAGATGGGTTCAACAAGAAAATGCTTATGTTTTTCTCATGGGTGATATTTTTGATGTAGCAACATTAGAAAGCCAAACAAGTCCTTTTTCTCAATCTATGACTTTAAATGAAGCAATAGAACTTGCTTATGAAACATTTAAACCAATTAAAAAGCAAATAATAGGAGCAATAATCGGAAATCACGAAATAAGACTTATGAAATATGCAGGTTTTGATATTATGCAAAATTTTTGTAGAATGCTTGAAATAAATTATTGTGGATATAGTGCAGTTATAAGATTTAAAATAGGAAGGATAAATAGAAAAAAAGAAGGTTTTGAAAGTCCAAGAATAGAGTATATTTTTTATGCCCATCATACAACAGGTGGTGGAAATACAATAGGAGGAAAGATTGGAAGAATAGAAAAATTAAGAACAATATTTGAAGGAGCGGATTGTTATTTGGGAGGGCATAATCATTTTGAAGGATGTGGAAAAGTGGTAGTTGCTTACTTAAGTAAATCAGGAAATGGCAAGGCAATAATAAAGTATAAAAAAATATATTTTGTAGATACAGGAAGTTTTTTAAATTATGAGAATTCTTATGCCGAAGAAAAAATGCTAATGCCAGCAACAATAGGATGTCCAAGAATACGGCTTGATGGTATTAAAAAAGATTTACATATATCAGAATAAATCAAAAAGGAGAAACAAATGACTGAATGGCAAATATTTGGAATAGGAGTAGTAGTAGGTTGTTGGATATGTGTAATAGGAACAATGTGTTTGATGTGGCTGGTAAGAAAAAGAATAGAACGAAAAATATTGCAATGGGAAAGTAAACTAAATAAAAATAATATTTCAAATGGAGGAAAATATAATGAAACGAATATTTTGTAATATTTGTAAAGATGAAATTAAAGGAAAATACATTGAATTAGTTGTAAATGAAATGCGATTAAGTGTTGATTATCCTCAAATAATAATTCATTTATGTTTAGTATGTGCTTTAAAATATTTACCTAATGAAATTATGAATTGTTTATCTGGAGAAATACCTGATTATAACTTTAAGGTGAAAAAATGATATTTTTAGACACGATTTTTTATGGGTTAAGGGTTTTATATTACCCAGATAAAAATCTTGTCTATATTTTGATGCTGGATAGGTAAAACATATATTTTAAAGAGGAGGTTAAAGATGGAAATGAAAATAATTTTTGATAAAGAAGAAATAGGAAAGATAGCGGTTGATAATGATACTTACATAGTATTTTACAAATGGTTTGATAAAGAAAAGAAACGACCATTAACTCCAAAATATTTTATGACTTTAAAAGGCGCATTATTAGAACTTAAAAAACATAATCTTGTTAAACATCTTGCTTCATATAATGAACCCGCAGATAGTTTTAAAGAATTACTTAATAGAGTAAAACAATTTGAAGAAAAATGGCAGAAGTTTTTAGATGAAAATTTCACATTGCAAGGAGATGAAAATGAAAAATAATATAACTTTAAAACGAGGCGATATAATATTCTTTTACCCTAATAATTGGACACAAAAAGTAATTGCTTATTTTGATGGCAAATACTTTCATACAGGAATTATGCTTACTGATGAATTAATATTGTCTCAAACTTACAGAGGATTATCTATTGAGAACATTTATGAAGCATATAAAGGTTATAAAGTAGATGTTTATAAATTAAAAGATGCGGACGAGAAAAAGATTAACAAAATAATTAAATATTTAATGTGTCAGAACTATCCCTATGATTATCTTGGAATAGTCAATTTTATCTTAAAATGGATACCAAATAATCCCAGAAGATTTTATTGTTCAGAAATAATTGCTTTTGCTTTACTTGCTTTTGGATACTATATTGATGATGTTAAATTGTCTCCATTACAATTATCAAATCAAGAATGTTTAGAATATATTACAACAATTCAAGTGTAAAATAGGAGTTTTTAAAAAAGATATTAATGAACTTGCAATTTCATATAAACTATTCTTTTTGCCTTCTAAAATAAAAATATAGACACGATTTTTATTCGGGTAATGGTATAATATTACATTGATAAAAATCTTGTCTTTAAATTGATTTTAGAAGGATTTTTAAGGTATTTCAAAAAAGAAGATTTACTTTAGATTTTTCTGGATAATAATTTTTATTCCTTTCTTTAATAACTTTTCAATAGCATAGGCAACTTTTTCGTCATCTTTACAAGTAAAGTATTTTTTTTCATAAAGATAATGTATGATTTCGTGGGCTAATACTGATATACTATCGGTAAGATTGAGTTTATTATTGAGAGTTATGACAAAAACATCTTTTTCACCATCATAATCAAAACTTCCTAATGTTTTAATAAATTTAAAAGTAAGATATAAGTCATTTTTAAGTTTCATTAAAATTCAATTTTTATGATATTTAAGAACAAACCGTCTTTCCAGTTTTTTTCTCCAAAATCATACATCTTCCAATATCCTGCTTCCAGATGTTTTAAATATACTAATGGTTCACCTTTGATTTTTTCAATTAATTTTCCAAGATTAAAAGAAGCATATAAACCTAAACTTGGAGAGAAATCAGCACTCAAACCCCAGAATAACCATTGATGTTTTGATTGATACCATTGCCATTTTGCTCCTATGTTGTATTTCTCTTGGTCCAAATTCCACAATAAAGTAATTCCAACATTTTGTTTATACACATAACTTACCAGTTCTTTAAAAACTTCTTCTGGTTTTATTTCTTCTGCATAAACTCTATGATAGGCAAAATCAATTAAGAATAATAAACTTAATATCATTAAGATTTTTCTCATTTTAACCTCCTGTTTTATTAAATTATACCATTTTTCCGTAATTCAGTCAAAAGATTTTGTTTTATTATTTTTCTATTTTTAAATCTCTTATTCTTATGTATTCTACTTGCTAAATTCCTATCTTTAAAATAATCAAATCTTGGAATTGTTATATAACTATCTGGTGCTACTTGTATAAGTTTATTTTTATATTCTTTAGTCATAATGAAGTATTTTAAAATCAGTTAATAAATAATCATAAAGAGAAATAATTCTTTTGTTCCATCCTCTATCAAATTTATCATATGCTCGCAAATCATCATAATAATCACTTCTCTTTATTATTGCTATTAACCAGGCATATTTTTCAGCAAGTTCTTTATTAAAGGCAATTAAACTATCTTGTGCTGTTCCTTGTAATACTTTTTTGGCTACACTTTGTCCCTGATTAAAACAAGTATCTGCAATAACAACATCAAGTTTAGAAGGTAATAAATCACAAGAAAGAGCATCCCAGTAAAGTTTTTTTGCATGTGTTTTTGCCATTACTTCTGCTACATTTTTTCTACCTGAAAAATATAATTCTTTTAATTGCTTAACAAGTTCGGAATTGTATTTTTCAGTAAAACCATATATTGTTTCACCAGCACCATCACCTATATCTTTAACATATTCTTTTTCCCAATATATTAAAAATCTCCACCATTTTTCAAAATTATCAAGCATTTTTACTCCTTATTATCAAAATTGACTTCAATTATAGTCATTTCTGATTATTAAATATTTTTTAATTTATCCATCGGTTCTAACTTCAGTCATAGTTATTTTCATTGTAGTCAACCTGTTTTGATTGATTTTAATTTTGTCAGCCATTTTCATTTTGTTATTTTTGTCCAGATGTTTTTGTAAAATTTTATAATTATTTCTGCACCACTATAAATCTTCCCTTGCCAGATATCAAATAAATTTTCTACTTGCTGTATAAGTTCGTCATCTGCTCTACTTGGTGTAAGTGAAAAAATGCCTACCACTATTTTAATTATTTGTTCAACTAACCCAACAAAAACACCAAATTCTTTTAGTATCAAACAAGCAAGCCAGAATATTCTTGTTATTATAAAACCTATCATTTCTGCCTCCTTATTATGTTCTTTTTTAAATTTTATCCAATATCGTCTTAAAAACCATAATTGTAGTTTATTCATTTCGTATTGCTAAATGACCCGATTATTATTAAAGTTAATGCTAAAAAAAACACAATTACAGAAAAAACTTTAATTATCATTATTTCCATAATTTGGTCTTACTGGTTCTATTCCTTGTTTTTCACATAATCTAATAATGTTTTCTTGCATTGCTTCTAAAACTGCTTCAGTTTTACACCTGAATAGTTTTAAATCTTGCACATCTCTATAAAGGTTTGTTCCCCAAATAACACTTTTTGTATAAGCAAGAAAAAAACCAGCCAAAAAAGAAAGTATTGTTGCCAAAATTTTTAATCTACCACCATTAAACCAAAATCTTCTGATAGGGCTCATATTAATGCTCCATTAAATACATATTTGGCGCCGTTGTATACGTAACTCTTATGTAATCATTAAGGTTCAAAGTGAATTGCCCCTGTGTTAGCCCCACATTATACCAACTATTACCATCTCTACTAATCTCAATAGATGAAACATTACCGCCACTCACAATCACAGAAGCAAGATTGTAGTATGTTTGCTGATACACAAATGGGGATGAACCAACTGTAATAGTTTGAATTGGGTCTTTAAATTGGTTATAACCGCCAACTGCTTTTACCCAAGTTAGATAACCACTTCCGTCGTTGATTAGTGTAGACCATGGTGAACCTTGTGAATCAGGCAAAGTATAATTAACACCTTTAACATACAAGTCTCCGAATGGTGTAATTGTAAATGTGCCACCTCCAACTTCTATCGCTCCGTAAATAACCAAAGTGGTAGTAAATGGGTCAAAATAAAAATATGGACTGCCACCGAAACTACCATTATCGTTATATTGAATTGAACCCACAGTCCCGCCAGGACTGCAACTGTTTTGGCTCCAAAATAGATTACCATTGCCGTCATTAGTAAGGACAGAACCAGGACTTCCTTGTGAACCAGGCCACTGATAATTTACACCATTAATGTATTCAATTTGACCATTAGCAAGCACCAGATTCCCGAATGAGCCATAAATCTGTAAAGCTCCATTTATATTCAATTTTGATAAAGAGGGATCCCAAGTGAAATTGCTATCACCTGCAAAAGTTCCATTATTGTTGTATTGAACTGTTAAATTACTTCCACCAGGACTTCCACCGCCACTGGGAGTGTCCCAAATAAGTGTAGAGCCATCGGTTTTAAGGAATTTTCCTCCACTACCAGAGACAGAGGGTAGTGTTAAAACTTCATTAGTCTTTAGTATTTTGGCAGTAGGAGACAAATGGTTTTCTGTTATTGAACCAGTTGCTATTTTTACCCCTGTTACCGCTCCATCTTGTATTTTATTAGTTGATATAGCATTATTTATTACACTCTCCGCATTATCAACAATACCATCATTATCTGTGTCATAAACAGACTTGAGCATATCTCCACCGCCACTGATTTGACCCCAATATAAACCGCCATAACCATCATTAGTGAGAACAGAACCAGGACTTCCTTGTGAAAGAGGCCATTGATAATGCACACCCTTAATACATGAAATTTCGCCATCATAAATCACAAGATCTCTTCTAGATCCACCGTAAACCAATAAAGCTCCATTAATATTTAGAACCGAGTAAAGAGGATCCCAAGTGAAATTGCTACTGCCTGCAAAAGTTCCAGCACAGTTGTATTGAACTGCTCCATCACTTCCACCAGGAACGTTAACAGTGTCAAACTCTAATCCAGTTTCATCACTTTTAACTTTCACCATCTTACCCGCCTGTCCATTGTATGAGGAAGGAGTGTCAATTAGTTGAAGAAATGTTGTTGCTCCGCCACTGGGAGTGTCCCAGAGGAGCTGGGAACCATCTGTCTTGAGAAACTTCCCTGCATTGCCACTAACGGAGGGGAAAGTTAAACCTGTTATTTTTTCTGAATTATCCACTACTCCATTATTATTCACATCATAAGTGGATTTATACATATCCCCACCACCACTGGGCAAGTCCCAAGATAAACTACTTCCATCTGTTTTGAGAAATTTTCCGCCATTGCCAGAAATGCTTGGCAAGGTCAAAACTTCATTTGTTTTGAGTATCTTCGCAGTAGAAGATAGGTGGTTCTCTGTGATTGAACCAGTTGCTATTTTTATTCCTGTTACTGCTCCATTTTGTATTTTATTTGTTGATATAGCATTATCTATCACGCTTTCTGCATTATCAACAATACCGTTGTTATTGACATCGTAGGTAGATTTATACATATCACCACCGCCACTTGGAATATCCCATAATAATTGCGTTCCATCAGTTTTGAGATATTTTCCTGAATTACCAGATACAGAAGGTAGTGTTAAAACCTCATTTGTTTTAAGTATCCTTGCAGCAGAAGATAGGTGGTTTTCTGTTATTAC
>Ga0078972_1003752_pt1 | contig 44326 bp, 36 predicted proteins | sample YelNatPaOPGAMG01_FD_67568 | JGI IMG/M metagenome (GOLD analysis project Ga0078972, IMG submission 67568) | Hot spring thermophilic microbial communities from Obsidian Pool, Yellowstone National Park, USA - OP-RAMG-01 (SPADES assembly) (version 2) | ecosystem: Environmental > Aquatic > Thermal...
CATAAAAGAAATCTTCAATTTTTGGAACAAGTTCACCAGAAATCGCATATATTGATTCATCAACAGCACCAAAAGAAAATTCAGCAGAGACAGGTTTTCCTGAAAAATCCTTGATATTCACAAGATATTTTGCTATGTCTCCTGGATGATATTGTTGTTTTTCGGGTAGAATATCAACTTTGAGAAACCTATCGCTGCAACCTGTTTTTATAAGTTTGCTTGATGAAATAAAATTTTTGTTTCTGACTGAACAGGCAGAAATGAAAACATTTGGAATATATTCCTGTTTAACAGGAATCTCAAGCAAAATGGAATTTCCTTTCAGTTTCACAATTTTGTTTTCAAATATTTTCTGCCCCTCAATTGTAAAAAGAATTTCAAGGTCTCTATGTGAAGAAGTTATAAGTATTTTTGCAACTTCACCAACATTGTATTGTTCCCGGTCAGTAATAATTTCAATGTCTTTTTTCCCGTACGAGAATGAATAATGATCAACACCTGTAATCCAGACATATTTTTCTCCTGTGATAATATTGTGATACTCATCAATACCCTGAACCATGATTTTGATATATCCTGTGGAAGGCGATTTCAATTTGATGGTTGTTCTATCGTCATCAAGAACAATTTTTCTTGATATTATTTCCTTGAAACTCCATCTTTTTTTCTTTGCATCATATGTCTCATAACTGACTGACAGATTAAATTGTTTTTTATCTGAAACTTTTTTCTGCTCATAATATTTTGTTGAAATTGTCACAGGAATTTCTTCATCCTGCCCATAAACATATTTATCTGTTGAAACAACAATTTCAAAACTACCAGGAAAAATAAGCACCTGAGTGGATGCTGTAATTTCCCTGCGACTGATGTCTGTCATTCTCACTTCAATGGTATATGTTTCCTTTGACTGATAAGATAATTTTGTTGGAATCTCCAATGTAGCAATTCCATTTTCATCTGTTTTTGTCTTTCCTGAACTAACAAGGGCTCCCCTTCCCCAGCCACCATATTCATCCTCATATTCTTCATATTCATCGTAATACCGGTAATAATGCGGTCTGCTGTACACAGACCATAAAACATCAGTATCCTTTACAGGTGAACCAAAATAATATTTTGCACCTATACTGGCTTTAATTTTTTCACCTGGAAGATACATTGATTTGTCTGTTTTTATCTCTATTGAGAATTCGGGCTTTCTATATTCAAAAACCTTGAATGAGCAACTACCAGAAAGAATATTTTTGCCCTGAGTATTGAATTCAATTCTGTAAGTTCCTAATGGCGGTTCTTCTGGCAGGATATATTGACCATAAACAGAACCTGTCTTTGAAGGTAAAATTGATGTTTCGTAAACAACACTTCCGTCAGGAGCAAATATTTTTACATCGCACTGTGAAATTTCTGCTGTTTCATAATAATTACCCCTATCAATTCTTGGAATTGCCTTAAAATAAACCACCTGATTCGGTCTATAAACAGGCCTGTCAGTATATGCATAAATCATCCGCGTGTCATAATAACCATAATCCCATGGGTTTTGTGTACCTGAAAAAGCAAAAGATTTGTTTCTAACAATCAAAAATTTTTTGCCCTGATTGACATTAAATTGGCCATTTTCATTTGTTTTTATCTGTTGTTCAAGATTCCACAATGAATCAAAAATATAAACATCAACATCTTTCAAAACACTTGCATTTGAAACAGAAAAAACAGTTATAAGAGAATTTCGGTCACAGGTTTTTGAAATAAAACCAATATTTGATACTGAAAACCAGGTCTTCTGTTCAGACATTCCTTCGGGTTTTATCACACACATATAAGTACCTTCAGGAAATTTGCCAATCACCAGTTTCCGATCATAAAGTTCACTCAGCGGGGATGGATATGAAATATCGAATTTTTTGCTCAATACAGGACTTTTCCCTGAAATATCAGCAGACATCAAGATATCCTTAATTGAAATGTTTTTAGATTTTGCTCTGTTAATTTCATTGAGAAGGTCAACTTCATAAACATCAACATTAACTTTTTCAATTCTGAAAGCATTGAAAAATATTTTTACATTTTCATCAGGCAAAAATAGCCAGTCGCGTGTATTGAGAGAAAAATACTTTTCTCTCATTTTTATACTGATTTTTCCTGCATCAAATGTCTCTTTTACCTTCACTCCAATGATTTTTCCAATTTGTGCAAATTCATATCCCTGCCTGTAAACATAAAGATTATAGTTTCCTTGTGGCAATCCATCCATGAAAAAATTTCCTTTTTCATCAGTTTTTGATGAAGAATAGATTGCACCAGAACATTCAACACGAGCATCCTTAACAGGTTTTTTTGTGTCAAAGTCAATAACTGTTCCTTTAATAGAACCACCAAATGAAAGAGTAAAATTAATTCCCTGTGTTTCTTTTTCTTCTTCAACAACACAATTTTTGTAATCTTTTACATAACCTGAACACTCAGCACAAATATAATGTGAACCAGGATTTAAACCACCAATTTTATAAAAACCTCTGCTATCAGTGATTGCATATTTATTATCTGATTTAAAAACTTTTGCTCCAGAAACAGGTTTTCCGTCAGGGTCATAGACAAAACCACTGATACTTCCCGGCTTATTCAAAACAATTTCATAATTAACGATTCCATATTTTGGTTGATTTACTTCAATTCTGAAAAGTATTCCATCACAAAAACCCTTTTTTGAAGCAACAATTTTGTAATAACCCGTTTCAAGACCATCAAACTTGAATTTACCATCTTTTGTGGAAACCCCTGTTTTTAATGGCTTTTGACCCTCAGGCAATTTAAATATACTCACTGAAGCATCATTGACCAGTTGCCCGGTTGATGTCTTCACGATCCCTGTAATGGTGTCTGAAAAACAACTCAACACAAAAATAAAACTGATTATCAAAATACTGATATTTTTCTTCATTTTCCCTCCTCTATAAAAATTTGTGCTTTGAATTTGAATAACCTGATATTTGAATTATCATCAATACCAGCGTTCCGAAGACACATTTTCAACGCATATGCTGCAGTTTTTGCTTCCCCTGGCAATACTACTGCCTGTTTTCCATCTTTCTCTACAATTAAACCTTCCTTTTCAGGATTATAAGAAAATATACTATGTATCTCAACAGGCATTTCAGGAATCGTAATCTGAATTTTTATTTCCTTCATTTCCTGTAAATCAACAGGTCTGTATCTGAAATCCTGTGTTGCAGCAATAATCGAAAAATGAACAAGGTCTTTTGCAAATGAACCATTTTCTGATTGAAAACTTCCAGCACATCCCCTTGTTTGACTTCCTCTTTTCAATGAAACAAAAACAGGAATTTTCTCACTAAAAATCGCTGGTAGATTTTCACATTCAATTTCAATCTGCTGGGTGAGATATTTCTCAATTGCCTTCCTGCACAATGAAAAAGCAATGTCAGTGTTGAATACAGGAATAACAATGTATGCTGACAAAAAGAGGGAAACAAAATTTTTTACCTCTGGATATTTTGCTATCATTTCATTAAGAAGTATACTATAATTTAAAGCAACAATCAAAGGGGAAAAATGGGAAAATTTCCTGTAAGAATTGCATGTGCCCAGATCAACTGTACTGTTGGAGACCTCAAGGGTAATGCGGAAAAAATTCTGGAATATATTGAGAAAGCACAGGGAACAGGCGTTGATATTGTTGCTTTTCCAGAACTTGCCATTACAGGGTATCCTCCTGATGATTTACTACTGAAAACATCCTTTATCAATAATAATTTAAAAACAATCAGGGAACTTGCAAAAAAAATTGGAGATATTATTGTAATTGCTGGATTTGTTGATAGAACACAGGGAAAAATTTTCAATGCTGCTGCAATCATCCATAGAGGTAAGATTAAGGCGATTTATCATAAAAAACTTCTTCCCAATTATGGTGTTTTTGATGAAAAAAGATATTTTTCACAGGGTGATGAGAATCCTGTATATCGCGCTGAAACAGAACAAGGCAGATTTATTTTTGGAGTCAGCATATGTGAGGATATATGGCATGATACAGGACCAATAAAAATTCAGGCAAAACAAAAGGCATCCTTGATTTTCAATATCAATGCATCACCATATCATATGGAAAAAATCAAAGAAAGAGAAAAAATTGTAAAAGACATGGCGAAAGAAAACAATGTTTACATTGTTTACACAAACCTTGTTGGTGGACAGGATGAACTTGTATTTGATGGACAGAGTTTCATCGTTGAACCAGGCGGAAAAATTGTCTCAAGGGCTGATGCATTTAAAGAACAACTTCTTATCCATGATATTGAAGTTCCTTTAAGAAAAATCAGGAATAATATAATTTTTCGGCTGAATGAAAGAAAAAAAGAAAAAATTTCCTGTTATCTTTCTCAACATCTTTCCCTTGAGCAGGAAATTTATGAGGCACTGGTACTGGGATTAAGGGACTATGTCAGTAAAAATGGCTTTCAGAAAACAGTCATCGGAATTAGTGGTGGAATTGATTCTGCACTTGTGACAACAATTGCAGTTGATGCACTTGGAAAAGACAGGGTCATCGGTGTCTTTATGCCATCACGATTTACTTCTCAGGATTCAATATCTGATGCAAAAAATCTTGCTCAAAATCTTGGTATTAAACTGCTGGAAATTCCTATTGAAGAAATTTTTTCTTCTTATTTAAAGACGCTTCAACCACACTTTGAAAATACAAAGCCCGATATTACTGAAGAAAATATTCAGGCACGTATCCGTGGAAACCTGCTTATGGCTCTTTCAAATAAATTCGGATACCTTGTTCTCACAACAGGAAATAAATCAGAAATCAGCACAGGATATGCAACACTGTATGGTGATATGGCAGGCGGATTTGCAGTGATTAAGGATGTCCCAAAGACAATTGTTTATAAACTCGCAAGGTATCGCAATAGTGTAAAACCAGTAATTCCTGAACATATCATTACAAGAGAACCAACAGCCGAATTAAGAGCAAATCAAAAAGATACTGATTCCCTGCCACCATATGAAATCCTTGATGAAATCTTAAAAATGTATGTTGAACAGGATAAAAGCATTGATTATATTACAAAAAAAGGATTTGATAGAGACACTACTGCCCGTGTTGTGAGAATGGTTGACAGAAGTGAGTATAAAAGGAGACAGGCACCACCTGGTATCAAAATTACTCCGCGCTCATTTGGAAAAGATAGGAGAATGCCAATCACAAATAAATATTGTGGTTAGTTATTGGGCTGAAAATGTTTGCTTGATCAACATCCTTTGTGAATCATCCATTACAGTCGTTTCAATTTTTTTCAAAAAAGAAACATATTTCACCTTGAAAATAATCGCACCAATAATGCAGATAATTCCACTAACAAAAACAGTACCTTGCGTCCCTATTGTTTTACCAAGAACTCCTGCAATATATGAACCAATGGGTTGTGTTCCCATAAATGCAAGAGTATGAAAACTCATCACCCTTCCCCTTTTTTCATCAGAAACAAGTGTTTGCAAAATGATATTGGCTGTAACAATTTGAAGAACCATTGCTGCTCCAACAACAATCAAAATCATTACTGCAAACCAGAAATTGTTTGTGTATGAAAACAAAATTAATCCAGTTCCAAAAACAATCCCTGCAATATGAATGATTTTACCAAGTCCTGAATGAGTTGATCTCGAAGCCAGATAGATTGCAGCGATTATGGCACCAATTCCGCCACTACCAATAAGAAAACCAAGTGTTCTTGCAGTGCCATGGAAGATTTCCTTTGCAAATACAGGCATCAAAACCCCATAGAACATACCGAAAATACTGAAAAAACCAACATATAAAATTACTGTGCGAACTGGAACAAATGTTTTCACATAACTGAAACCTTCATGAAGTTTTTCTAATACATTTTCTCTTCCATCTATCACCTGTTTTGCCGAAGGAACTTTCATCATTAAAAGAGCAAAAATAACAGCAATATAACTGATTCCATTGATCAAAAAACATATTCCTTCTCCAAAGGCAGCAACAAGAACACCTGCAATTGAGGGTCCAATTAATCTGGCACTATTAACAAGAAAGGAATTCAGGGCAATGGCATTGGCAAGTTCTTCCTTTCTCTCAACAATATTGACAACAAACGCCTGTCTCGCTGGGATATCAAAAGCATTTATTAGCCCGAGAACAAATGAAAGAAAAAGAATATGGTTAACAGTAATATGTCCGGTAAGGGTTAAGATCGCAAGTGACAATGCCTGAATCATTGCCAGTGTCTGGGTCGTAAGGATAATTCTAAATCTGTTGATTCTATCTGCGACATAGCCACCAAATATTGAAAATAGTAATACTGGCAATGTACCCAGAGCACCTGTTGCACCAAGGGTGTAAGAGGAATGACTTAATTTATAAACAAGCCATCCAATGGTTACTGTTTGCATCCAGGTACCAATCAAAGAAATACCATTACCAATGAAAAAAAGACGGTAATTACGATTCTTTAATGCTCGAACAGTAGCAAGAAAACCAGTAATACCCACCCCCCATTATCTGCGTTTATGGTTCACAGTGTGCAATTGGCAATTACCATGACAGCGATGAGAAACATTCACTTCGTATTGATTGAATAAAATGTATACCATATAAATCAATAATTATCAAGAATTGCTGTTGTTTATTTCCTCTATCTTCTCTCCCAGAAACAGCCATTGAACGAAGTGGTATAAGATTAAACCTAATCTTTTAAATTTCCCAGATGGTATCACAAGTTTCACTTCACCTTCAAGTCAGTTTCTATATCTCGCAGGATTTCCTCTCGTGATACCTATGCATACAGATTTATTAACAACTAATTTAAGAAACTCGACAACAAAAATTAATCAATTAGGATTTTAATTGGACAGTAGTGATACCAAGTTGAAAAATTAGTTCAGAGATAACAATTGACAGGTGAGATTAGATGGGGTAAATAAATGCAAACGCAGTTTGCTAAATATTTACGAAAATTTTAAAATATACAGGGGGTAGTAAGTGAGGATAAAAAAGGAGGCGTTTTATGAAGGCACAATATGTATTGCCTGAATGGGTATGGGAATTTCACGGACATCGTTGTCCATTTTTGCCGATTGGCTGGCGTATGGGACAACTGGCAATGGAGTATTTGAAAATTGAACGGGAAAAAGATCACGGTTTTTTCATATTTCCAGAAGCAGGTATTGCACATCCGCAGATATGTTTTATTGATGGAATTCAGGCAGCCACAGGTGCGACATATGGAAAGGCACTAATAGAAAAAACTTTTTACGGCAAACTTGCGGCTATTTTTTATCATCCTAAGAAAGGAGCAGTACGATATTCATTAAAACCTGAATTTATTGATGCGTTTGGTAAATTTGAGTTTTTCGTGTATCGCAAAAATGGTTTTGAACCATCGCAAATTCCGCAAAACGTAGCAGATGAGGTAATCAACTGGGTCTGCGAGCAAACAGACGATTTTATGTTTAAGATAGAACCAAAACCTGATTTCAAATATACCCCGGTTAAGGGGTCTTTCAATAAGACAAAGTGCAGTATTTGTGGTGAGTATGTGTTTGAGCGCTATGTCAGAATGAAAGATGGCAAACCAGTGTGTATCCCCTGTTCTGGTTATGAAAAAATATGATTGGTTTCTTCTAATGATCCTGAAATTTAAACAGAAAAAACACAAGTTTTTTAAAAAGATGCGTGGTAGAATTTGTATTGTAAAAAATATTGGGGAAGTTTAGAATGCTAACAACATATCTGATTGCATCTGCTGTTACATTTATCTTTACAACAGTTTTAACCATTGCTGGTGTTGGAGCTGCGTTTATTTTAATTCCAATTTTTCTGGCTCTGGGTATTCCGCTTCTGAGTGCTATGTCCACAGCACTATTATTAAATTCCATTGCGATGGTTTTTGCTTCCATCAGTTATGCCCGAGGCAAATTGATTGTCTGGAAAACAGCCGTACCAATTCTTATTGTGGCAACAATTCTTTCTCCTTTAGGGGCAAGGACAGCTGAACATTTGCCAAGAAATGTACTACTGTGGTTTTTCGTTGGCTTTCTTATTTTCGCTGGTTCTATGATGCTTTTCTATGAAGCAAGAGCGAAAGAAGAAGAAGCTAACCCCAAAAAACTTATTGGTTATGGCGTGGGTGTAGGCGGAGTTGCTGGTTACCTTGGTGGATTGTTAGGGGTTGGTGGAGGGAATTTTATCGTACCGGTCCTGGTGTGGCTGGGTTTCGACCCAAAGAAAGCTTCAGCAACTACTGCCTTTGTGGTCATTTTTTCTTCGTTCTCAGGGTTTCTTGGGCACGCTTCCACGGGAAATATGAATATCTGGCTTTTGTTATTGTGTACTGCTGGCTCTATCAGTGGGGCTCTTCTTGGTGCGTATCTTATGAAGAAGAAACTAAGTCGAAAACAGGTTAAGTTCGCAATAGGTCTGATTCTTTACATAATCGCCGCCAAAATGCTCTGGGATTTAATAAAGCCATTGATTAAATAGTATCTGTACAATGTATAGGAAAAGTTTCCTGCCCCTGTCAGAAAAAATTTTTTTATTTGACTATTCCCTGCGGGATAGCGGTTATTGTTATTTCATTAATTCCGTTATCATGGAGATGTGAAAATAAAGTTTGCAGTAAATCCTTGTTAAGCCCTGTTAAAGAAAAAATTCAAGGGGGTCATAGTTAGATTGTTTTGTATTACCTTTCCTGTCCAATTAACACCGGCTATTTAAGGGTACCACTTTTGACTCGTATTTTGTTTCTTGTTAAAATGATTTATTTGTCTATTTATATAAAATTGAAGATATGCCAAAAAAAAACAAAGAAATTTGGAAATGAGATCGAAAAGGGATAAAATTGAGGTGGTGGATGTTATTAAAGATTGAAAAAAATTAGTAAAGAAGGGGGGAGGTATGGGAAAGCAGAATTTTTGGAAGTTGGTTTTGGTTGGAATTTTTCTTTTTAGTTTGAGTGGTTATTGTAAGATTGCAAAGATAGCAGCTGGTGTGTATCATAACGTAGCATTAAAGGAAGATGGGACAGTGGTCGCCTGGGGAAATAATAGTGGTGGACAATGTAATGTCCCTTCTGGTTTGAGTAATGTAGTAGCAATATCAGCCGGTGTGTATCATACCGTAGCATTAAAGGGAGATGGAACGGTAGTCGCCTGGGGAGATAATGGGTACGGACAATGCAATGTTCCAGAAGGGTTGAGTAATGTAGTAGCAATAGCAGCTGGTTGGCATCATACCGTAGTATTAAAGGGAGATGGGACGGTAGTCGCCTGGGGAGATAATTATTATGGACAATGTAATGTTTCTTCTGGGTTGAGTAATGTAGTGGCGATATCAGCGGGTTGGTGGCATACCGTAGCATTAAGACAAGATGGGACAATAGTCGCCTGGGGACAGAATAATTATGGACAATGTAATGTCCCTTTTAGTCTAAATGATATAGTAGCAATAGCAGCTAGTGATTATTATACTGTAGCATTAAAGCAAGATGGAACGGTAGTCGCCTGGGGAAATAATGAGATTGGACAATGTAATGTTCCTTCTGGTTTAAGTAATGTAGTGGCAATATCAGTTGGTAGGTGGCATACAGTAGCATTAAAGGGAGATGGAACGGTAGTCGCCTGGGGAAATAATGAGTACGGACAATGTAATGTTCCTTCTGGTTTGAGTAATGTGAAAGCGATAGCAGCGGGTTGGTATCATACCGTAGCATTGAAGGAAGATGGGACAATAATCGCCTGGGGAAATAATTCTTATGGACAATGTAATGTCCCTTCTGGTTTGAGTAATGTAGTAGCAATATCAGCCGGTGAGTATCATACCATAGCATTGAAGGAAAATGGGACAGTAATCGCCTGGGGAAATAATTCTTATGGACAATGTAATGTCCCTTCTGGTTTGAGTAATGTAGTAGCAATATCAGCGGGTAGGGAGCATACAGTAACATTAAAGGGAGATGGAACAGTAGTCGCCTGGGGAAATAATGAACTTGGACAATGCAATATGCCATCTGGGTTGAGTAATGTAGTGGCGATATCAGCGGGTTGGTACCATACCGTAGCATTGAAGCAAGACGGAACAGTGGTCGCCTGGGGATATAATGGGTCTGGACAATGTAATGTTTCTTCTGGGTTGAGTAATGTAGTGGCGATATCAGCGGGTTTCGACCATACCGTGGCATTATTAAGAGATGGGAAAGTTGCTGTATGGGGGGCGCAATATTTTGCACCCTGGGAATTTGAAGAACAACTTAAAAAAGGTGATCTGAATGCAGATAATGGAGTAGATATTTCAGATGTAATTTTATGTTTGCGGATGGCAATAGGACTTGACCCGGTGAATGTGAATCTTGCTGATATGAATAATGATGGAGTCGTAGACATTTCAGATGTAATTTTGATATTGAGAAAAGCAATAGGACTTGATTGAAAAATTTGACAAATTAGCCCACCTCTTAGGTGGGATTTGGGGATTGTAAAATTTTTTAAATCCATTGCGTATCAAAGGTTCTTATATCTCTCGCCGAATTTCTGGTTGTATAATAAGGTTGTAGTATAATATAGCAAGTTGAAAAATTAGTTCGGAGATAACAATTGACAGGTGAGATTAGATGGGGTAAATAAATGCAAACGCATTTGCTAAATATTTACTTGATGCCTTACGTTACAGACAGAATTTTTGTTGGAAAAATCTTCTTTTATGCTGGAAACGGTATATGCTGGAAACACTATATGAAACGGAGGTTTTAATATGAAGGAAAGAATAAAAATTACGAACAACGATAATACTACTCAATCAACATTAGAAAATTTAGAACCAATTTCACTTACTTATGGAGCGGTCATATTAAATAAAGAAAAGTTCGTTGGGGTTTTATCTGAAGTTACTAATCTCCACGACTTGAGATCTATTAAAAATAGAATATCCGCATTAAAGGACATTATATCTAATCATAAAAAAGATCAAGAAGGCATATTAAATATTGATGCCAATGGAGATACGGTCTCTTTACGCAAAGATGTTCTAACTTCTGAACTAAGCCAGATTTTAGAATCGCAAACACTTGAGAGGGTAAAATATTATTTAAATAGATTGAAAGTGAGCATCCAAAAAATTAAAACAAGTAAAGTTAATGATATCAATCTTCTAAGATGGAAGGAATACGATGAAATTATCACTGATAGTCTCTGGGTATTAGATAAAAGAGATACATCGGGTGCACATCTTGGATGGTATTGGGGGAACTTTATTCCCCAGATACCACATCAGATGATGTTAAGATACACAAAAAAAGGAGATTGGGTTTTAGATACATTTTTAGGAAGTGGAACAACCTTAATTGAATGCCGAAGGTTGGGGAGAAATGGAATTGGTATAGAGTTAAATCAAGAGGTTGCGCAAAAGGCAAAAGAATTGATTGAGAAAGAACAAAATAAAGACAGTGTAATTAGTGAAGTAGTTGTCGGTGATAGCAGGGCAATAGATATAAAACAGATTCTAAATAAATATGGTATAACACAAGTTCAACTTCTTATTATGCATCCTCCATACCACGATATCATTAAGTTTTCAAAAGATGAAAGAGATTTATCGAATGCGAAAAATACAGAAGAATTCCTAAAGATGTTCGGGTTGGTTGTGGATAATGCAACGCCATATCTAGAAAAGGACAGATATTTTGCTTTGGTTATTGGTGATAAATACTCTAAAGGTGAATGGATACCTTTGGGTTTCTATTGTATGGATGAAGTATTAAAAAGAGGTTATTTATTAAAAAGTATAATCGTAAAAAATTTTGAAGAAACAAGAGGAAAGAGAAATCAAAAAGAACTGTGGCGATACAGGGCTTTAGTTGGAGGATTTTATATTTTTAAGCATGAATATATCATGCTATTCAAAAAGCGAGGTAGATGAGATGAGAACTCATATTTTTATAGTAAACGATGATACATTTCCAGTTCATCTGAAATACCTGTTTGCAGGAACAGGTGCGTCTTATGGGAATAAAAAATGGGTGGATTGGCATGTTGGACTATTGTCAGATATTAGAAGAGTTAGAGGTGGTGATTTCGTTATATTTTACATAGAGGGGGCTAAAGTAACCAATGGATTTTATGGGATCTTTAAAATTGCAACGCAGTGTCCTGTGATATTTCACGAACCTTTTCAAAACGGGTTCCAACCTAGCTTAGTCAAAAATAAACTTATTTATCGCACACTAATTGAGCCCTATGAAGTGTATTCTGAAGGTGTACCAGAGTGGGAAGCATTAGACAAATTACCTGTTTATGCAACAGAAATACAGTGGAGTTTGATTTATAGAAAATTGAAAGGTAAGAGAGGTTGCACGCCATTACTTCCTTGGGAAGCACAAAGATTGATGGATATGATAAGAAATAAAAATGCTGGAAATTCAATAGCGAATTCCAAATTCAGCGGGGGGCTCGATTGGGATAGCAAAAAAAGAAAAATTATCACTACACCCTCAAGGTTACATTACTCCACAAGTAGAAATTATAATTTTAATCCGCTTGAGGCAATTTGTTATGTTCAGAAGTATCAAAAATCTTTTGATAGCTATCTTAAGCATTCAAAAGAATTTGAAATATCTCCCCAATATTTACGAAGAAGTAAATCATATGAAACCTATCTTCAATTATATTTTACTGAAAACATAGGGATTAACCAAAACTTAAACCCTATCATTGGAAACAATTTAGTTTGGTTTGGAAATGAGGTTGCTTGCGGTGTTGGGATGCAGAAAATAGATATTTTGACTATCTGCCAAAGTGGTGAAAGAAGAGAATATAGACTAATAGAATTGAAAGATGAACCTGTCCAACCAGAAGTTGTTAACCAGATAGAATATTATGTAAATTGGGCATCACAAAATTCAGGAAGGCATTTGGATGGTGCATTTGATTGGAATATCCAACCGGTAATTGTTGCACCGCCGCACACACCAAGAAACTGGCAAGATGTTATCGATGCTTTCAGAAATTATAACCGAATGCGGATCTCACTACCACTCCTTTATTTTGAATTTAGGATTGAGTGGGAAAGAAATATTATTTTTGAACAAGTGAATTATTGATAAAATATGAAACCGCCACTTGATGTACCACAGTTAAAAGGTTTGTGCCTTCGACATTTCACCCAAATTTTTGCTTCGCAAAAACTTCTTTTATGCTGACACCGTTATATGAAATTTCGATAGTGAAATGGTTGGATAGACAAAATATCTTTTCTCGTAAATTCAAATAATAGGAAGAATAAAAATACTCTGTAGTTAGAGATGGCATAAATATTTTATAAATATTGTGCGAAACACTTAAATTTTCGGTTCTTTCGTATTCAGTGTGGAAGAATTTGTGTAAGTACTTTGAGATAAAAGAATAGAACCAAATGATAGGTAGTGTCAAATAAGTTATGAAATCCCCCTCAATCCCCCTTTACGAAAGGGGGAAAATAGAGGGAAAAATTTATAAAAGGGGGAATAGAAAGGGGATTTATAAAAGGGGGACAATAGGGGGATTTGGGAGAGGGTAAAAAAATAATTATCCAGTTGGCAGAACCAAATAATATTTACGGAGTAAAAATGGTATAATTGAAATGTTAAAAAGATTCACGGAGTATTAAACCCGGGATTAAATACCTTAAAAATCACGTGAAATACGAAAGACCCTTAAAATTTGTATCTTAAATCTCCTTGATAAAAGGAAATATAAATATGTTATAATGTAGAAGCATGAAAGGTGCTAAATATTTATGAAACTGATAAATGCCATTATAATCATGGTGCTGGGTTTTCTCACTGGTAGTGTGGTGGGAGAAATACTTGGATTGATTCTGCCAGAAAAATATTTACAGATTCCTTTATTTGCAAGAGGTGTAACGACTGGTTTTAATCCTGTGAATTTAAATCTGAAGGTCATTGAAATTGTGATTGGAATAAAATTACTCACCAATACCTTTTCCTGGATTGGTCTTTTTATTGCTTCAACTGCACTTGTTATAAAAGAAATTGCAAGAAAGCAATAATTTTTCGCTATGAAAAAAACATTTTTTATCAGAACATATGGCTGTCAGATGAATTTTTCTGAAGCCGAAAGATTAAGGGAATTACTTTTGAATGCAGGATGGAAGGAAGAAAAAAATATTGAAAATGCTTCTGTTGTGATGGCAATTGGTTGCAGTATCAGAGAAAAAGCAGAAAACAGGGTAATTTCTTTCCTCAAAACCCACAGGTATTTAAAAAATAAAGGAACATTGATTGGACTATTTGGATGTACTGCAAATCTTCATAAAGAAAAAATACTGGAGAAAATCCCGTTCCTCGATATTTTATGTGGTCCCAATCAGTTAAATAAAATTCCTGAAATTCTTGAAAATTTCTCAAATGGAAATGTTGTTGTAATGACTGGTGAAAACGAGCAACCATTTCTTGAATGTGTACCATCAAAGAATGATGTAACAATGGCAGTGCCAATTACAAAAGGTTGTAACAATTTTTGTTCATATTGTGTGGTTCCGCTTGCCCGTGGTAAACTGGTCAGCAGGCATCCTGATTCAGTCATCAGAGAAATTGAATGCGCAGTGGAAAAAGGGATTAAATCAGTAACACTGCTCGGACAGAATGTTAATGAATATGGTCAGGATTTTAAATTTCAATTTGATTTCGGTGATTTGCTGAATGAAATTGTTAACATTGACGGTCTTTTGAGAATTGATTTTCTCACATCCCATCCTGAAGATACAGGTGAAAAAATCCTTAAAATCATGGCGGAAAACCCTAAAATTGTCAAACACCTGCATATTCCTCTTCAAAGTGGTTCAAATAAAATCCTGAAAGCAATGAACAGGAAATATACAGTGGAGAAATTTCTGAAGACTGTTGAGATGGCAAGAAATTTGATGCCACAGATTTCAATAACATCAGATATAATGGTTGGTTTTCCGGGAGAAACTGAAGAGGACTTTGAAAAAACAGTTGAAGTTGTCAAAAATGTTAGATTTAATGAACTTTTCATATTCAAGTATTCACCAAGACCAATGACAAAAGCATATAATATGAATGATGATGTCCCGCAAGAAGTAAAGGAGTACAGGCATCAACTGATACTTTCACTACAGAAAAAAATAAGTAACCAAATTTATGAAATGTTCAAAGGCAGAATATGTGATGTCCTGATTGAAAGAAAAAGCGTAAAAAATCCTTGCTATGTAATTGGAAGAAATATTCAGGGAATTCCTGTGACATGCAGTTGCTCAGAAAACATCATCGGAAGCATTGTTAAAGTAAAAATCATCAATCATCGCCAGGGGCTTCTCTACGGGTCAATATGTGAAGAATTCCAATTGCAGCAAGACCCACAATTCCAAGGGAAAAAGCAAATATAATTTTCTCAACAGGAATTTCTTCTTCTTTTTTCATACCCTGACTGATAACTTCCATAGAAACAGAATGGATATCTGTATCCCCTGCATGTTCAATACATCTTTTATGGAAAACTCCCTTGATTTTTACAAAATCACCTGTGACATCATATTTGCCAAGAAATTTAATTTTTCCCTTTTCAGAATATGGAAGATAAATACCTATTGCTACACCTGAATCAAGGAGATTGACCCAGAATCCATCTTTACCTTCAATGATATCCCCGACAAGTTCTCCTTTAACTATTACTGTTTTCCCGTCAAACAAATCAGGATTATTCACAAGTGCACTAACAGTTTGTCCATAACATGTATAACCAACCAGTAACAACAACGCAAAAATTATTATTTTGATTTTCATCTTTTTACAATTTTTACAAGAAATCTTAACAAAATAAATATTGCAAAAAACTCAAGTCGACCTGCCCACATTTCAAAAATATACCATATTTTCAGTATCGCAGGCATTGATGGATCTGTAATTCCTATTGAAAGACCTACATTTGCAGCAGCAGAAACAGATTCAAAAAGTCCCTGTAAAAAACCATACCCAAGAAATGAGGCAATCACTGCACCAGAAATATACAATAAAATATAGCAAACTGTAATAACCATGGCATTTTTTATCATTGTATCATCTATTGAAATTTCTCTCTGGTGATGGAAAAATTCCTTCACATATGAACTTTCAGGATATGCAAGGCGACGAATTTCCCTCTTCATTGATTTATAAAACAGCCCTATTCTAAAAACCTTTATTCCACCAGAAGTTGAATTCATACAACCACCAATGCCCATTGCAAGAATAATTCCGAAAATAGCAAGTTCTGGCCAGTTTGCAAGGGCAGAAGAATAAATGTTTGAATAACCAACACCTGTGTGTCCAGAAATAAGTTGATAAAATGTGGTCCTGAAAAAAGAAAAAACATCCGGAAAATCAGCAATGTTCCCGGAAAAACCAATAAGCGTAATCATATATGTAAAAAAGATCGTAAACATCAGTATTTTTATTTCAAAGTCCTCACGCAATTCTCTGAATTTACCTGTCCAGACAGCATAATGGACGCCAAAACTTGTTGCTCCAAGAAGAATAATAATGATTGTCACGATTTCAAATGAAGGACTGTGATAATAAAGGATATTCTGGGATTGAGGTGCAAAGCCCGCTGTATCCCAGCCTGCCATAAAAATACATAATCCATGGAAAATTGCCCTGGAAAAAGGCAATCCATGAAAAAGAAGAACTATAGCCAGCATTAAAGAACCAATGATTAAATAGGTGAAACTCACCATCCATATGAATTTTGCTGTGGTGATACTATTGGGAAGAATTTTATCATCCCTTGCTTCTCCAATGTATATCCGAAGAGCATCGCTACCCCTGAAGAAAAACACAAGAGCAACAAGAATAATACCCTGACCTCCAATGAAACACATAAAGTGTCTCCAGATATTATGAGCATTTGACATATGGTCAAGGTCCTGAACAAGAACAAGCCCTGTCGTTGCATAGGCACTCATGGATTCAAAACAGGCATCAAGATAGCAACTATAGTGTCCACTCAAATACAATGGAAGTGCAGAAAAGCACATGGCGAGAAACCATGTCAGAGCAACAATAATCATACCCTGGCGCCAGTTTATTTCCTGTTTGCCAGGTGAAAAATAAAGCAAAATTGAAGCAAAAGCAAGACAGGCAATGATTGAAATGAAAAAATCAATAACAGCACCAAATTCCCGGGAAATGACCCCGACAAAAATAGGTAAAAGTTGGGCAATGCCAAGGGCAATAAATATCTTGCCAAGATAATGACTGACAACAAAAATATCGTCCTTACTGAAATCAGGAATCATCTGTGGGAAATCTCCGAAATGTACATAATAAGACAGAGAAAAAATGCAGTCACAGTAACAATCAAAGGATATATCAGTTCAATGGAAATTCCAATCACACCCTTTTTCAGCATTATCAGGTATCTTAACAATGTTTTCTTCATTTTACATCCTGCCTATCAAAGCATTTAAAATATCTCCCTCATCTTCAACCTTTGTCAGGGCAACAATTTCATCCCCCTGCTCAAAAGTGAAATCAGGGTCAGGAACAATCAAATGTTCTTTTCTCAAAACAGCCACAATTACTGCCTCTGCAGGAAGATTAATATCCTTCAAACGTTTTTCCACTATTGGTGCATCCTCAGGTAAATCAATCCTTACCAGAGATAACTGTCCCTTCTTGAAAGCACAGAGATTAATCATATCCTCAAGAGAAACTTCTTCCTCAACAATTTTCGCAATAATTGCTGTACTGTCAATCGCAATGTCAACACCGAGCTGGAAAAATATTCTTTCATTTTTCGGGTCATTTACCCTGGCAACTGTCCTTTTGACCTTAAAAATATCCTTGGCAATCTGACAGATGACAAGATTGTCTTCGTCTTTTCCTGTCACTGCAGCAACAACATCTGCTTCCTTTACACCTGCCTGTATCAGAATGTCTGTTTGACATCCATCTCCATTGATAATCAACATATTTCTATTTTCTGCGATTGAATCAGTAATTCTTTTATCCTTTTCAATCAGGGAAATATAATGTGTCCTTGCCAGCCGTTCAGCAAGAAAATAACCAACCTTTCCTCCACCGACAATGATAATCCTCATATAATCTCCAGTATCTTTTTAATTCTTTGTATGGATTTCATCCTGGCAACACCAATGACCAGATCCCCTTCTTTCACAACATAACCATCATCAGGAATCACAGGACCTTCAGGTTTAACAACTATCACAACCTTGAATTCTCCTGAAATGTTTAAATCTGAAACCCTTTTGCCTGTTTTCTTCCCGTTTATGAGTATTTCAAGAAATGTAAGTTCTCCACTTTCCACAATATATGTGGTTGTACCACGTTCAATAAGTTTATCTCTGATAATGGCAGCAATCAGTCGCTGCCCGCTGATTACATCATACCCGAGTTTTCTATATATCTCATTTTTTACCGGGTCCACAATTCTTATGATGCACTTATTGATATTAAACATCTTTCTTGCAATCTGCCCAACAACAATATTCACATTATCATCACTTGTCACAGCAGCAATACCATCACAACGTTCAATTCCGGCATCACGAAGAACATCAAGATTGATACAATTGCCAGTAATTGTAATACCATTGAATACTGGTTGAAGTGCCTGAAAACTTGCTGGATTTTTGTCAATAATAACAACATTATGGTTCTCAGATAAAAATCTCGCAAGCTGACTTCCAACCTTGCCACAACCGATTACTATGAAGTACATATAGTTATCCTGTTCCAGATATGGTATTTTAATACAAAAACAAAAGTCGTCAATAAAGTTTCCATGTTGTTTTTCCGCCTGGTTTTATCACCTTTATTTCTCCTTTAATTCCCATTTCCTTTATCACATGAGTCCACCTTTTTACAATATTGTCAGGTTCACCGAAAGAAAAAGCAACAACAGATGGTCCTGCACCACTCAAACAACATCCTGCTGCACCTGATTGTATCGCTGAATCATAAAGAATATCAAAATGGGGATAGAATTTTTTTCTGTAAATTTGATGAAGACGATCCTGTAGAGCAATACGGAGTAAATTGGAATCTTTTTCAAAAAATGCAAAGGGTAATAGACATGCACGTGAAAGGTTGAAGACAGCGTCAGAAAGAGGCACTTTTCGAGGAAGAATTTCCCTTGCCTTTTTTGTTGAAAATTTCTGTTCTGAAATAAAAAAAACAGAATAAATGCCATCAGGAATTTCAAATTGCTTCCATATAAGTTTGTCATTATCTTCAGCAATAATAACCAGGCCACCAAGTAAACTTGGGGCAATATCATCAAGGTGTCCTTCAAATTGCCTGCCAATTTTAAGAATCTCTGATGGTTCAATATTCCTGCCTGAAAAACATAACCCTGCAATAATACCTGAAAGTACCGCAGTTCCACTGCTTCCAAGCCCCCGACCAACAGGAATATTGCTTTTTATTTCTATCCTGATTACAGGTGTTTTCTTGTTAAATAATTTACACACATTTTCAAATGTTTTAAAGCAAAGATTTTCTTCTGTGGAATCTATGTCAGGGTCAGCCACTGTGATAGAAAACTTCTCAGACAATTCAAAAGTAAAAATGTTGAAAAGTTCAATACTCATACCAATACAGTCAAAACCGCTTCCAAGGTTTCCTATGCAGCCCGGTACAGAAACAGTAATTTTTTTTATCATTTTTTTGATAGAGGGATTAATCCTCAACGCGAATGATTCTTGTTGGTTCCTGTATGCAGGATAGTTTATCAATAATGGATATTGCCTTTTTTATATTCTTTTCAAGTGCCCTGTGGGTAAGCATTACGATAGGAACAGCATGTTCTGGATTTTCTTTTTTCTGAATTACAGAAGCAATGCTGATTTTATTTTTCCCGAGGACATCCGCAATCTTTGCAAGGACCCCTGGTCTATCAACAGCAGTAAAACGTAAATAATACTTGACCATAAGTTCATCAGGGGACTGAATTGAAATTTCAGGATGCACAACAAATTTCTCAGAAAAACGAGCGCCTGAAGAGATTTTCTTCCCAATTTCAATGATATCTGCGATCACAGCGCTTGATGCTGCCTTACCACCTGCACCTTCGCCATATAACAATGCTTTTCCAAACAGATCCCCTTCTAAGTATATTGCATTATAAACATCTTCAACATCTGCAAGCATATGGGATGATGAAATCAGTGCAGGATGAACCCTTAATGAAATTTTGCTATCAATCCTTCTTGATATTGCAAGAAGTTTTATTTTGTATCCGAATTCACGTGCGAAGTCCATATCCTGCGATTCAATTCTATCTATACCTTCTATTAAAAAATCATCATCTGAAACAGGACAATGAAATGCATATGTTGAAATAATAGCCAGTTTCTGTGCACTGTCTTTTCCTGATATGTCAAGTGATGGGTCACTTTCAGCATAGCCAAGTTTTCTCGCTGTATCAAGAGCCTCAGAAAATGTTTGATGTTTCCCTGTCATGGCTGAAAGAATGAAATTGGTCGTGCCATTGAGAATACCAATAATCGCGTTAATCCTGTTTGCAGCAAAACTCTCTCTCAATCCTTTGATCACAGGAATGGCTCCAGCAACACTCGCCTCAAAACCTAAAAAAGTATTATTGTTGCTTGCCAGTGAAAGAAGTTCAAGAAGTTTTTTTGAAAGCAAAAATTTGTTGGCTGTGACCACTGCCTTTTTCTTTTTCAAACTTTTTACAATAATCTCATATGCAGGTTCAATCTTCCCTATCAATTCAACGACAATATCAATGTCAGGGTCATTAATAATATCCAGATAACTGGATGTTCTCATGCCTTCAGGCGGAATCCATTCCCTTTCTCTATTCCAGTCAATATCACTGACTTTTTTGATTCTGTATTCAATACCTGTATGAAGTGTAAAAAGGTCTCTTTTGTTTTGCATAACCAGTGCAGTGTTACTACCAACAGTCCCGCATCCAATAATTCCAATATTGATTTTTTCTTTCATTTTTTCAGCGGTAGAGGTTAATGGGCTGGAAACTTCTCCCAATACTGCTCATATATCCTTCACTCTGACTTTCAAGCAAAGAATTTTCTTTCGATACATCTGGTTTTGCCTTACCTGAAGCAACAAGAAGTTTTGCTTTTTTCAGGTATGTCTTGGACAGTTTATAATTGACATCAGGAGTATCACCATCAACTGTCTTCTTTGATGTAAGCGCTGCAAGTTCAAGCAATACTGTATATTCATCCTGATAAGTTTTACGCAATAATCTATCCCATCGGGCAGCAATTTCAGGATATCTTGGAATTGTTTTTAACTGATTTCTTAAATATGAATGAGCATAGACATCGTGAATTTTTTCAAGGCGTGAAAGTTTTGCTGATGCAATTGCAAGATTCATTTCATATAAAATCTTATCAATTTCATCAGCAGGTAAATTATAGGCAAGTGCCAGTTTTCTTGCTTGGTCAGCCAGTTCCCTGACACGTGCATAATTTTTCTTTGCCAGTTCCTGCCTCATCAGGGCAATGAGTTCAGAAAATTTTTGTTTTGCCTGTTCAAGTTCTTTCTTTTTCTGCTCTTCTTCCATCTGTTTTTTCCTCAATTCTTCTTCCTTTGCCTTCTGCTCAGCCAGATGTTTTTGATAAGCCACATATTTACTGTATCCAGTATAACCACCGCCAGCAATAAGAACAAAAGCAATCAAAAGTATCAGAAGTTTTTTCTTTGATTTTTTCTTTGAATTCTTTTTGTTCGCCATATTCTTATTATACAGGGAAATTATTACAGGTCAAACGAAGATTTCAAAATCTGTTGAAATTCTTTAAGTGTTTCAAGCAATGATTCAGTGTTTCCATCCATAATTTCCTTCATAACATAACTACCAATAATAACTGCATCTGCACAACATTTCAATCGTTCAATCTGTTTTTTATTTGAAATTCCGAATCCAACAGCAACAGGAACTTTTGATTCTTTTCTTAAACTGGCTACATCCTGATATGTACTTTCAGGTAAAACATCTCTTGCACCCGTGACACCATGAACAGCAATATAATAAACAAAACCCGTTGCATGTTTTAAAATTTTCTTTCTTCTTTCAGGAGAAGTTGTTGAACTGATAAAAGAAACAAGGTCAATTGAAAATTTTTTTAATTCACCTGTAAGTGGTTTTGATTCTTCAAATGGCAGGTCAGGAACAATAACACCTGATACTCCAGAATCACTACAGTCATGTGCGAATTTTTCAAGCCCGTATTTGTAAACAGGATTATAGTAAGTCATTAACAAATAAGGAATCTGAATTTTTGATTTCAGGTTCTGGCATAACTGAAAAACAGATTTCAGATTTATTTTGTTTTCAAGTGCTTTCTGGGATGCCTGCTGAATTACAGGACCATCTGCAATCGGGTCAGAAAAAGGAACTCCAATTTCAACAAAATCAATACCTGCATTTTCAAGTTTTACAATAAATTCCTCTGTAAAATTTATGTCAGGACACCCAGCAGTAACATATATAATCAAACCTGTCCTTTTTTCTTTTTTCAGTTGATTGAATTTTTCCTTAATTTTCATAATTGTGCCCCTTCAATCTTTGCCACCTCATTAACATCCTTATCTCCCCTGCCTGATAGACATACAACAACAATGTCATCTGACTTAAACCTTTTCTTATTTTCAATCAAATAGGCAAGAGCATGTGCTGATTCAAGTGCAGGAATAATTCCCTCTGTTTCACTCAACAAATGAAATGCACGAAGAACCTGTTCGTCAGTGGCAGCGTGATATTCAGCCCTTCCTGTGTCCTTATAAAAACTATGCTCTGGACCTGTCCCTGGATAATCAAGTCCGGCAGAAATTGAATGGGTTGGATGAATCTGACCATCGTCATCCTGAAGGACATAACTGAAATTTCCATGTAATATCCCGGGGCTGCCTTTACACAAAGTTGCTGAATGATATTCTGTTTCAAGACCCTTACCTGCTGCTTCAACACCAATAAATTTGACACTGGTATCATGATAGAAAGGGTAAAATAAACCAATGCTATTGCTTCCACCACCCACACACGCAATAAGGTAATCAGGTAATCTTTTTTCAATTTTCAGAATCTGTTTCTTTGTTTCTTTCCCGATAACTGATTGAAAATCCCTCACCATCACAGGAAATGGATGAAATCCGACAACGCTTCCTATTACATAATGAGTATTGTGAAAACTTGAAATCCAGTCACGCATTGCTTCATTAATTGCATCCTTTAATGTTCTGCTTCCTGATTTCACACTGATAACCCTTGCTCCAAGCAATTTCATTCTATAAACATTCAGTGCCTGTCTCTGAGTATCAATTTCCCCCATATAGACATCGCATTCAAGTTTGAATAATGCTGCTGTTGTTGCAGTGGCAACACCGTGTTGGCCTGCGCCTGTTTCAGCAATCACACGGCTTTTACCCATCTTTTTTGCAAGAAGTGCCTGTCCAAGGGTATTATTGATTTTATGAGCACCGGTGAATGCAAGGTCTTCTCTTTTTAAATAAACCTTGCAACCAACGAGTTTAGAAAAATCTTTTGCAAAGTACAGTGGTGTTGGTCTGCCAGCATAATTATTCAGATAATAGTTCAACTCTTTTTTAAATTCCTTACTTTTCCCTATTGTGTAATATGCATGTTCAAGTTGCTGTATGGGTGCCATCAATGTTTCTGGAGCAAATTTCCCACCATAAATTCCAAATCTTCCATATCTATCAGGCATCTTTTTCATTTAACCTTCCTATTTTTGAAAGCAGACATTTTATTTTATTTTTATCCTTAATTCCAGGAGAAATCTCAACACCTGATGCAACATCAATACCATAGATGTTTGTTAAAAAAACAATTTTTTCAACATTATCAGGATTTACACCCCCTGCAATAAATGTTTTCTTTAAAACTTCTCCTGCTTTATCAAGAATCTTCCAGTCAAAAATTTTTCCTGTTCCACCGAATTGCCTTTCATCAAAGGAGTCAAAAATAAAATAATCAGCATCAAAATCATTTATATTTTCAGGAATACTACTTTTTATCCTGAATGCCTGGATGATAATGAGTCCGGGAAATTCTCTTTTGATTTTATTGCAAAAAACTGGTGATTGTTCACTGTGAATCTGAATACCATCAAGTCCACAAAATTCAACAATTTTCTTTATAGAGTCAAGATCATTTTCTACAAAAACACCAATGGTCTTTATTTTCTTTAATTCTGAGATAATGAATTTTGCGCTTTCAGGTTTTATGAACCTTTTACTACCTGAATAAAAATTAAACCCGAGGTAATCAATACCCAGTTTCTCACAAATTATTGCATCTTCTTTTCGGGTAATTCCACAAATTTTGACTTTCATTAAAATTTCGGCAATTTTTCAAGGGCTTCTTTAATCTTTTCTTCTGGATATTCATAATCCTGTAATTTCCCCTGCAAATATGCATCATAGGCAGATAAATCAAAATGTCCATGCCCGCTGAAATTGAAAACAATGCACTTGCTCTCGCCTGTTTCAGCACATTTTTTTGCCTCATCAATGACGACCCTGATGGCATGTGATGTTTCAGGTGCTGGAACAAAACCTTCAGTACGTGCAAAAGTCATAGCAGCCTCAAATGCCTTTGTCTGGGGCACAGCAACAGCCCTGATAATCTTTTTATCAATGAGTAAACTGATAATGGGAGCAAGTCCATGATATCTCAGTCCACCTGCATGAATTCCAGGTGGAACAAAATCATGTCCAAGGGTCAACATTTTAAGTAAAGGTGTCATACCTGATGTATCACCATAGTCATATCTATAAGGTCCTTTTGTCATTGTTGGACATGCTGTTGGCTCAACCCCTATAACATCAACATTGCTGTTTCCTTTGATTTTATCTCTCACAAATGGAAGCACAAGTCCTGCAAAATTACTTCCACCACCAACACAACCAACAAGTACATCCGGCTTTTCACCAATAAGCGAAAGTTGTTTCTGGGTTTCAAGACCAACAATTGTTTGATGTAAAAGTACATGATTCAAAACACTTCCCAGACTGTATTTTGTTCCATGACTACTCACAGTATCTTCTATTGCTTCTGAGATTGCAATGCCCAAACTTCCAGGATGTTCTGGATTTTCCTTCAAAAGTTTTCTTCCATAGTTTGTGTTTTCACTCGGTGATGGATAAATTGATGCATTCCACGTTTGCATCAAAATTCTTCTGTATGGCTTTTGTTGATAACTCACCCTTACCATATAAACAACGCATTCAAGACCAAAGAGATTACACGCAAAGGCAAGGGCACTTCCCCATTGACCTGCACCTGTTTCTGTACACAATCTCTTCACACCCTCTTTTTTGTTATAATATGCCTGTGCAACTGCAGTATTTGGTTTATGACTTCCTGGAGGACTTACACTTTCATTTTTAAAATAAATTCTTGCAGGTGTTTTCAAAAATTTCTCAAGGGATGTAGCCCTGTGTAAAGGTGTTGGCCTCCAGATTTTATAAATGGATTTTATCTCTTCTGGAATTTCAATCCATGTTTCAGGAGACATCTCCTGTTTCAATAATGATTCTGGGAATATGGCAAGCAGAACCTGTGGTTCAACTGGTTTACCTGTTCTCGGATCAAGTGGCGGTGGAAGTTGTTCTGGCAAATCAGGCAAAATATTATACCATGCTGAAGGCAATTCTTTTTCACTCAAAAGAATTTTTCTTTCATCCATTTTCAATCTCCTGTAAAAGTTTTTTCAGTGCCATTGCTGGTGACTTTGAACGAAGCAGATATTCTCCAATCAAAGCACCTTTTGCACCTGCCTTATAAACTGCTAACAGGTCGTTTTTATTTTTTATCCCGCTTTCTGCTATGACAGGTATTTTAACGCCTTTTGCCATAGAAATCAAACGAATTGTGGAATTATGGTTTATTGAAAGTGTATCAAGGTCTCTGCTGTTTATTCCAAGCAGTACATTATGCTGATTTGGAACAATGTTAAAAAATCTTTCCATTTCCTTTTCATTATGAATTTCACATAAAACCTCAAGACCAAGCCCTGTTGCAAGATTGAACAGGGATATGAATTGTTCATCTGAAAGAATTCTCAAAATCAAAAGTATGCAATCAGCCCCGTATTTTTTTGCTTCATACACCTGATATTCATCAATGAAAAAATCCTTTGCAACAACAGGTAAATGTGTTGACTGTTTTACAATCGTCAGATGCTTCACTGAACCAAGAAAATATTTATCTTCAGTAAGAACCGATATCACAGAAGCACCGCCTTTTTCGTATGAAATCGCCAGAGAACCAGGATTGTATCTTTTCTTTAACACCCCTGCTGATGGTGATGCCTTTTTTGTCTCTGCTATGATAATAAATGATTTTTTTTGCATCTGACTTGTAATAGACCTCAATGTAAGATTACTGATACTATCTTTCAATAAATCCAGTGGCACCCTGTTTTTCTTGATTCCAATTAAAAATTTTTTATATTCAATAATTTCATTGAGCATTTGTCTTCTGCTTTTCAAGGTTTGTGATAAATCTTTCTGCAACATATTTCATCTCAGGAAACTTATATTTTATTTCTTTCCATTGTTTTATTGCATCATCAATCCTTCCAAGTTTTTCAAGTACATGAGCCCTTGTGTTTTCAACATAAAATGGATGTTCATAATTGATTGCGCTATCAAGATATTTTAAAGATGTTTCAAAATCACCCCACATATAATAAACCCAGGCAATTTCCCAGTACAACCTGTATGTTTCAGGATTATATTTTAATCCTTCCTTCAGGAAATCAAGCCCTTTCATTTTTATCTTTTTTCTTTCTGAAGGACTTTTTGACGGAGCAATACAATTAATGAGAAACCATCCACCTGTAGCCCATGCTTCTTCATCATAAGGATCAAGGCAGGTAACAAGATAAAACAAAGGAAATATTTTTTCGTATTTGCCACTATGCCATAACTGGTCAATTTTTAAATTAATGATATTAATCACAGGTTCCTGGTGATTTGTTATATCAAGAAGCTGGATCGCAATAAGTTCGGGTTGAGCATAGACCATGATCGGGAAAAAAATAAAGACAATGAAAATTCTATTGATTTTTCGAAAAATTGATGATTTTTTCAAGTTGATTGATACAGTGTCCACTGTCTATTGCCTCCTGCGCCTTTTCTATTCCATGTTTTATGTCTTTTGATATACCTGCAAGATAAAGCAATCCTGCAACATTAAAAACTACTGCATCCCTTTTTGCTCCAAAATGTTTACCTGAAATAATTGATTTCAGGATTTCAGCATTTTCTTGTGGTGTACCACCTTTAATATCCTCTAAGGTTGCTTTTTTTAAACCAAACTGTTCTGGATGAATAACAAATCTTTCTTTTTTCCCTGAACAAATAGAAACAACTATTGTGTTTCCTGTGATGGAGATCTCGTCTGTACCATCTTCTCCATAAAAAATCCAGGCATTCTTTACATTAAAACTTGCAATAACATCAGGGACAATATCAAGCAAATGTTTACTTCCAACACCAAGTATCTGAACATTTGCACCTGCTGGATTGCAAAGTGGTCCCAGTATATTGAAAATTGTTCTGAAACCAAGTTCCTTTCTGACACCAGCAACATTTCTCATTGCAGGATGATACAGTGGAGCGAAAAGGAATGTAAAATTAACTTCTTTCAGCATTTTCTCTGCCTTTTCAGGTGAAATTTCTATGTTCATTCCAAGATTCTCGAGAACATCAGCACTACCACTTTTACTTGAGACAGCCCTGTTTCCGTGTTTTGCAACCTTCACTCCACAGGTAGAGGCAACAATTGCTGCAGCAGTTGAAATATTGAAAGTACCTGAATAATCCCCTCCTGTACCACAGGTATCAGCAACGATACCTTCTGTATGAACCTTTAAACATTTTTCTCTCATAGCCATTACTGCTCCACAAACAATCTCTTTTGTTTCACCTGTTATTCTTAAAGCAGTAAGAAAACTTCCCACAATCACAGGTGATACCTTGCCTTCCATAATTTCACGAAATGCATCAGCCGACTCCTCCACTGATATCTGTTGTCTTTCAAGAATTTTTCGTAAAGTTTCTTCTATCTTCATCATAGGCATAAGAAATTTTCAAGAATTTTTTTACCGTAATTTGTCAGCACTGACTCAGGATGAAATTGCACGCCATAAATATCATAATTTTTGTGTTTCACACCCATAATCTCACCATCATCACTCCATGCAGTTATTTCAAGAACTGATGGAATACTTTTCTTCTCAATCACAAGGGAATGATATCTTGTTGCTGAAAATGGATTTGGAATATCCTTGAAAATATGTTCACCCCTGTGATAGATTAACGATGTTTTTCCATGCATTAAGAATTTTGCACCAACAATTTTCCCGCCATAGAGATAACCAATGCACTGATGCCCGAGACAAACACCAAGAACAGGTTTTTTCCCTTCAAATGTTTTGATCAGTTCAACAGAAATTCCTGCGTTTTCAGGCCTTCCTGGTCCAGGTGAAATCACAATTTTATCAAATTTTTGTTTCAAAATTTTTCCTATGGTTATCCTGTCATTTCTGAAAACAATCACCTTGCAACCCAGATCCCCAAAGTACTGGACAAGATTATAGGTGAACGAATCATAATTATCAATCATCAGTATTGTCTGCATAATTTCCTCCTTTTATATTATGCCAGATAAAACGAATAAAAACAAATAAAATTTGACTTTTTAAAAATGTCGTGATATAAAAAAATGTGATCAAAAAAAGAGCATGTCTTATTTTAATTTCGCTTCTCATCGCAGTTGTATCTGTCAGGGCTGATTCTTCACCATGGGAAGAGACATTCAAAGAAGGAGTTCTTCTTCTTGGTGAGGGTAATTACGAACAGGCAAAGGTGCAGTTTCAAAAGGTTCTTTCTGCCTATCCTCAGCACGCTTATAGCCATTATTACCTTGCAAAGGCATTAATGGGTCTTGGCGATTTTGACAAAGCAATTGAATCCTTTAACAAAGCAATTCAACTTGACACTTCCATTGCTGGTGCATATCTTGGAAGAGGAGTTTGCCTGTACAAACTGGGTAAATATAATGAAGCACTCGAATCACTGGAACAGGCGATCAAATTGAAACCCGAGTACAGTGAAGCATTCTTTTACAGGGGTCTGATTTACTTCAATCAAAAAAATTATGTATCCTGTTATCAAAATCTTCAAAAATGTATTCAATTGAATCCGGACTTTGCATCAAGATGCAGTTATTATATGTCGGTTGCAAAAAAACATATTGCCGGTGAAATACCGGCATCTGATTCAAAGATTTCAAAAAACTGGAAATTTTCCTTTACCATTGGAGCAGAATATGATGATAATGTGATTCTTCAACCCGAAAAGGAACCATTACCAGCAGAAATTTCTCGGAAAGATGACTTTCGCTCACTGGCGCAACTCAGGATTGATTATCAAAAGCGTCTTGAAGAAGGACAGTTTACACTGGCATCATCCTTTTACCATCTTGCACACCATGAACTTTCTGAGTATGATCTTCTGGGTGGGTCTATTTCTGTTGCATATTCAATGACTGAAAGCAAACTAAATCCTTCTATTGAATATGCCTATGATTACTATGTAGTTGGTGGCGACCAGTATTTGGACAAACATTCAATATCTCCTTCTTTGACCATTGCAACAGGTAAAAACATAAATACTCAAATATACCTGCTTTTTGAAAAAACAAACTTTTTCCCATCTCCAGTTGATAAAGAAGATGACCGCGATAGTTTATCAGGCACAATTGGTTCAAAAATTTCTATTCATAGGAAAAATAACAGGTCAGTAAACATTGCAACAGCATACAAGGTAAACAATGCAGATGGTTCAAACTGGGATTATCAAAGTCCACAGATATCAGTTCAATTCAACAGTCCTTTTATTTTTAAAAACAGTGATATTTCGCTGACTGCAATGTCAGAATGGCTCTGGTTTGATAACAAAAACTCTTTATACAATAAAATCCGCAATGATACAAAAATAACGATTCTATGTTCCTTAATTTTTCATCTCAGCAAAAACTGGGATGTAACAATGTCTTTTACAAATGTTAGAAGTATGTCAAATTTAGAAGCATACGACTATAAAAGACATATAACTTCGCTTTCTTTTACAGGTAGATTCTGAAGGAGGACAGTTGAATAAATTTTTTGTTTCATTTGCAATTTTCATAGTTATTCTAACATCATATGGATTATCTGCTACACCTGCTGGAACAATTATTGAAATCAAAGGCAATGCTGTAATTCAATCTGAGCAAAGTTCTGAATGGAGAAAACTTCATCTTAAAGACAGAGTATTTGTTGGGGATGTAATCAAAACAGAAGAAAGAACGCGTGTGAAAATTTTCCTTGTTGATGAGTCAATTATTACCATTGGTCCTAAGACACATTTTAAACTTGACACATTTTCTTTCAATCCATCAAGCAACCAGAGGGAAGCAAATGTAAAACTGCTTGTGGGTAAAGCACGTTTTAATTTACAGAGAACATTTTCAGAATCTTCCAGATTCAATGTTTCTACCCCAACTGCAATTGCTGGAGTAAAAGGAACAAATTTTTTGGTCTGGGTTGTCTCTGATGAATTGACACGTTTTTTTGTCTCTGAAGGAGTGATTAGTATAAGAAACCCAATGCTTGTTGAAGAAATCTTCCTTGCTTCAAGATTTTTCTCAGAGGTTAAACAAGGACAAGCACCTACTCAACCACAAATTCCTTCTCCTGAACAAATGCAGGAATTCTTTAAAGGTATTTCTCCTGCAGGAGAAACTGGTGGAATAGAATTTTTGCTTAATAATATCCATGTTAATAGTATCTTCAGGTCAATTATTGAACAAAGAAATACTAAAGATATTCTCAGGGTTCTTCCAGAACCACCTTCGCCTCCATCAGCCCAGCAATGATTATCGTGAAAGCATAAGAACCCTGAGTTTTTAAGGAGGAAATAATGAAATCAAAGTTTCTTGTCATATTAAGTCTGCTTTTTGTAATATCCCCCTTGCTGAAATGTAACAATGAAATTCAAACACAGAACATACTTTATCTTCTTGGGATGCCCGTAGATACAAACAAATTTAATGTTTTTACCTGCACTGTAAACAATGGTTTTTCATCATTTCAATCTCATACACTCACAGGTTCCCATGATTTTGGCGAAACCTTCTGGCCCGCAAGTATTGCATACGACCCCAAAGAAAATTACCTTTATATTTCCTTTAGTGGTAATGGTACTATTGATGTATTTGATGCGTCCAGCTTTGAACTTAAAGCAATTCTTCAGATACCTGATGCTTCAGACATTATAAAAATCGGTGTTCCGTCTGATGAGTCGTCGAACAGGATTTATCTGGTTGAAAGAAATGGATCGCATATATTTGTATTCAATCGTACAACATTTGAAAGAATTGAGTCAGAAGAATTTGACTTGATTTCACCTGCAACAGGTATCTGGGTATCCCACGATACTATTTTTGTTGCAGACAATGATGGGGTACGCTTGTATGTCAATGGAATTTCTGAAGGAATCTTTCCAATTCCAGAAACAATAAAATCACTTCAGGGTGATGCATCTTTGTGGCCACAGATTTGTCTTTTTGCAATCGGAGGTCAGACAAAAAAAGTACCACCTGATATTTCTGGTAGATGGGCTCTGGAATCATTACAGGTTTCAGGGTATTTAACATTTGACAATGAAGGGAATATTGCTTCAGGAGATGAGTGGTACTGGAATGATGGTCTTGAAGAAATAGTGCAGCAAGGGTCTTACAATCTGGAAGAGAATCAAATAGTTCTTTCAGGTGTAACATCAGAAGGACCATTCAATTTTGAAGGAGTATTAAGGAGCCGCGGGGATATTATAAGTTTTATTGATTCTACTGCTGAACCAGTGAACCGTGGATTTGGTTTTCTTGTCAAAAAGGGTCAGAATTACTCCAGCGCTGATTTTTCAGGAACATGGAAAATAAAAGGTGCATATGTTTCAGGAACTCTTTATTCTGATGGCAGAGGCAATATTACCCAGGGAAATTTGATAAAAAAAGACGGAACAACAGAAACCATTTCCTCAGGCAACTATATCATTCGTAACGAAGACGGCTCAATAATCATTAATCTTTCTACAGAAACAGGAACCATCCAACTTACTGGCATAATGAACAAAGGCAGGGACATTGCCATTGTTGAACAACAACTTACAAAACAGAAAAATGAATCAACCAGAAAATTGGCTGTTCTGGTAAAAACCATTAACAAAATCTATCAAGGAACTGATATCGCTGGTAACTGGTCCATAAAAGCCATGCATTTTTCAGGAAACATTTTTATTGACGCAACAGGTACAATTGTTGAAGGTTATCTCAAAAATGGTGAAGAAACAATTGGAATTACAGGAGGAAATTGTGTTTTTGGGGAGAATTCAGTGATAACCCTGAATTTATTTACAACAAACGATGAAACAATAACATTAAATGGTGTAATAAATCCATACCTGGACATGATTGTTTTTATAGACGCAAATACTTCTGCCCTTTCACCTGATATGAATCCTGGTGTTTTAATAAAAACAGATTCATCAGAAGTCATTTTTTATCGAAAAGGAATTCTGCCAGTATTTCAACAAAATGATGTTTTACTTAAAATAAATCTATCTTCAGACACAAGAACAGATACATCCATTGAAGGCCAGGGTCTTGGACTTGCCATTATTCCATCAAAACAGAAAGCCTTGGTACTCAGTGGTTCCTTATTTGAAGAAACCCGTATTCTTACTGAATTTGGTACAGAAACACTTAATAAAACAAACCAGATTCCAGCACCAGGTAATACTATTGATTGCACCGCAGGAACTTTACAGGAAACACAGGCGGAAATTCAGTTAAACAAAATTTGCACATCTCACGGTGAAGGCAGTGCTTTAATCGGCGATGAAATTACATTTTCTATTACAATAAAAAATACAGGCAGTGTTGCGATTGAAAAAATTCCTCTAAAAGATTCATTCAACCCATCATGTCTTTCTTTCTTGAGGGCAACACTATCGCCTGATAATGAATCAGAAGGAACTCTTGAATGGAATGATATCACAGGCGAAGGAAATCTTGGACCTGGTGAATCAATCGTTATTCACATTACTTTTCTCGCAATCAGACAGGCAAATCCAGCAATCAATACTGCAATAATCCATAATGCTGTTGATGTAAATGAAAATCCTGTTACAGATAAAGAAAGTAGCTGCGAAATTACTATCAACAAACAGGGCTCAATCACTGTTGAAAAAATGCGAATTATGCCTGAAACCAGTAATGTTAAAATCGGAGAAAATGTAGTTTTTCAGATCAAAATTACAAATAATTCACCTTTTTCCATTAAATCATTTTCGCTAAAAGATACTTTCAACCCAGAATTACTTGAATTTATTGGTTCTTCTATACCTGAACCAGAAATCTCAGCAGGACAGGTAGAATGGAATAATCTTCCTGGTGAAGACAATCTTGAACCAGAAACTTCCTTTGTTTTCACTGTAACATTCCAGGCGATAAAACAAACAATATCCACAGTCAACACCGCAGAAGTATATGATGCAATTGATATTTATAATAATTCAGTTTCAGGTGGAGTTTCTCAATCAGTTTTTTCCATTTTACCCTTTGAAGTAAATATCCCTGGTGGTAGTACTACTGCATCTTATGTTATGCTGTCTTTTCCTTTCACACCCCAGACATCAGACATATCTGATATTCTAATAGATGACCTTGGCAGGTATGACCCGACAAAATGGCGACTGTTCAGATGGAATCCTGACGCAGACCCACCAGGTTATGAAGAATATTCTCCTGATAAGGATCTCTTTAATGTTACTCCAGGCAAGGCATACTGGTTAATTTCCCGTTACCCTGTAAAAATTGATGGTACTGGAATTCCACCAACCACGAAAAACAATTTCCTCCTCAAACTTAGTCCAGGATGGAATCAGATTGGATGTCCTTTTAATTTTCCTGTTGCATGGAATAGTGTAATTGCAGAAATCGGAGAACATGAATATTACGCATCACAACAGCACACCCTGTGGAAGTATGAAAATGGAACATATGTTCCATCAATAACCCTTCAGCCAGGCGTCGGTTACTGGATATGGAATCCATACTCTGATATACTAATGCTCAAAATACCACCAGAACAAGTGAAAAAACAAACCCGATTATTAAAAGTATCTCCATCAACATCAGAACCACAACCACCACCACCCCCGGGTCAAACACTCGTACAATCATCCGCAAACTCATCAGGCAGTGGTTGTTTCATTGCAACAGCGTGCTTTGGTTCTGTACATTCATATCAGGTGGAAATTTTAAGAAAATTCCGTGACCGCTTTTTGACAACCAACTGGCTCGGGAAAAAATTTGTTTCATTCTATTACAAACACTCACCACCAGTTGCAAATTTCCTTATAAATCATCCATTTTTCAAACGAACTGTAAGAATTGCACTTGTTCCTGTTGTTCATATATGTAAATTTTTCCTTGAAATCAAAAGTTGATGAAAAAAATAGTTTTCTCGATTTCAAAAATTCCGCCAGGATTCATCATTACTATTTTATTGACAATTTTGTTTTTTGTACCCATTAGATTAATTGATTTCATTGAACTCCAGCTTTTTGATAGCCGATTTCTGGCAGCACAGCAAAGTCCACAAAATTCAGAAATCATTCTGATTGCCATTGATAATCGATCAGAAGACCGGCTTGGCCGCTGGCCATGGGATAGAAATCTTATAGCACAACTTATCAATATTGTCAGTAAAGGTCAACCTGCTGCAATCGGAATTGATATTGTTTTTGCAGAAAAACAGTTATCACCCCTTGATAAAATTCTTTCCATCCCAGGTGCAAAAGAAAAACTTTCAAAAATTGAACTTTCTGAAATAAAAAACGCATGTGATTATGATGGACATCTTGCAAAATCTATTTCTAAAGCAGAAAATGTAATCCTTGGCTATTACTTTTTGACTGAACAGGAAGAAGATGCAATGCCAGATGAAATTGTTGAAAACGACCCTAAATATAGAATCATTGTTGACCAGTTTCAGGGAATAACAGTTCGGAAAACACAAAACTATGAAAAATGTTTCCCACCAATAAAATGCGGACATGGAGTTGAAACAAGTACTGAACAAATTTCTGTCAGTGCCCTTACACAGGGATTTCTCAACATATTCCCTGATACTGATGGTGTTGTCAGAAAAAGTTATCTTGTAATGAAACAGGGTTCTGACCTGCTTGCTTCATTTCCCCTTCAAATTTTGAATGCTTACTATAAAATGCCGGGAATTACAGTTGAAACAGTTGGCAAGTCAGACGAATGCATAAAAAATTTGAAGGTGGGCGATTTTGAAATACCAGTGGATCTTGATTCTTCTCTCCTGATTAATTACACAAGAAAACTCGATTCTTTTCCAGAATACTCTTTTGTGGATGTTCTTGATGGAAAGGTTGATGTCAAAAATTTTCAAGGAAAAATTGTTATTGTTGGTATTTCTGACCCTGGATTGATGCGAGATAACTGGATTACCCCGGTCAGCGACGTAACTCCTGGATTTAAAATTCATGCCCTGACTGTTGCCACATGTATTGAGCGACGGTTTGTTCAAAAGTCAGGTTATTTTGATGCACTGAGTGCTTTTTTCATTTTTTTCTTCGGCACACTTATAACATTTTTAGTTCCACTTTTCAAGAAACCGCTTTATTCAGGAATACTGGCAACTTTTCTATTTGTTTCATATTTAACGGTTACGCACCTGGTATTCAAAACAAAACTTATTGTTCTCAATATGACTTATCCTCTCAGTTGCATAGTGATTGTTTATACTGCAGAAACCCTCAGATATACTGGTGCTTCCCTTAAAAGGGCGATAAAGAAGATCTTTGAAAAGGAAATCGCACTGAAAATGCTTGGAGAAACTCAAAAAGAACTTTCACGACTTGTGAGAATTTCTGATGTTTTCTACCCTTCTTCTACGACAATAGTTTTTGATTCTGACAGAATGATGGAAGAAACACCTGTTCTTACATGGAAATTAATTCTTACATCTCTCGGCATTTCTTCTGGTGCTCTTATTCTCTTCAACAATGATGGTAGTTTTCAAATCATTGCATCTACAGGAAACCTCTGGGAAAAAACAAACCTTGACTTAATCAGAAAACAAATGGAAAATGACCCAACACCACTGATAATTAATCGAACTTCAGACAGACAATGGTTTTCTTCAAATGAAATTAAAAATTTGATGGCATTTCCGGTAGTATCAGAAAAAACATTCATACTTGTTGCATTGTTTCTGAACAAGAGTGTCACAGAATTTTCTGAAACAGATAAATTTACAACAGATGATGTAAAACTTGCTCAAACATCTGCTCTCCAAGCCATCATCGCTATACAGAATTCAAAATTAAATGTTGCCCTGAAACAAGCCCAGCTCGAAACCATATTCCGTCTTGCCATGTCAATCGAGTGCAGGGACAGAGAAACAGGGCTTCATGTCCACCGAGTAAGTGAGTATGCTGGAGTTGTGGCTGAGGGAATACAGTTACCTGAACCTGAAGTAAAACTTATCAAAAGTTCTATGCCTCTTCATGATATTGGAAAAATTGCTATTCCTGATAACATCCTGCTGAAACCCGGTAAATTAACTGACCAGGAATTTGAAATTATTAAAAAACACCCTGTCATTGGAGCAAAGGTTCTTGAGGGTTCATCTTCATCTATTCTGCAGGCAGCAAGAATTATTGCTCTCTATCATCAGGAACGTTACAATGGTTCTGGGTACCCGTATGGGTTAAAAGAAAAAAATATTCCACTGTATGGAAGAATTGCTGCTGTGGCAGATATTTTTGATGCGCTTGCTTCAAAAAGGTCTTACAAAGAAGCCATAGATTTTGATAAAACATTTGAAATCCTGGTGTCAGAAGCAGGCAAAGCACTTGACCCTGACCTTGTGAAAGTTTTTATTGACAGAAAGGAGATAGTGCTGAAGATTTATCATCACTACAGGGAAACCCCTGATTCAAGTTTATTTGATTATCCTGCTAAAGATTAATATTCATCAAATTGATACTATTTCTCCTGCTTTCACCATAACAAAATTTTCTCCATATTCCTTTGCAAATATTTTTTCTGCCTCTGGACCAGAACAATGGCAAGGTCCTACTTTTTCAACCTTCATTGTCTTAAATCTGTCAACAATAGAAGCAATCTCTCCTGTATCTTTTTCAAGTAGATGAAATCCACCCATCACAAAAAATAATTGTTCTTTTTTAAAATGTTTTCTCACTTCACCAAGTATTTCAAGTATTCCTGGATGTGCACATCCAGTTATTACTGATAAACCATTTTCTGTTTTCAACACAACTGCCTGTTCAGGCATAGAAGCACCTTTATATGTACCTGGTATTTCACCTGTTGTATAAATATTTTTACCTATTTCCTGAAATTTTTTAACCTCAACAGGTTCTCCACCGCAACTGGTAATCAATTCTTTTAGTTTTTCTGAAAAACCCGAGCATATATAAACAATAGTTTTCTTTTTCTTTGCTCTAAGGAGGGATTCAAGTCCGCCTGTATGATCCCAGTGGTCATGTGAAATAATAACACTTTCTATATCATCCGGGTTGATGCCCATTGCACCCATATTTTGAAGTAGCCACTCACCTTTTTCTCCTGTATCAAAGAGTATCTTATTATCTATAAGAACAGAAAGTCCCCACCCAATATGCAACCTTTCATTGATTGTCTCTTTATCAAAAACTACTTTTATCTCCATTTGTTTCATCCTCCTTTTCCCCCACTATTACTATAAAACTACCTTTTCCATAACCTTTTTCTGGTTTTTCTATTTTGTTTAATTTTTCTAAAGGATGAAAAATTGTCTGATAAAAGGTAAATTTACCAAAATTATGTTTTTTTAATAACTCTATAATTTCCTCTGTTGAATAAAAGTTCGCCTCTTTATAAAATCTATGTCCTTCTTCTTTCTTCCTCTGATATAATTTACCCAAATAACTATTTTTATCAATTATTCCGATGATTAACTTCCCATTATCTTTAAGAACTCTATTTGATTCTCTTATTACCTGTTCTGGATTCTGGACAAAACATATGGTAATAACAATCAAAATAAAATCAAATTCTTTATCACCAAATGGCAAATTTTCACCCATACCAAGATATGTTTTTATACCACGAGTTTTAGCAATTTTAAGCATTTTTGAAGATGGGTCTATTCCTGTTTTAATTCTTAATGGTTGAGCAAATCTTCCTGTTCCAACGCCAATCTCAAGGCCTTCTCCTTTTTCAGGAATAACTTTTTTCAATGCCTCAATTTCAGACAAATATACAAACTTATTTTCTTCATACCAGTTATCATACTCTTTGGGATAAATATCAAATATATTTTCTCTCACAAAATCCTCCTTTCTCGGTCTATTATTTACCCTCGCCAGGACTATAAATGGTCTTCAAAAACTTTTCACCGTCTTTTTCTATCCGTTTTTCAAGATTACTACTCCACGCAACGGACATTTTTATTCCTTTCTTCCAACTTTCCAAGCGCCTGTTCGCAAGCATCAACTATGGCATTGTGTGCCGGGAAATAACTTTGCCACGGTTGAGCGCTGTAACTTAGATGTGAGAGGTCCCACAGGGTAAAACGGTGCTGAATAGCAAGTGAAATAATATCCACCTTGTCAGTAACAGAGGAATATCCGAGTATCTGCCCACCGAGTATCCTGCCGGTCTCGGTATCTGCGACGATTTTCACCTTCAGATTCGACGCACCCGGCATCATAGGAAACATGTTGGTCGTCTCTCCGTAACCACTGACTGTCTTAAAATTACGATTGGCGGCGATGGCTTCGGTAAAACCGGTTGCACCGATACGTAGGTCGCCGGCGCAGGTTGCCACGCCGTTGACGAACCACTTATACTCATCCTTTTTCCCTGCCACGACAGCCGCCGCAACCTTCGCCATCTGTACGGCGTTGGTGGCTAACTTGCCGCTAAGTGGCTTTCCATCAATAAGAGAACGACCACTACAGCAATCTCCAGCAGCATATATTCCAGGCAGGGATGTCCGCATAAAATTGTCAACTACTATACCGTCTTCAGTCATTTCCAATCCCTGTCCCTCAAAAAGTGAAATATCGGGCTTCATACCTACCGCAAAACAGATAAAATCTATTGATGGATCCAGTTCTATCTCCTTTCCAGAAGAAAGAAACACTCTACTAGCACTATCTCTTTTTACTTCCAGTTTTATAACAGTGTCAGAAAGAATAAGTTTCACTCCCTTTTTTTGCAATACATCGTGTACCGGCATCGCCATTTCTACATCTAACATGGTCGGCAACACATGTTCAGCCATCTCTACCAGATAAGTTTCTACTCCGCGTGCAACATAGGCCTGCGCCTGTTCAATACCGATAGCTCCAGCACCAACCACTACGGCACGGCGAGCTCCATTTTCAATCCGTGCAATAATTCTCTCTAAATCATTCTGTGTCTTCACGGTATAAACATTGTTAGCCTCAACCCCTGGCAGAGGCGGAAGGAACGGTTTGGCACCAGTAGCGATGAATATCGTATCTGCCACATAGACATCACCCTTATCATCCACCACACGATGTCCTTTCAAATCCACTGACACGGCGGCGCGAAGAACCAGTTCTACCCCCCAATCTGTCACAAGTTCATCCCTCTTGAAGGTCTTCTTTATGTCAAATAACCCTTCTATAGCATACGGGATGGCACAGTAGACCATGGAGTGTGGTTCTGGCCGCAACATCACAACTTTTTTTTCCGGAGCCAGTTTTTTAAGACGACTCGCAAATTGAATTCCTGCAGGACCTCCTCCGATAACAAGTACATCAACATGCCGTTCCATAGTATACTCCTCCTGAAAATTATTTGTAAGTATTCACTCAACACTTATTTGCCATAAAACTCTTCAAAAACACTTTCAGCAAATAACTCACCGTACCAAAAATATCCTACTACAACTACTTTTGTTTATCCCGTTCATTTCACCCATGGACAGGTTCCTGTTGGGCAAGTCGGATAGGAAGAACCAGAATCCTTATTGCCGGAAGAAACCTTAATTCCAAAAGAGGTAATTTCCCTTTCTATGTCCTTGCTTCCGCATTTCGGACACTTAAACTCTACCTTTTCAGAAGTTACACCTACCAGCAAATCAAAATTATGTCCGCAATTTTTACAAACATAAGAATAAATAGGCATTTTATTCACCTCCTTTCTTGTTTAGTTTATGGGACATTAAAATTATATCTCCTACCCTGCATCCTATATCCCTGGCAATTACTGGACACTTTGCTACAAGTAGAAAAAATATAGGGCCGGTTGCAGAAGAAAGTGCTTCGTAATTTCCCTGCCCTTTACTTATGATTAAATCCACCTTGTTGAATATTTTCAAAAATTCCTTTGAGCAACGAGAAAGAACCGTCCCTGGTGCATCTGAACCGGATGATATTATCTTTGCTAATTTGTCAATCCCACAGAAATATGCATCTTCTATCAGGGCATCGTTTATCGCCGGTTTTTCTTTTACTGCATAAATGATGTTTTTATTGTTATCCATATTCTTGATTTCCTCAATAAGAATACGGTCAAATACTGTTTCGCCCGAATTGTCAGCCAAGTAAAGAATGGTCCTGGCATTATCAATCGCTTTTTGGAATTGCGGATAATTAAACAGAGCATTGTTTTCAGTTTCAATTACTCTTTTTTCTTCAACTAAAATTTTTTCAAGTTCTTTATCCACATCTAAGGAATTCTTTACACCATAATCCAGAATATTACCTAAAATAGCAAGTTCTATAGATGTTAATAATCGCTGGTGGCTGTTTTGCAGTTTTTCTTTTAACTTATCGTAAATACTCAAAGCCAGATTGTTGCTTTTCTTTTTTACTTCAGCGTAAGGGTCTTCCACCCCGGTATATTTCTTAACTACTTCGTGAATTATTCTGGCCATTTCTGGAGGGGGAGAAGTTAAGGGAAAGTCAGGCAAAATTTCAGCAACCTTATCCAATATTTTCTTTTGTGTTTCTTCTGATACCCCGGCCATTCTCGCGGCTTCCAGCGCCTGCCTAAAAAGGCAGGGGATACAGTCCAGATAAGTTTTCATTTTTTAGTCCTTTTACAAATTCTATAATTTTGTTGTCCTCTTTGTACCTGATATAACAGTTTTTTCAATAAGAATTTTCCCATCTATTCTTAAACTATACGTTATTCAACGCATCCTGGGCCGCTAATACAATCGGATACATCGTAGGAGCACTGGTCAAATAAGGATGTGTTGCCATCTGTAATGTTTCCAGTTCAGTTAAAGAAACCCTTTGTTGTATGCCCATGCCAATTATATTAATCATCTCACCAGCTGATATTCCGCCAGAAACCTGACCACCCATAAGTATTCCTGATTGTTTGGAAAAAATTAGTTTTACTTTTACTTTATTTGCTCCGGGCAAACTTTTCGGATGTTTATCTACAGTCTCAAAACTTCCTACAATAATCTCAAAACCTTCCTTCTTAGCGTTTTTTTCCGTAAGTCCTGCAGACCCTAAAACCAGACCATCCACATAAGTAGAGTAAATTGCAATTGTTCCCTTATTTTCGCGGATAACTCTCAACTGATAAAGATTAGCGCCAGCGATTCTTGCTTCTGCGGTAGCAGTTGAAGCAAGCATAACATTAGTATCCCTTCGCGTATAAAAATCTCTTTTCTCCGCACAATCACCTATCGCAAAAATATCAGGGTCAGAGGTGCGCATATATTCATCTACCCATATCCCTTTGCCTCTACTTAAATCTAACCCTGCATCAGATGCTAATTTTGTGTTAGGAATTGCTCCTGTCCCTAAAACAATACTATCTACTTTCAGTTCTTCGCCATTTTCAAACCGAACTCCTTCAACTCTATCTTTACCTAAAATCTCTACGACTTTTGTGTTAAGGAATATTTTGACACCTTTATTTTTAAGTTTTTCTTCAACCAACAAAGAAAAATCTTCATCAAAAGAAGTTGCCAAAAGTTGTGGGAGAATTTCTACTAAATAGACATTAATACCCTGTAATTTTGAAATCTCATCCGCAAATTCTACACCTATGAACCCTCCTCCAATTACCAAGACACTTTTTGATTTCTTAATTTCTTCAATGAAAGTTTTAAGGTAATCCATATCTTTATATATTGGATATACACCTTTTTTTTCAATGCCTTGAATTTTGGGAATAATAGGTAAAGAACCTGTGGCTAAAACTAACTTATCATAGTTATATTCATCACCATTTTTAGTTTCTGCAACTTTTACATTCCTTTTAATCTTTATTACTTCGTCAACAACAACTTCAACCTTGTTTTTTATTAAACTATCCAAACTCATAGTATTATCGTCAGGGTTTTTTAAACTTGAAATCATATAAGGGATTCCACAAGGAATACATCCATTGGGTACATTTTTAATTACTACTATATTTTTATCAGGATAATACTTTCTGGCTGTAACAGCACAAACTATTCCCGCAGGTCCTGCTCCTACAATAAGAATATCTATTTTTTTTCTCATAATTTCCCTCCTTTTTTTCTCTTTTATTCATTTTCTTTTTAAAGTTGTTTTATCTCCTTCTATATGAATGAATTGATTCATTTTATCTCCTATTTAAATTTTTTAGAAAGCAACTTTATTGCCGGGAAAATGAAAAGAAAAAGGAAAAGAATTAATACAAAAGCATATAAAAATAATGTCCTGTCTGGATTTCCTGAAAAAGATTGCTTAAGTCCTGCCACTGTATAAGTCAGAGGCAATATATAGGCAAAATACTGTAAAGCAGAAGGCATCTTTGAAACTGGATAAATAACACCACTTAAGAATATCATTAAAAATCTTGGAAGGTTAAGCAATGTCTGCGCCTCAAAAACTTCTTTCACCATCACACATAAAAGGGCACCAAAAGAAGAAAATAAAAAAAGCGAAGGAAGAATTATTAAAATAAGGTAAGGAATGCTGGGATGAAGTTTAAGCACTATCACAGAAATTATTGTTACTATAGTTGTCATCAAAAAACCAAAAATAACACCACCAAGCACCTTACCCAAAAATATTCCCCCTATACTTATTGGTGCTAAAAGCAATCTTTCCAGAGTTCCAAGTCTCAGTTCAAAATTTATCACCACTGCTTCTGCTGAAGTAGTGCTGAAAAGAATTGTCATTGCAATTAATCCGGGAACAAGTTCTTTAAAGTCCCCTGGATTTCTTAAATAAAAAGCAAGAATCCATGTAATCGGAAAAACAATACCCCAACTGATTGCTGGTGGTTTAAGGTAATATGTCTTTATATCTTTTAAGGCAATATAAAAAATTCCCCGTAAATTATCTCGCCACATCTTATTTTCCTTTTTCAATCGCTAAAATTTCCGGTTCTAAACCTGTAATCTTCATAAATGCTTCTTCAAGTGTTTTTTTATCAGTTTTTGTCTTTAAATTTAAAGGAGTATCAATTGTCAGAATTTTTCCTTTTACAAGAATAGCAACACGGTCACATAAAAGGTCTGCTTCTTCTAAATAATGAGTTGTAAGAAAAATAGTTATTCCTTGATGCCGGAGATTGGATATTAAATTCCTTAAAGAACGAGCAGCCACCACATCAAGACCAACCGTAGGTTCATCAAGAAAAAGGATTTTAGGATTATGAATTAAAGAGGCAGCAATTGTTAAAGCCCTCTTCATACCACGGGAAAATGTGCGAAAGGGACTATCTTTTCGTTCATAGAGTTTAAAAATTTTTAATAATTCTTCTGCTCTTTTCAACCGTTCTTCTCTTGGGACACCATAAAGTTGTGCCATAAATATCAAATTATCCATTGCAGATAATTCATCATAAAGATTTGAAATTTCCGGAACAACTCCAATATGTTTTTTTATCTGCAAAATCTGTGAATTAATATCAAAACCCAGAATAGACGCATTTCCCTCTGTAGGTTTAGAAAGTCCTGTAAGCATCCTTATTGTAGAAGTTTTTCCTGCACCATTTGGACCTAAAAATCCAAAAACCTCGCCTTCCTTAACTTCAAAATTGATATGGTCAACAGCAAGAATCTCACCATATCGCTTTGTTAAATTTTCTACTTTAATTACTATATCATTTTTCATTTTTAAAA
>Ga0078972_1003753_pt1 | contig 44317 bp, 41 predicted proteins | sample YelNatPaOPGAMG01_FD_67568 | JGI IMG/M metagenome (GOLD analysis project Ga0078972, IMG submission 67568) | Hot spring thermophilic microbial communities from Obsidian Pool, Yellowstone National Park, USA - OP-RAMG-01 (SPADES assembly) (version 2) | ecosystem: Environmental > Aquatic > Thermal...
CCTGCGCGTGCCGCTTCTATTGCGGCGTTTAGCGCTAGAAGATTTGTCTGATCTGATATATCGTTAATAAGGGCAATTACGGATGATATGGAGTCAATATCTCCGACGACTCTTGTCACCATATTTTCTAAATTAGAGACGCCGCCTACAACCTTATCCAGTCCGCTATTTACCGATTTTAATCCATCTTGACTAATCTTGGCAAAAGCGGCATTTTTATCCGTAAGCTCTCTTGTTTCATTTATTCTATCGACGGAAGTTGCTATGTCGGTTTGTATGATTTTTAGATTAGAAACACAGCTAGCGGATAGCATTTGCGTTAGAGACTTTATAATATCGCTCTCTTTATTGGTATTTTGTTTAACTCTTAATTCTTCTCTTATGGACTCTATGACTCTCTCATTGCTCAGGTTTCTACTTTTTTCGTCATCTAGCATCCCGTTTAGTCTTTTGACTTCGTTTTCTAGTTCCGTTATTTTTCTTGAATTCCCGAACACCTATATGCTCCTATCAGATTCATCTAGCATATTATCGAGTACGACAAATAGTTTCTCGCTAGCTTCTTCCATCTTGTTAAAATTGTCTATTACGTCATTTTTGTGTTTTATTACTCGGTCTGTAGGTGAAATATATGATATATTCCTAATAGCCGCATCGTGTACTTCTTTATGAGGTGCATCAATAAGAGAATATGAAGGAGTTTTACTGAAATCTTTTTTAGCTTCACCGGTAAACCATTTGCCGAATCTGCACTCCGTATGATTTGAAGTTGTACTTTTGACTTTTCCGTGAAAAATTGCAGAGTAGTTATTTGATTTAAAGATTATATGGTCCATTTTAGCTTCAACTATTTTTGTTAAATTTGTCAAACCTTTTGCTAGTTTTGTCACTTTATTAGAATTTTCGTTGAAACCGTAAACGGTAGCTTTAAATCCATCGATTGAATCGCTTGAGGATGTGGCAATTTCGGCCATTTCTTCGGAACTTTCTGCTATTTCTTGTGCGTCTTGTTGCAGTGTTTGTATGGATACCGATATTTCGCTAGTCGCTTTTTGCGTCTTTTCCGCCAACTTTCTAACCTCGTCGGCAACAACCGCAAAACCTCTACCGTGTTCACCTGCGCGTGCCGCTTCTATTGCGGCGTTTAGCGCTAGAAGATTTGTCTGTTCGGCAATATCTTTGATTAGACCTATTACGGAGTTAATATCATTTGTCTTTGTTGAGAGAGCCTCGATTTTATGGTTTGAAGCTTCAATATTTTCGATCAAAGTATGTAGCTTAGATACTATTTCTTCCAAGGAGGAGATGCTTTCCTCGGATTTTGCAGAGGTTATTTCACTTGCATCTGTAATTAGTCCGAGCCTATCCATGCTTTTTTTGAGGTCATCTTGTATCGTAAGCAGTCCACCGACAACCCCCTTTCCTATGTTACTAAGTTCGGAGTTGACTAATGTGCGTTGTGTCTGCTCAAAACTATGCTCCATTTCACTTATAGCTTTGTTTACTAGATTTAAATTGTACGTATATTGTCCAGGAAGCCCGTCGTATAGCGCTTTTCTATAAAATTCACCTTTTGATGCTTGTCCTATGGATGTTTTGACTTCCCTCATGAACACCTCTATCTTATCTAGCATATTGTTAACCGCCCAACAAGCGTCTTTTAATTCTCCGGCATCGTCAATATTAGTTAGCCTGCTCTCAAACTTGCCGCTATCTACGTTTTGAACTACGCTGGAAAAAGAGCCTACGCAAGACTGAATTTTATTGATATACGTAAAAAGCAAACCTATAAGGAAAAAGTTTGCAATACCTAGAATATGTATGAAAGAAAACCCAAACACGAACAATTCAACTATAACGCCTATGGCTATTGAACATATTAGAACGATAGAGAGTATCTTAGCCTTAGATATTGAAGACAAATTGTGCATAAGTAACTCCTTTTTTAGCTAAAACGTCCAATAGGTATGCGGTTGATTTTTCTACGCTACCGTTTTTTTCGATTCTTAACATTTCTGCATACAGTGGTTCTATTGCTTTGATAGTTTCACGAGAAGGTTTTCTCCTGACGGAGTGGTATCCTATGATAGCTCCTTTGTCGTCCATTGACGGAGTGACTTGAGCTTTTACCCAATAAAAACTACCATCTTTTGCCATATTCTTGACAAAAGCAAAAATCTCGTCGCCTTTTTGTACATAATCCCAAAGTAGTTTAAATACGGCTTTTGGCATATCCGGATGCCTTAATATGCTATGGGGTGCATGTAGAAGTTCGGTCTCTTTGTAGCCTGAAATCTTTATAAACAATTCATTTCCATAGGTGATACGACCTTTTAGGTCTGTTTTTGATACTATAAACTGACCATCCTCAAAAAACAGCTCATTGCTTTTGGGTGTTATATTATTGGACATTTTGCTCCTTGTTTTTAATGACTCTTAAGACTTAACAGTGCCTTGATTGATGTTGATTCCTAAACTTTAATAACTATAATGATAGTCTATAATTGTATACAAACGGTGTCTTTAAGCTTAAAATAAAATAAAGTACAATAGCGGAAATGAGGACTCACGGTGCTAAAAAACAAAACTCTTTTAATCTTGGAGGATGATCTAGAATGTCTTGACGGTTTGTTTGCATATTTGGAGGGAAAATTTGCAAGCATGATAAAGGTTTCAGACGGACTTGCGGCTTTGGAAGAATATAAAAAAAATAAACCTGATTATATTATCGCCGACATAGAAATGCCAAAAATGAACGGACTTGATTTTATCGAGACTATTCGTAGACATGACCGCATTACTCCTGTGGCGATTATGTCGGCTTATTCATATAAAGACTATTTGTTTAAATCGGCATCATTGCATCTTGAGGATTATATTGTAAAGCCGGTAACTTCATCAAAGCTCCAAAAACTACTAGAACGATTTGCGGCTAATAGCGCTGAGAGCGCCCTTATTAATAAGGCTAATAATATTTCTTATTCTTTTGTATCCAAAACCGTAATAACTCCAATGGCGCAGATAAACCTAACAAATATGGAGATTAATCTTTTGGAGTTACTTCTAAAAAATAGAGAGAGGTTTGTAAGCTATTTTGAGATTGAACATCAGCTATACCAGCATAAGGAGATGAATAAGAATATGCCAAAATTGCTAATTAGAAATTTGCGAAAAAAAATTCCGCATATCAACATAATTTCTAAAATAAACGTTGGGTATTGTTTATTATGTCAAGATTGAAACAATATAAACGATTCCTCTCTATAGGTAAGGATTCTAAAGACAAATTAAAACGTGACAGAAAAATAGAGTTTGAACAAAATATGGAAGAGTTGTTCGTACTTAAAAAGCATATGTATCAGATTATGGATTGTACGGATGATATGCTTGCATTTGTAGACCTTGATTTTAAGTATCGAACGGTAAATAATGCTTATATTAAGACATTTCAAATAGAGTATAACGATATTGTCGGCAAGCACGTTAAGGAAATGGTAGGGGATGAATATTTTTACTCTTTTGTAAAACCAAATTTGGAAAAGGTTTTTAACGGAGAAATATTTAAATATGAGACTTGGGTTGATTTACCAAAAATGGGGAGAGAGTATCTATTTGTCTCTTATAAGCCTTCGGTTATGAAAAACGGTCGTATCAACGGTGCAATAATTACGGCTACAAATCTGACGGAGACTAAAAGACAGCTTGAAGAAAAAGAGTTGCAACAAAAACTTTTGTTGCAACAGGCAAAAATGGCAAATATAGGCGAGATGATAGCGTTTATTTCTCATCAGTGGAGACAGCCTCTACAGATTGTTTCTGCATATATGCTCAGGATAAGGCTGATTGCTGAAAAACTAAATCAGAGTGAACGTTTGAATGTTACCGAGTATATAGATAAGGCAGAAGCAACTCTTGAGCAGTTGTCTGAAATGATAGACGGACTTTATGAGTTTTATAACAACTCTGAGCATAAAGAGCCTGTAAATATCAAAAAAACGCTAGAGCGTGCAATAGGTATAGTTTACTATAGAGTTCAATCAAAAAATATAGCCATCAATATAAATATAAACGGATCTCTTGCGACGGTATGCAGAAAAAATGATTTTTTACACATACTGCTAGTGCTAATCAATAATGCAATAGATGCCTTGATGGAGATTAATAACGATAGGGTGTTAAACATAGATACAAAAGAATATAAGGATAAGATAGAGCTTGTATTTGCCGATAATGCAGGTGGGATAGATGAAGCGATAGCGCTAAATATATTTAATCCGGGCTTTACAACTAAAAAAACAGGAGAGGGGTACGGGCTTTATTTTTCAAAAAAAATAGCCGAAGAAAGCATGGGCGCTGAGATATTGTTTAGACCTAACGATATTGGAGGCAGTACGTTTATTGTTATACTGCCGACTATGCGCAAGGCTTAGCTCTTATTGCATCTTAGAAAAATATATCAAGTTCATCTTCTTCTACCGCATCCGTGCCGTTGAAATCCATTTGTACTTGCAAGCAAGAGCTGAAGAGGGAACTGTCTAGATAGTGTATGTCTTGAGCGGATTGGCTTGCAAAAACGGTAGTACGCCAGTTAACGAGGTCGGCTCTTATATTGGAGAGATAAGTTGGAAGCCTACCGATTTTTTTTGCATTAACTGTTTCGCTCGATAATGAAGTCAGGAATACGCGTAGAGACTCCAAGGCAAAGACTAAATCGCTAAATTCTACAAGTCTTTTTATTATCGCAGTATATCTACCTAGTAGGCTTAAAAAGCGACCTAGAGAATCTAGCGTAAATTTTTCTTCAAAAAACACCAAAGCTTCGTCCATGTCTTGTTCTAATTCGGCCAACTCGGCCAACTCGTCAAGAATGTCACCTGATATTTCCGACATATACTCGTGTGCTGAAAGTTTGTGGCTTCTAGATCTCCTGAGTACGTCTTTTTCATCTTCCCCTATTATGAGCAGTGTTTGTTGAGGCTTTTTGGCGGCTTCTATTTCCGTAGGCGTGGGACTAAGGGCGTTCGGTCAGCATATCATCGAGATACTAGGCAAAAAACGGATACATCCGGCGTGGATAGTCCCGGGCGGCGTGAATGCTCCGCTTGACCCCGCCCTGAGAGAGGAGATACTCTCCAAAATAGATGAGAAAAAATCAGACGCACTTGCCGCAATAGAGCTATTCAAATCCAAAATCTCGGTTTTTCCAAAAGAGATAGCTGCACTTGCCAACTTTGATACGCTCTTTATGTCGATGGTGGGTAAAGACGGGGAGCTAGACCACTATGACGGCAAGATAAAGTTCATAGACGCAAAAGGCAACACAATAGCCGAAAACCTAGAGCATGCCGATTATCAAAGCTACATTGGCGAAAAGGTAGAGGATTTTAGCTTTATGAAATCACCGTACTATCTGCCGTTTGGGCCTGAAAAAGGTATGTATAGAGTGGGGCCTCTTGCAAGGCTCAATATCGCAAAAAGATGTGGCACGCCTCTTGCCGACAAAGAGCTAGGGATATTCAAAAGTTACGGCCCGACGCAAAATGCAAGCTTTTTTTATCACTATGCGAGACTTATCGAGGTGCTTTACTGTATCGAAAAAATAGAAGAGCTACTAAACGACGCCGACATCCTAAGTGACCATGTAAGAGCGGTAGCAAAACTAAACGAATTTGAGGCGGTGGGTATGAGCGAAGCGCCGAGAGGCACACTGCTACACCACTACAAAACCGACAAAAACGGTCTCATAACATTCGCCAACCTCATCATAGCCACAGGGCACAACAACCTAGCGATGAATGCGGGTATCACGCAAGCGGCGAAAGAGTTTGTAAAGGGCGACTACGGACAGGGTGCGCTCAACCGTGTAGAAGCGGTAATCAGATGCTTTGACCCGTGCCTATCTTGCGCTACGCATGCGCAGGGAAGAATGGGCTTTGAGGTAGCCTTTAGGCAAGACGGAAAAATAGTGGACAAAAAGTTTATTTGACCACACTCATCATCTGCTACGGCAACGACCTCATGGGCAACGACGGCTTCGGGCGGGCGGTCTATGAGGTACTGCCCGAGTCTTGTGAAAAAATATTTACCGTCCAGCTCCTCCCAGAACTACTAGAAAAAACCAAAGATTATGAAAGACTTATATTTGTCGATGCGGCGCACGGCAAAGGCGGTGTAGAGCTATACGAGATACACCCCTCAGAAGAAGATACGGCGGATTTTCACCACCTAGGCGCCGAAACATTTTTGAGACTACTGGAGACGCTATACGGCAAAAGACCGAAAGCTTATATGTGTGCTGGGTATTTTGAAGAGTTTGAGGTTGGTTTGCGGTATAATGATTTTGAGAAAAAAGTTACAAAAGCAACAAGGCTAGTACAGACAAACAAAGGAAGGCAGAGTAAGTGACAGACAACAAAACACAAGAAAGCAAGGTTCCGGAAGTTGTGTTCCTCTTTTGGATAATAAAAATACTAGCGACTACTTTGGGCGAAACCGGGGGCGACGCCCTCTCAATGTCATTTGGTCTTGGCTACTTAACGAGTACGATAATTTTTGCGATAATTTTTATAGTCTCGGTATTTATCCAAATTAGAGCCATAAAGTTTAATCCGGCACTCTATTGGATCACCATTATCGCAACAACCACGGTGGGCACCACATTGGCTGATTTTTGCGACCGTTCACTAGGTATTGGATATATGGGCGGTTCTTTGATTTTATTTGCACTTCTTGCTTCTTCGCTACTTATCTGGTATAAAAATTCCGGTTCCATCTCTGTAGAAAATGTCAATACTCCAAAAACGGAGATGTTCTATTGGATTACGATAATGTTTTCACAAACTCTTGGTACAGCCTTTGGCGATTGGGCTGCAGATAGCGCAGGACTAGGATATGTTGGAGCTGGGATGATTTTTGCCTTACTATTGTCGCTTGTCGCCATGGCGTATTTTTTTACAAAAATATCGCACACAATTCTTTTTTGGAGCGCTTTTATTCTAACAAGACCGCTTGGCGCCGTTGTAGGGGATTTTCTAGATAAACCAATAAGCTCTGGCGGTCTGGAGCTAAGCCGTTACACAGCATCGCTAGTATTAATTTGTAGCATTAGCATCCTACTGTTTTTGTTTAAACAAAAAGCGGCAAGTAAACTCCACTAAAAATCGCTAGAGCTCTCCGTGTCGCTTTGGGCGACTGCGTCGGCGGAGCGCACGGCTCCGTCCAAAAATGCCATTTCGCCAAAAAAGTTGCCTTGCCCGAAGGTGCTTATGTGGTATTGCTGCGCTTCGCTGATAGGAAGCACTATCCGCACCTCGCCTTTGCGAATCAAAAATAGTTCGTCGCCGGTATCGCCCGCCGCAAATATTTTTTCTCCCGCCTTTACACAGAGCCTTTGCATACGCTCCTCAAGTGCGCTCAAGGTCTCCTCTTTTTTGGACTTAAACAGCTCAAACTCCTGCAGACCGATAGCGTTTTGCTCCTCTTTGGAAAGCTCGTCTTCTTCTATCAGCCTATCCTCCACCCACTCGATAGCATCGTCTAGTTCACCGAATATTTTGACATTGGCGTGCCCTTTTGCGATTCCTATCTCTTCAAAGTATTTTTGCATCTCAAGACCGCTTGGAATCCGTACGGGAATGGAGCTAAAGAGCAGATAACCGCCTTCCTCCATCATATCACGCACCTGCTCCAATATATGCATGGCGGTTATATCGATACCCTGCACCTTTTTCATATCGAGCGTAATAAATTTTTTGCTTTTGATGTCGTTTGTCAAGCTACTGCTTTGAGTCGCCAGCAGAAGCAAAATTTACAAGAAAAGCAGGCGCAACCCACAAATAATAATGACGAAAAAAATAGCAGGTCGGAGTATCCTACAAATCTAGATATTTCGGAGGCTGTATCAAAGGCGACAAATAAAATTGATATGTACGGTTAGGGTAGTTTTATGTACTCTATTTCCAAGTTACGGGGCGCTTAATATCTGCGCGTTTGAGTTTTCTATTTTATCCAAATCGGCATTTATAGTTAGATACAATTTCCCTTCCTGAGTGCCTTTGTAATCGACTACTTTATCCGATAAAATTTTGAATCCATACTTATTGCTATGCCCACTAGACTCAATTAAGATATAGCTTTTTAGAATAGCGGTTTCAAGCTCTTTTATTCTACTGATAATTTTTTCTTTCATCTCTTTTGTTTCTTGGTATGATGTAAACAGTGAGTTGTATTCTTTTATTTTCCCCATTATCTGTTTGAAATTATTTACAATTCCTATTGGGACTTTTGTGATGTCCGCAAAACCCTTGATTTTTTCTTCCAACTCTTTTTTTTGAGCTTTTTGACTCTCGATTGTCTCTAGCAATTTCTTGAGTGTGATATTGTCGCTTTGTAATTTGAAATTGATACTTTTCATCTCTTTTTTCAAATCTTCCAATTCTATTTTTTCTTCCTCGGGCACTCCATGTTCTATACTGATTTTGTTGTGCTCTCCGGTTATATTTTTTATCTTAATTAGTTTTTTTGCGACTATGGTATTATTGTTTTTGCACTCTTTGATATGTATTTCATTACCCATGATTGTTCCGCCGAGAGCCCTATCGATATATATTATATTACCTCTTATTAGACTGCCGGTTTCGACCTCTTTAATATTGACTATGTTGCCGTCTATACTGCCTTTGTGTATTTTTATATCGATATTATCACCTTTTATATTGCTTGTGAGGTGCGTAGTACCTTTGACAATGATAGCGCAAGCGTTTATAATACTATGCTCCCCGATACTTCCTGTTACGTCCAGCTTCTCGGAGGTTATTGAAGCTTCATAAATCAAATCTTTCGGATTATTGCTGTCCGATACTTTTATCGTAGTATTAGGTAAGTTTACATCACCTGTTTTATATTTGTTTATTGTTTTGGTTTCAAATGTATCCTTGAAAACAATTTCGGAATAGTCCTTGAAGTGGTTTATGTAGATGTAGCCGTTTGATAGGGCATAATAGTAATATTCACCGTCGTTTTCAATCTCTTTTATATGCCTTGCGTCAAACTTAAGTCTTAGTGGTTTCAAATCTTCCGGAGCTGTAGTCGATACCGGCAAGATTTTTCCATAATGATCCCTACCGTGTGTCCCGTTTTTGCCTTTTTTTGACACTAGGGCTATTTCGTCTTGTGTTACTATATAAAAAATCTTATCTTCATCGTCTGGCGACTCTTGTTTTTTATCGGAACTATTTTCATTTTTATCACATACGACGTTTTTACCTATTTCAGCTTTCATATCTAAAACAAAAGGCTCCGGCTCTATTTTTAGAAAAGTTTGCGATACCGGAACTCTTATTTTTTTGGTTAGGACGCCGTTATTTTCCATGATATTGTCTATTACTGGTTTTAATTCGTTAAAAACATCAATGGAGTTGTATTCGTCGGCAATAATAAAACCGAATTTTGCCTTCCTTTTTTTTATAATAGCGTTTAATCTATCATAAATTTCATCATAAGCCAAGTAGCAAAAATTGTAGTCAAACGGCATAAATTCAGCATATAGTCTTACCATTTCTTTTGATTCGCTAGATAATTTTATAGGGTATATTATGAGATTATCAATACTAAAAAATTTTAATTTCAATACTTGTTCGACATTATGTAAAGGGTTTGATGGTTCAAAGTCGTCCTTCTCAATGAGGAGCTCTCCTTCACTATATAGAATTTTGCACTCCAAAATGTCAAAATCTATATTATTAAAGTTGAAACCGAATTTTGTCAGATTTTCAAATAGCACTTTTGCATTTGTGGTTTCTATTATAACTTCGTTATCTTCATAATTTACCATAATTATTGACTCATCCTTCGATTTCAGTTTAGTATGTTACCGCCGTGACTATATGTGCATTGTACTCAAGTGAAACTTAACAGATTAATATGTACAACTTTATATAACGGTGTGCTTATTGTATTGGTACGACCGTCTTTTTATTCGGACGTTAAAATAGTAAAAACATAGTAAAATAATAGTTTATTTTTGTAAAAAGGTGGAAAAATGTCTGACGGATTGGATAAGGCTCGTGAGTTTGCATCAAAATACAACCAAAGGGAAAATATCAGTATTTTAGCCCCGTATCTAAATGAGATAATTTTTTTAAGAAACGAAGGGTTTAAATATGAGAGAATATTGCAATTTTTGCAAGAAACTTACGGTGTAACAGTCGGGATGACGACGCTGGTCTCTTTTTACACTAGGGCTATAAAGAGAAAAAATATCTCAAATACCTCACAGGTTGAGATTAAACAAAAAAAACAAAAAGAGAATATATTAAAAAATACGGTTGAGATTAAGCCTGCCGAGCCGATAAAAGCTAATGAAATATTTAGCTCTAAGCAAAAAAAGACAAAACCTGCAAAACAGGCGGAAGTTGGCGGACTTTTTGATGTTTAGGTTTAAATTATAAAATCAGGTTGATATTTTTTTGCTAATAAATATAAGATACCCTAAAAATAAATACAAAAAGTGAGATCAATGATTCAAAAACTAATACGGCTAATAAAACCACAAAAAGACCTCTTGATAATATTGGGAATATTTATTTTTGGTTCGCTTTTTTTATTTTGGTTTTCCGGAATAGAAAGCAACGGAATAGATAGCTACAACAAAAATATAATCAACAATTCTCATGATATTTGTCATAAGTATGCACAGATAGTCGAAAGAAACAATACGGAACAGCTATCTTTGACATCTGTCGAAAATATAGCAAAGGGTAAGAATGGGTGTCAAGCATATTTGACATATCTGAATAAAACCGATGACAATATTACTAATATAGCAGAAGAGATGCGCTTGAGTGAACATACTATGAATGCGCTGGATACGGTTTTGCAAAATAAAACTCTGCGAAATAACCGTTAACGAAGGTAAACATGTCGTTATAATACTTTATTTCGGGTACGTAATTTGCTTTTATTTTTTTACGCATTTTTAATGTGTGTAAAATTTTAAAGGAGATACAAATGAGTACTATCTCGGGCTACGGTCAATACAACGTTAACTCGTATTATTCCGGCTCTCAGTCTACGTCGGTTCAGCCGCAACAGCAACCGCCGCAAACGGATTTCTCGCAAATGCTTAGTAGCGGAATCGACTCTCGAAGCGGCGCTAGCGGTGCAGGGATGTCTGATGCTACAAGCGGCGCTAGTAGCAGTATGCAGTCTTCTAGCAGTTTTCAAGCTAGCCTTGACAAAATGATGTTTATGGCGTCAACTCAGAATCTAGGTCAAAGTGGACAGAGCGGCACAGGTGGATTTATGTCCGACTTGCAATCTTTATCAAGCGCGCTTAATTCTGGTGATTTAACTGCCGCAAAAGATGCTTTTAGTAAAATAGAATCACATATGCCTCAAAATGGTCAAAATGCCGCCACGGCGACAACTTCTACAAGTCAGGCTGACACAAGCGGTTCTGCTACTGCAAGTACACAAGACCAAAGAGCAAAAGATTTTGCCGCATTACAAAGCGCTTTAGATTCAGGTAATACCAATGCCGCAAAAGATGCGTTAGCTACAATCATGCAAGATGCAAAGCAGAGTAAAGGGCATGGGCATCACCATGGAGGTCATCATCACGGCGGAGGCTTAAATGCTTTGATGGACGCTCAAAATACCAGTCAATCAACAGGCGCACAAGATTTAGCTTCTATCTTGCTACAGCAATCGTCGACAGTTTCGCAAGGTGGGTCTCAAAGTTCAACCTCGCAAAACAATCTAGCGAACATTTTGCTTCAGCAACAACTAGGCGCCTATAGTTCAATCCAATCGGCAACCGCGTAACATTGTCTGAAGTTTTTCTAAAAACTTATGAATTCGTAGCTTTTGCCTCGCCGTGCTTATTACATATCGTCCATAATGAACATATTGTAAGCGACACGGCGGCAAAAGAAGTTTTAGAGGAAGCTCTTCGCTTGGAAGCGAAGTATAGTTATTTTTCCTCAGATTCTGTTGTAAGAAGTATTAATAATCGCTCTTTTGATGCAAAAATCAAACTCGATAATGAGACAATTCTTGTTTTGGATAAGGTTTCTAAATTTAGTACAAAAACAGGTTTTATATTTGATATTGCAAGGGCCGGGACTTTAAAACACGGATTTGACGAAAAATTATTGGAATATGCCGACTCTTCAAATTTTATAGTTTTGAATGACGAAATCATATTTTCAAATCCTTATACGAAAATTGACTTGGGCGGTGTTATCAAAGAGTATGCGGTAGATACTTGCGTACAAAAGTTAATTACTAGCGGTGTTGAAAATGCGCTTGTTGATTTTGGGGGAGATATTTATGCCCTTGGAAGTAAAAACGGTAAAAAATGGAGAATAGGAATCAAGAATCCTCATGATACGACAAAAGATATAACGATCGTCGAGTTAGAAAACTCTGCTATCGTTAGTTCTGGACACTACGAGAGAAGCCGAATAATAAACGGTGAAAAACATTCACACATAGTATCTTTACCAAATTTAAATCTATCCAAGTTGGCGCAGGCTACCGTTTTTGCTTCGTCTGTACTTGAAGCCGGAATATTTTCTACCGCATTGTTGATTGACTCCGAAGTGTCTTTGCCGCAAGGCATGTCGTCTATTCGGGTTTACGCCGACGGCGCTATAAACACAGTCGGCTATTAAAGTTCACTGTGATACACTTGTTGCATTGAAATATATTAGAAAATAAGGAATATTTATGTTTGGTAATTCAAAGAAAATTACGCATTTAGAACTAGAGCTTGCAAAAATACGAGACGAGCTAGAGAACGAAAAAAGAAAAACGCAAGCGCTAGAAAGTGAAAATTTTGCTTTGAAAGGCGAGTTGAATTCAAAAATACATTCCGCTTCAGACGATATTCATAAAGAGTTGCTTCACAACCTAATGAGTAGTTGTATCGAGAATCTAAAAACAATCCAAACAGATATATCAACTTCGGTTCAAAGAGTCGACGAAATGAAAGAGACGGCGGAAAAAAACTCTTTACATGCTAATTCTAGTCAACATGGCTTAGGCGGTGTAAATAACGGACTAAATAAGGTCGTAACCGGCATAGGCGAATTAGAATCAATGGTCAATAGGGTTGTGCAGAGTATTGACTCCATATCATCCGTAATTGCCCTTATTAACGATATATCAGATCAGACAAATCTTCTAGCGCTAAACGCCGCAATAGAAGCGGCACGCGCAGGCGAACACGGTAGAGGTTTTGCAGTTGTTGCCGACGAGGTTAGAAAGTTGGCGGAAAGAACTGGAAAAGCGACAAAAGAGGTTGAGATTAGTATTTCTACGTTAAAACAAAGTTTTTCAGATATTCAAAGTTCAGCTTCGGATATGATAGAGACTTCAAACGAATCAGTCGTAGCAATAGATGCTTTTTCCAGTGGGTTAAACGATATGATAGGGTTGTCGGGCATTATAAAAAATGACGCCGTAGACGTTTTAAATTCTACCTTTATAGGTCTTGCAAAACTTGACCATTTGCTATTTAAAGTTAGGGCGTATCGTGCCGTGTTTGAGCATAAAACAGACGACTTTATTGATCATCATGAATGTAGACTCGGTAAATGGTATGAAAGCGGCATGGGTAAAAAGAATTTCTCGCATCTTGGCAGTTACCGCGCTTTGGAGACGCCTCACAAAGATGTTCACGATAATATTATAAAAGCTGTTGAGATTTTGAAAAAAGATAAAATAGAGGTCAATTCAAAAGAGTTTTTAGACTTGATGCAAAAAGCTGAAAAGGCAAGCAATGAAGTTGTCGTAATCTTAGATCGTTTGTCAATGGAAGATAGGAATAGCAGAAAATAATATATGCTTTGTAGTAACGAAGTATAGGTAGTTTGATGACACGAAATAGATTTGACGCCGTAGACTCCGTAAAACTAAAAAAAGCAGGGATTGCTGATTTCTTTGATATGTTGCTCTTGGCTCCTTCGCACTATGAAGATAGACGAAGCGCCGATCATATAGAAACTTCGAGAGCTATGTCTTATGAAGTTGTCGTGGAAGGTGCTAGGGATACGCCAAAATTAATTTCATTTAAGCTTTTTTGCGATTCGCTTAATATTACTATCGAAGGCATTTTTTTTAAAAAAGCTCGTTATCTAAAATCACAATTTCCACCGTATAAAAAGCTTATTATCTATGGCAAGTTGACATCAAATGGGTTTGGTTATCAGATTGTGCATCCTAAAATTATTTCAACCGCAGGGGGAATAATTCCCGTTTACAAGACGACGATACGTAGTGATATTTATACAAAAATGATCATTAGATATGTTACGATTGATGCCTTGTTGGAACTTGGATTGCCGAAAGATATTGCCGATACGATTTATAAAATACATAGACCGGATGATAAGTTTTTATCGTTACTAACAAACGGTGAGCTAAGTGCTGTGGCGCTTAACGCATTAAAGTTTTTGGAGCTGTTTTCTTTTTTGCTCAAGTTTTCTACCAAAAAATCGCATTTTCCATCGTTGGCATTAGATAGAAAAGACGTAAGAGAGTTTGAAAAAATACTGCCGTTTACCCCTACAAAATCCCAAAAGTCTGCATTTGTTGATATACTAGAGGATACGTCTAAAAACATTCAGGCAAGGCGAATTTTTATCGGCGACGTAGGTAGCGGCAAAACGGTAGTTATTGCTTTTGCGGCTTTTTTGGCTACGCCTAAAAAGTCTTTGGTTTTGGCTCCGACATCGATATTGGCGGCTCAACTTGCGCAAGAGCTAAAAAGATTTTTGCCCGATAACATGACCGTTTCACTGCTTACGCAAAAAAATAGCTTGACGGATAAACAAATTAATGACGCTGATGTTTTGGTCGGAACGCATGCTCTGCTTTATCGAGAATTACCACATTTTGCAGTTTTGATAGTTGACGAACAGCATAGATTCGGTTCAGCCCAGAGAAGTCAAATAGAAAAGCTGGCATCTAGCAACGACGTTAGACCTCATTTTTTTCAATTTTCCGCAACGCCGATTCCAAGAACACAAGCATTGGTGAATTCAGCAATTATAGACGTAACTTTAATAAGGGATTTACCTTTTGAAAAAAATATTACGACAAGAGTCGTAACAAAGGGTGACTTTGGTGAAATTCTACAAAAAATAAAAGAAGAGACTGGCGACGGCAAACAAGTAGTTATAGTATATCCGTTGGTTGAAGAGAGTGAAGCGATAGATTATATGTCAATAGAGGAGGGCGCTCCTTTTTGGCAAAATAGATTTGGCGGCGTCTATGTAACGCATGGTAAAGATAAAAACAAAGACGATATTTTGGAGAGTTTTAAAAATGAAGGTAAGATACTTGTTGCCACAACACTAGTTGAAGTCGGCGTTAGCCTACCTAAATTATCTACAATAGTTGTAGTCGGAGCCGAGAGGTTAGGTCTGGCCACCCTTCATCAGTTAAGAGGCAGGGTTTCTAGAAACGGGCTTAAAGGATATTGTTATCTTTATACAAATACTCCGCAAAATGAAAGATTAAATGAATTTGCCGTAACCGTAAGCGGTTTTGACATAGCCGAACTTGATCTCAAATATAGAAGCGCCGGCGATTTACTTGGCGGCATTGAGCAAAGCGGTAAGACGTTTAAATGGTTTGATTATGCAAAAGATGAAGCTGTAGCAAAAGCCGTTAAGAGCTATTTTGAAAAAAGTTAGGATAAAATCGCCGAATGATTAGATTTTTACTTTTTACCATTATATCACTATCGCTTTTTGGCCTTGATTTGGATGTTAAAATTGCAAAAGAAAAAGGCAATAGGTATTCAATACTTAATTTATCTAGCGAGGAAGAATTTTATTGTACTCAGGATATGGATTATGAAACACCGATAAATAGTTACACATGTATATTTAAAAATGCTCCGAAAACACCAGTAAAATCAATGGAAACACAGTTTTTTTATATTTTTCCGTCGGTTCGTAACGGTATGTTTGTTTTATCTGTAAAACCAAAGAAAAAATCTAAAATATTTTCATATGATTACGACCCTTTAAGTGACGAAACAAAACAACAAGGTTTTAAAAAACAAGCTAAAAAATTTGTAATCGTATCTTATGATAACGAACTACCTTTTGTGGTGCAAAAGCAAGGTGTCGGAATAAACTTCCCTGTCGTGCTTGATACGGATCGGTATGCATACGTTAAAAGCTTGGATGTTAACGGGCTACCTATAAATGATAATCCTGCGCTAAACGATATAAAAGAGTATGCCGAAATCAAAAAAATGGTAGAAAAAGGAGAATACAAGTCTGCTATTATCGCAATAGACAGAATAAGAAAAATATTTCCAAACTCTATTTTTACGTCCGAGTATGAACTGTTTCGTTTAAAGTCTTCGCTTGCTCTATCTACTAGCGAGGGTGTCGCCGATATTATAACTAGAGCTAAAGATTGGCTCAGAAATTATCCGACTGATGAAAAAACCGCAGAAGTTTTATTGGTTCTAGCTAACTCTTACGTTAAAACACAAGATTTTAATAATGCTTCATATTATTTTGACAGAGTTATTAACGACTATGAAACTTTGGAAATATCAAAACAGGCAATGATTGATTTGGGCGATGCCCTTAAGCCGTCCAAGCCAAGGGCGGCGGCAGAGCTATATAAAAGAGCTTTATTTAAGACTAAGGATATAAAAACAGCTTCGACTGCGGCGTTTAAACTTGCCGATTGCTTTTTGATGTTGAATGAGGGGCAAAACGCGGCGCTATATGCAGAAAAGATACTAAACGGCAATCCTGAATATTTAATAAAAAACAGGCTTAAATCGTTTGAAATGGCAAAAAGTATAGCAAAGTTAAAAGCTTATCAGACGTCATATGAAATAGCCAATCTACTATTAAAAGATATGCCGCAAAAATCTGAAGGGTATGAAGAGATTTTATCGGCGGTAGGTAATTGGGCTGAAGAGAGCGGGGATACTTCCGGTGCGAAGAGTTTTTATGACAGATATTTAAAAGAATTTCCACTTGGCGTGAGCGCAAAAAATATACAAGCTAGACTTGATAAGCTAAACTTTGGCTCTATCGATTCAAAGGATGCCAATACTAGAATAAAAGACTATGATGAGGTTATTAAAAAATATCCAAATGACATAATCGCCAAGAAAGCATTGGCAAAAAAAGCTGATATTCTTTTTACCCAAAATAGATGCGATGATTTATTGGATTTAAAATCAGAGTTGTTAGCTTTGCCAAAAGAGTTGGCGGGTCAAAATGTTTCAATGATTGCAAAATGTGAAAAAAGCAGAGCAATATCGCTTTTAAAAAGAGGAGATTGCAAAGAGGCTGTAAGTAGTATTAAGAATAACGCTATACTTTTGGAGAGCTATTACGACCAATATATTTTTGATTGTTTATTAAAAATGTCGGATTATGATAATGCTAAAGCATTAGCTACAAAGCACTTTAGCGATAAAGAAATAGGTAGTAAACTATATTGGATGTCTAATGCGGAAAAGGCATACGCTAGAAACGGCGAGCATAAAAATGTAATTGAATTATCCAGAGATATTTTAACTCTTGCTCGCACGTTAAAGCAACCAAAATATAACAACGTCGCATTTGATATGTTTGCTTCTGCGGTTTCAATTCAAAACGTAAATGCCATGACTGAAGCCGTGAAAATAATCGAGTCTATATACCCAAATATGCCGGAAACCTTGTTTGTGTACAAGGAGATGGTTAAGTACGGACTTAGAAAAAGCGACAACCTAACGGCTCTCAATTATGCAAAAAAACTATACGATTTACAAAGAGGCATTAAGGTCTATACCGATACGCCTTGGATTGAGTTTACTTATTCTGAGCTACTAAATAAAAACGGCGATACGAATAGAGCATTGTTGGTGCTAGCCTCACTAAGGGATAAAAAATTAAATGCAAACGATAAGGCTAGACAACTTTATAATGCGTCAGTTTTGTGGCAAAAACAAGGTAAAAAAGATACTGCCGGAAGGTTGTTAAATGAATGTGCCGGTTTAAAAGATGATAGTTCTTGGCGAAAACTATGCAAAGACGGACTTGAGATTATAAAATAATCTATCAATGTTTTTCGTTTATCGAGCCTAATATTTTATCAAGACAAAAAATAGAGCTAAAGATTGCCGTAAAGAGTGCAATTGCAACCATCATAAACATAATTACAAGTTGAAATGAAACTGCATGCAACGGGCTTGCGCCGGCTAATAGCATGCCTACCGTAATGCCTGGAATGTGTATAATTCCTACTGTTTCTAATTGATTGATTGTCGGTAGTAAAGAAGCTTTTGTGCTTCTTTTGATGTTTTCCGATAGAGCATTTTCCATGTCGGCGCCCAGAGCCATTTTGCCTTCTATAGTATCTATTGATAGTTTTACGTCTGACTTTAACCGCTCTATAAACTGCGCAAATACATTTAATGAGTTTCCAAGCGCCATGCCAAATAGAGGTATTAGTTGGTTTGAGTTTATTTTTATAACCCCAAAAATACTTAGTACACCTACAATGGTAGCTGACGATAGGGTAAGAGTTAATAGGGAGGCTATAAAACCGAATGGTTTTAGTTTCGTGCGTTTGTTTGCTATATATGCCGCGTATATCAACATAAAACTAGCTATTAAAATAATATGCCAAAGTGTTTTTGTTGTTAGCGCAAAACCTAGTATAAAGCCAAGTGCGGTTAGTTGAACTAGGGCAACTATGGAGTTTATAGCTATTGTTTTTTCGATGCCGAGATTTTTATAGTATGAATAAAAAAGAGCAATAGCAATAAGTATGTAAGCATATAAAAAAGAGAAATCCACCAAACCGACTCCCATAAATAAGACAAATTTTATCTTATTGCGTATTATAGTCAGGAATAAAGATTATGGTTAAATTATTTCGTGGTTGTGATTGTAGTGTGCTAAAGGTATTTTTAACGTAAACACTGCACCGTCTTCACTATTGCGCACTGTTAAAGTTCCGCCCATATTGGTTTCTATTATCATCTTGGACATATATAAACCTATTCCGGTACCCTTATTGTGTGGTTTTGTCGTAAAATACGGTTCAAAGATTCTATCTATAATATGCTCAGGGATTCCTCCTGCATTATCTTCTATCGCAATAACCCCATTACTATTATGTTCATATATTGCTATCTTAATTTGAGGATTATTATCTTTTTTTGCGGATTCAAAGGCGTCTTTAGCATTCGTGAGAATATTTAGTATGACTTGTATTATCTCATTTGGATATCCGCAAACGAGAGGATCGTGCTTTTCTTTTAGTATTATATCTATTCCTTGCGATTGAAAGAGCTGATTAATCAATTCTAAGGCTTTTTTTGTCTGTGTCGTTAGTTTAAATTCCGATAGTTTTTTATCTTTTTGAAAGAAATTACGAAAATCATCTATTGTTTTTGACATTAGGTTAATCTGTAGCATGGCTTCATCGGCAAATTTTCTAGTATACTCCTCTGTTAGTTCGCTGTAACTATACATAAAAGGCACGTCCTGTACCATGAGCGCTAGTATGTTAAGCGGTTGTCTCCATTGATGCGCTATGGCACCGAGCATTTCACCCATAGCGGCCATTTTACTTTGAGCTATTAATATTTTTTTGCTCTCTCTTTGCCCCTTTTTTAGTTTTCTCATGTCTGTAATATCAATCATGGAAACAATAATATTCGGTTCTTTTTTATCGTTATAGATATATGTTACATTTGCAATGATTGTTAAAATTTTATTATCTACTGTTACGATTTTCCATTTGTGCAGAGATGTTTTTTTGTATGTATTTTCGCAGTCTTCAGCGCAAGTTGCTGTGCTTATGATGTTTTCAAAGACTTTCTTTGCTTTTTTGTGTTTTTTAAAATGTATAAGAGTGCAAAAATGTTTTCCTTTTATCGGTTCATCATGCCAAGCTCCTAGCATAGCTATAAAATGCTTATTGGCGCTTATTATATGACCGTTTATATCTATTATGCACATACTGCAACCGACCATCTCGAGCATTGAATTGTAATCTTGAGTTTCAAAATTATGTTGTATCATTTAAAAAAGCTCAAAATCATCGTTATCTTCGTTGCTTATTGTTTGTATGCTTGTGCAATTTAGCTGAGCTTGCACGCATGTGCTCATAAGCGAACCGTCGAGATAGTGTATATCTTTGGTGCTGTGTTCGATGAAAATCGTAATACGCCAGCTGGTCAAATCTAATTTAAGATTTTGTGAAAAGGTAAGCAGCCTAGACCACTTTATATTGTCGTTATTTTGTGATTGAATTAAGAAATTACCGAAATTTTTTACTGCTAGCGCTAAATCTTCAAAATCTATTAGTCTTCCTATCGTGTGTGAGTATGAAATATATTTTTTGCCTAAATCAACAAATAAATCACTATTTTCACCGTCTTCTAGTAGCTCCATTATGTCGTCCATTTCCGTTTCTATTTCAACCAATTCGTCTAATTCTTCTATTATGTCTTTTGATACTTCCCTTATATACTCTTTTGCGCTAGTTTTGACATTATGCGTTCGTCTCAAGGCTTCTAATTCAGCCGAAGAGAACATATGTGTAAGAGTCTCTGTTTTTATTGATTTTTTTGCTTTGGTATTTTCCTTATCTACAACTGGCAATTGAGCTTCTTGTGCTGTTTTGCGCACTTTTAAAATGTCGTATAGAGTGTCCGCATAGCTTCTAAGCTTTGCATTTTGATATTCAAGCATCGTAAAGTCGTTAAACATATATAAAAAGGCTTCGACTTGTTCTTCTATGTTTATAGGTGTTATCGATATGCCAAATACTTTTTTTCTTCCAGATGGCAGGACTATCGTGGTTTTTATGTGTTTATTATGTAGTCGTCCTATATTTAAAAGTTCTTCTAGGCTAATTTCTGAGCTACTTATGCGTCCTATTGTTCTTGAGTCGAACAATTCCGTAAAAGCGCTATTCATAAAAATTGGTTTACCGGTTGAGTATAATATCATTGGATTTGGTATGGAGTGCGACATTTGCTCGAACATGGTTTTTATGACGCCGCTAATTTGATCTTCTATATTTTTGCGTTGATACTCTTTAACTATGTTTTCGTTATAAAAATAAAAAGCTATTTTTTTGAGATTTAATATAAGACTTTCAATGTTTATAGGCTTGTTCATATACTTATCGATGCCTATATCTATAGATTTCATTACGTAATCTATATCGTTGCTAGCCGTAGTTACTATGACTTTTATGTATGGACTTTTTTCCTTGACGATTTCAAGCATTTCAATTCCGTCCATCACAGGCATCTTAATATCGGTTATGACGATTTTTGGTCTGTATGTATCGAATTTGTATAGTCCTACCTCACCGTTTGACGCCGTATGTATAGCGCCAAAATGCCTAGAAAGTCTTGTTTCGACTAGTTCTCTTATACGGTCTTCATCCTCGACATATAAAATATCGATAGTTCGTAAAAACTCTTCGAAGTCTTTACTGTAAATATCAGGCTTCATTTGAGCACTCCTCGCATATCTCTTCAAAGAGTTTGTGTTTTTTATCAAGTATGTTTAGAAGTTCTGGATCAAAATGTTTTGGCTTTAGTCTGTCATCGCCGTTCATCATAATATGATGGCTATCTTTATGCGACAAGCTTTTTTTATAAGGTCTACAGCTTCTCAACGCATCGTAAACATCCGCTATGGCCATTATTCTTGCGGATAAAGGTATGTTTTTATCTTTTAGTCCATACGGATAGCCGCTACCGTCAAATCTTTCATGATGATGCAATGCTATATCCTGCGACATAGCAAGCGTCGAGTCTTTGGGTTCTTTGAGTATTGCATATCCTATTTCGGTATGACTTTTCATGATATTCCACTCATCCTTACTGAGTGGACCTTGCTTTAGAAGAATTCTATCAGGGATACCTATTTTGCCTATATCATGCATGGGTGCGGCAAAAAATATTTGGTCCTGAAATTTATTGTCCATACCGGCATGTTCAGCTAAGCATTTGGAGTAGTGCGCCACTCTTGCAATATGGTTACCGCTTTCAGGATCTTTATATTCAGCGGCGGCTGATAATTTTATAATTACTTCACTATAGGCATTTTTTATATCAATCATCGTGGATTTGATTTGCGATTTTTTGATTGATAGCTCCCTTTTCATCTCTGCATTATCGGCAAGTACAGTTCGTCTCACGTCTGCTATAGTGAAATAGTTTTGTAATTTTAAATCAAGTTCGTCATACTTTATAGGTATTTTCATGAAATCATTAATGCCTGCTCGTAAAGCATTTAATTTGATATTTTTATTCGTCCTCATATTTTTTGAGATAAGTATTATGGGGATACATGCAGTAGTATGGTGTCGTTTTAGTGTTTGTAGCTTATCTAAATCATCAATATTGTCGTCTTGACTTATAATAATCAAATCATGTATAACTTCTTCTATTACTCGCAAGGCTTCAGTACAGTTTGAAACGGAAGATATATCTAAATTTTTTGAACTTAGATAGTTATAAATTTCTATATTGTTTTTATTGTAGTCTATATACAAGACGGTGCCATACATATCATCAACCTTTGAAAAAGAGATAATCCAACCAAGCCTTATATGGTAAAGGGTATAAACCTGAAACAAAATTAAATCTAAAAAATAAGTCAGTCCGGTTACGAACTTTGGAATAAAAAAAGACTTTTTTTATCTTATTTCATATAAAATTCATACAAGGCAAAAAGCCAAATCAAAATAAGGAGTTCAAGATGGCAACGGTAAGTAGATATGTTGATATTAGCACGGTTGATAAAGAGGCAAAAAAAGACTACATCGATAGACACTCACCATTCGTATATTGTGAAGGTAATGCAAAAAAAGGTGAGAAATTTCAAGTAAGAGTTCAGATGGGTAAAGAGTATAAACATCCTGATGATTTTGACCATTATATATCGTATATCCAATTGTTTGACGGTGAGACGCTTTTGGGGCAGGCTACTTATATGGCTGGCGCACAAGGTTCCGCTCCGGCAAATGCAGAAGTAATTTTTACTATAGTTCCTACAAGAAAACATTTGAAACTTACAGCTATGAGTTACTGTACGAAACATGGATTATGGGAAAGCGATCCTGTTGAGGTTGATGTAGCGGAATAGTTTTTTGGCGGTAGCGCAATTTTGTAGGCTCTATCGCCACCTTCTTGTTTAAACTCTATCATTGTTTTTTGTTTTAAAAAAAGCAATATTTACGCAATATTTTAGTAGTAAATGATTATAATCGTCCAAACATAAACAAAAGGCGAGCAATGGTCTATATTACAGGCGATACGCATACTTCCGCAAATTTTAATAAGCTCTACTTCGATGATGCAAAGAATTTAACCAAAAATGACTATGTGATAGTTGCCGGCGACTTTGAACTTATTTGGTCGAACAGTGACGGAGAAGAGTGGATAGATAGATTAAATAAAATGCCTTTTACCACTCTTTTTATAGATGGAAATTATGATAATTATGCAAAGCTAAAAAAACTACAGACAATCCAAAAATTTGGCGGTAATGTTGGGGTTGTATCAGACTCGGTTTATTGGCTTAAGCGCGGCGAGATTTATGAAATAGATGGTCATACATATATGACTATCGGCGGAGCAACTTCGATAAATAAAAGCGACAGAGTGGAAGGTGTCGACTGGTGGGCTGATGAGGAGCTTAGCGAAGCTGATATGGAATATATTTTGGCAAACGGTGAAAAGCAAGGTGAGGTAGATTTTATCATTACTCATACTTGTCCTACGTCAATCTTGGGCGCCATAAAAGAGTATGCATTAAAAGATAATGTTTCTGAATTTTTAGAAGAGATTTTTTATATGGTAGGTTTTAATAAGTGGTTTTTTGGGCATATGCACTGCGATACCGTTGTGCATGATAACTTTTTTGCGGTTTACGAGAATGTTTTGAAAGTTGAAAAAGGTGAAAAACGCGATGAATTGGAATCTGTTTTGCTGTTAAATTAAAAAAGAGCAAAAAAGGAGTCTAAAATGAATTCGCTTAGTAACTTGGGAATAAATTTTAGCGTAGATTATGCAAAGTATAATGCCTTAAAGGGAAACAAAGGAGACTACGTAGACTTTATGTTACATTATGATGATGAGGCATCGCAAAATGGCGACGAGTCATGGATGGATTCGCTCTTTGGCGGCAGTGACATGTTAAATTCTATACCTGCAGATGTTTATAGTAAATTAGACTCAAAAACACTTCAGAGTATCGCAACCTCATCGGTTGCTTCCGTTTCTAATAGTTTTGGCGCCATGGATGCGCAGGTCGGTGCATTAAAACTACAGCTGGTTAATGCTTTTGAGGCTAGGTATAGCAATAGTAATATGGACTCGGCGCTAAAAGTCGCAAAGATTGCAGATTTGTATAAGCAAGCCGAAAGCATAGCGCTTCCGACAAGGTTTGTTTCATAGATTATTTTATAGTTGAAAGATAATCAGCTATCATCTCTATTTCTGTGCTTGACAAGCTTTTTGCATTTGGCTCCATAACCTTCTTCATCTTGTTGCCAAAAGTTCCATCTTTATATCCGGTTAGTTTTTTGACCAAGTCGGTCTTACTTTGACCTGCAAGTTTTGGAAAATCAGCTCTACCCATTGCATCACTTCCATGGCATGTTGCACATTTTGTTTTAAATATTGTCTCTCCGCCGTTGGTTTGTTTTGTTTCTATTTTTACGGCTGAGTTTTCAGTCTTTAAATCTTGCGTCGCATTTTGCGTATTTGTATCTACAACATTATCCTCTTTTTTTTCCGAGCCGCACCCTGCTAGAAGTATCAGTGTTGTGCTTAAGAGTATTATTGATTTTCTCATTTTTATCCTTGTTGTTGAGATTTAAAAGCTTAACTAAGTGACGCTAAAAATTTAATTGTTGATAATATAACTAAACATACTTGACATTAAAAAATAAACTAGCTACAATTTTGAAATTTTTATACGAGGAGTATTTATTGGCAAGTATTTCATCCAAGAGTATATATGGGCTAAGTGCACTTTTAAGGTTAGCCGAAAACACTCGGAATGATTTGATTCAGATAAAAGATATTGCTATTGGTTCAAATATTCCACAGAGTTATTTAGAGCAGATTTTACCTATTCTAAAAAACTTTGGTTTTGTTGAAAGCATCAGAGGTGCAAATGGAGGCTATAGACTAGCAAAGTCTGCAAATGATATAGTTTTATATGATGTTATTATGGCTCTTGAGGGTGGCGTGTGTGAGATGGGATTGAAAAGTACGAGCGGAGGATTTGAGAAATTTCTACAAAGTATAAATGAAGAAGTCAAAGCCGTATTTTTAAAAAATCTAGCAGAAGTTATAGAATTTGTCAAAAAAAATGACGAAAAAGATTTCGTTTATCATATATAAAAAAAGGATTCATAATGGGTTATGCAAGCAGTGTTATTGAGATAATAGGCAAGACTCCTCTACTTAAACTAAATCGTGCAAGTAGCGTAAGTGGGGCGCTGATTTTAGGTAAGTGCGAATTTATGAATCCAAACGGTTCGGTAAAAGATAGAATCGGCGCCAATCTTATAGACACCGCAATAGAGGCGGGCAAGATAAAACCAGATAGCGTAGTGATAGAGCCCACAAGCGGTAATACCGGTATAGCGCTAGCTAGCGTGTGTGCGGTAAAGGGGTTGAAACTTGTACTTACAATGCCCTCATCAATGAGCATAGAGAGGCAGAAGCTACTTAAGGCATTTGGAGCTGAAATTGTGCTGACCGAGCCGGCGCTAGGCATGAAAGGAGCGGTTAGTAAAGCCGAAGAGCTAGCCGCGATAACACCAAACTCTTTTATACCTCAGCAGTTTGCAAATATAGCAAATCCAGATGTTCATAGACATACTACGGCTGTTGAGATATGGGATGATTTAGACGGCAAAATAGATATTTTAGTAGCGGCAGTCGGAACCGGCGGAACAATAACAGGAATAGGAGAATTTTTAAAATCCAAAAATCCAAATATTAAAGTGGTAGCAGTTGAACCAAAAGATTCTCAGGTATTGTCCGGTGGGAAGCCGTCGGCGCATAAAATACAAGGAATAGGCGCCGGTTTTGTCCCTCCGGTACTAAATACGAGAGTTTATGACGAGATTGTAGTAGTCTCAAATGAAGACGCATTTGCGATGGCAAAAGGCATAGCAAAATCAGAAGGGATATTGGTCGGTATTTCAGCCGGTGCAAATATTTGGGCGGCGATGGAACTAGGCAAAAGGCCTGAAAATCAAGGCAAGACAATCGTAACGATACTGTGTGATACCGGTGAAAGATACCTGAGTACGACACTGTTTGAGGAGTGAAAATACTAGCAAATAGCGTTTCTTTCGCTCGTTCTCGAAATCACATCCGTGTGATTTCTCCGAAGTTTCACTATATTTTGCCATCCTGCAAAATATAACGTTCAAAATCGCTCAAGCAAACACTGTTTGCTAGTAAATACGCCAGCCTTAGCTGGTGTGCTTTAGGAGCTTTTGGTGATTATTCACCAAAAGTGACACTGTAAATTAAAATAATTAAGGAAACAAAATGCTAAATGAGACAATCGCAATTCATGCCGGATATGACAAACACGCAGGTGAAAAAACAATGGCTGTGCCGATTTATCAATCAACCGCATACGCTTTTGATAATGCCGAACATGCGGCAAATCTTTTTTGCTTAAAAGAGCTTGGAAATATTTATACAAGATTAATGAACCCTACCACTAGCGTGCTTGAAAACCGTTTTGCGGCGCTAGAGGGGGCGGCAGGAGCTATTGCAACCTCTAGCGGTTCTGCGGCGATATTTTATGCTATCGCAAATTTGGCAGAGGCCGGAGATAATATTGTATCAGCTAGAAACCTTTACGGTGGTACACTAAATCTATTTTCTCATACATTCAAAAGATTTGGCATCACGGTTAGATATTTTGATCCAGAAAATCCGAGCGAAATCGAAGGTTTGATAGATGATAAAACAAAAGCAATATTTTTTGAAAGTCTTTCAAATCCAGCTATAGAAATGGTAGATTTTGAAGCTATTACGGCAATTGCTAAAAAACATGGAGTTATTACTATTTGCGACAATACCGTGGCTACGCCGATACTATTTAAACCGCTTCAAAACGGCATAGATGTATCGGTATGTAGCGCTAGTAAGTATATTTCAGGGCAAGGTTTGTCACTCGGCGGTTTATTGGCCGATAGGGTAGGGTTGAATGATTTTATAGTAGGCAATCCTAGATATGCACACTTTAATGAGCCTGATGAGAGTTATCATGGGCTGATATATACAAGCTTACCTTTTCCTGCCTTTACGCTTAGAGCTAGATTGTCACTACTAAGAGACATAGGTGCAAGCGCATCCCCGTTTAATTCTTGGCAGTTGGTTCAAGGACTAGAGACTTTAAGTTATAGAATTAAAGCCCATTCTGCAAACGCCCTAGAAGTAGCAAAGTTTCTTGAAGCGCATCCAAAAGTCAAAAATGTAAAATACCCGGGTCTAAAATCGCACAAACATCACCATCTAGCTCAAAAATATCTAAGCGGCGGACTTGCAAGCGGACTTGTTAGTTTTGAGGCTGAGAGTTTTGAGGCGGCAAAAAATATTATAGATACGGTTAAAATATTTACGCCTGTCGTAAACATAGGAGACAGTAAATCTCTTGTCACTCATCCTGCTAGTACTACACACTCGCAACTTAGCACGGAAGAGTTGAAGGTTGCAGGTATATCTGAACGACTTGTGAGACTTAGCATCGGACTTGAGGAGCCAAGTGATTTGATAGAAGATTTAAAAAACGCATTGGGTGATTAAAAAGTTTGATATAGTCCGACTTTTGGTCGGGCTATTGCGCTAAATCTAGGCGTTACAATGCTTAGATATTTTTCATTTGCAATTGTCGTATTTATCTTGTATTTACTTATTTGAGCTTTCACTTTTGTTATAATTCGGCTTATTTTATGGTGGAGTCTAGTATGTTAAACAAAAGAGTCGCAGTTATATTGTTTTTTATTTCATCTTCATTTGTATATGCTTTGGATAATGAGTTATCAATATCGCTTGCGACGACATCTTTTGATTATGCAGAAAAGTACCAAGGCATATTACAAGATACCGAAAAAGCGAATTTAAGTGGCTTGCAAGGCATAGATATTCGATATAAACGACACAATGGCGGAATCATTGGTGAATATGGCAATATTTATGCGGACTTAAGTTATTTTAGCGGTAATACAAACTATATTGGTTCTCTTCAGGGCGGAAATTACGGAGATTTGACCCATACTACTCCAAATAGACTGTTTGAGCCGTCAATAGGCGTAATAGATATGTTAAAAATAGCGAATAGCTTAGGGGTTGGTTATGATTTAGGCGTCGGTTATTACTCTTGGTATAGAGATTCAAGCGGACAAGCAGGAGATTATAGCGAACACTATACGATTCCGTACTATAAAATCGGTGTAATATGCGAATATATTTCTGAAATGGATAGAAATCTTAAAATAGGAGCCGAGGTGGCCTATAAGCAAGCCTTTTCTCCGCATTTATCGACAGGGCTTAATGATAGTTTTAATTTGGGAAATAGCGAGGGATATACGGTATCTATGCCTATTAGCTACAGATTGACGAATTCGCTATCTACGACAATAGAGTATGATTATAACCATTGGTCTTTTGGTATGTCAAATGTTAATGCAGGCGGCTTCCTTGAGCCTGATTCGACTACTAACAATCAGATGTTTAAAGTGGGATTGAATTACAAATTTTAGTACTTGTTAATTTTTACTATTTAAAAAAGAGGCCAACTTCTTATCCGTTTTATTTATGTGGTTTATTAGCCATCCCATTAAAAAATTTATTAGCTCATCTTTTTCAATTGGCTTGCCGCTTTTTATAGACTCCCTAATAGCTACGACTTGAGCCGAAAAATCACGATGTTGTTTCATATGGACTTCATACTCTTCTTTGGAGTAAGCTTTGTAATTATGCTCTTGCATCATTTCTTCTTCAGTTTCAAAGTGATATAACGCATAGCTTAACAAATCTTTTGTTATTGTCTCCAGCGCCTCTAGTGACGAGTCTTCGTCTAGCTTTTCTTGAGCTTCGTTTATAGTGTTTACTAGAATTCTGTGTTGTTCGTCAATCTCCTCAACATCGGTATTATAGCTTGTATCCCACGTCACCTTATTGTTTTCCATATTTCTTCCTTTTTAGCAGTATTTTATTGACTACGCTTTGTTGTTGTTTGGTCTTTTCTATCTCTTGTCTTAGTTTGTTTAAAATCTGAGTTATTTGTTTGCTTAAATCTTGAAACTCTCGTATTTCATCTTTATTGATAGCTCGTTGTTCGTTTTGCAAAATTTCAAAAGTATCTTTTGCTTTTTGATGAATTTTTTGATGAGTAGAGTCTAGTTCTTTAAAATTTGACGAAACTTTATATTTTTTTTGTTTACCTTGTTCAAACCATTTTCCAAATCTACATTGCTTGTGGTCTAATATTAATAAAGATTTGTCGGTATCTTTTTTGCTAAGTTCGGCTATAACCATCTCTACCCAGTATTTATGATTTGATTCCGCTAGCAATAGTTCAAAGTCGGCCCTCGATGGTAGAGTTTGCGATGCTATTTTCCATCTTGGGTCAGGTGTAAACTTGCATATAAATTCTTTTACTTCTTCTGCCGGCATCGGTTTGGCTATAGCGTATCCTTGTATCTCGTCGCACCCCATTTCTATCAAAGAGATCACTTGCTCGATATTTTCTGCGCCTTCAGCCGTTACTTTTATATCAAAAGCACTAGCAAGTGCACCTATGGCTTGAACTATTGCCATGTTCTCGCTATCATCAAGCATTCCTGATACAAATGTTTTATCGATTTTGATGGTATCTATATTTAATTCTTTTAGATGTACTAAGGATGAATATCCTGTACCAAAATCATCCAGCGCAAAAGTAATTCCTAACTTTTTGCACTCTTGTACTACTTTGTTAGACCTATGAAGGTTATCTACAGCTGCCGTTTCAATGATTTCAAACTCCAGATAACTCATCAAATCCAATCCGACTCCGTTTTTGATAAAAAAATCTTTTACTTTATCCGGGAAACTTTGGTGTTTGAATTGCCTAGGGGATATATTAATACATATTTTTATAATCAATCCTGTTTTGTACCAAGAGTGAAGCTGTTTGACTGCTTCGTTTATAACCCAATCGTCAAACATATCGCTAAGATCGCTATCGTTTTCAATAAGCGGTAAAAATTCACTAGGACTCATTATTCCTAGCAAATGATGTGACCATCTAGCAAGCGCCTCAATTTCTACGATAGCATCGGTTGCCGAGTTGATCTTTGGTTGGTAGTATAGGCAAAATTCACCGTTCAAAATAGAATTTTTGATTTTGTTGATAGCTTTATGGTTGGCTTTTATTTTTTGGTCGGTTGCTATATCAAAAAAACTAAATCTATTTTTACCGCTGTTTTTTGATTTGTACATTGCTATATCTGCATGACGCATTAACGTATCGGGTTCAACTTTATCATCAGGATACAAGCTGACTCCTATACTTGCGCTAATAGTCGTTATTTCATTTCCGTTAATCATATATGGCGAAGATATGGTATTTAGTAAACGATATAAAGATACCGTGCAGTCGTCGCTTTTGGATAGATTAGTAAGTATTACCACGAATTCGTCACCGCCAAGTCTGGCTACCGTATCATTGTCCCTTAGTACGTCTTTCATTCTTCTTGATATTTCTACCAAAAGAGCATCTCCGGCATCGTGTCCGAAGGTGTCGTTTAATGCTTTGAACCCGTCAATATCTATCATGCAAATCGCAACGCTAGTCTTACTTCTATTGGAATTGGCGATTGCAAGTTCAAGCCTATCTGAGAGCAACAGTCTGTTTGGTAGTTTTGTAAGCAGGTCATAGTTTGCTATATTTTTATATTTAAGCTCTTCTAATTTTAAATGAGTTATGTCGAGACATGTGGTTATTATAATATGAACATCGCCATTGTCGTTTAGTATTGGATTTACACTTGCTTTTATCCATTTTACGACATCTTTACCGACCATTTTTAGCACTGTGTCATTTATCGGTTGTTTGGATTTTATTACTTTATGGGCAGGTAATTCTTCTGGTTCTATCGGTTTATCGTTTTGATCAAAAAAACTCCACTTGTGTAGTATATCTTCTATGGTTTGAATTTTTTTGTCTTCTAGTTCATAAAGTAATGACGCTTTGTTATTGGAAAAAAGTTTTCTCCCAAATGCATCCCATGCCTGAACGCTCTCTTGTATAGAGTCTAATACCTTTTTATCGATACCGATCAAATAAAGTCCTTATGAACAAAAAATCCTTTGATAATAACTTCTCTGGATTGTTTTGGTTCTGGAAGTTTTTGATTTGTTAGAACTTCTACAAGCGGGTTTAAATTAGCCATACTTTAGCCTTTTTGTATGCTAGCATACTTAATCATTCCGATGAAAGACGGATTTTGAACGGCATAATATCATAAGATGTATATTTAGAATGCTTTATTTTTGCAAGAAATTTTTTTCGGTGCGCAATTTTCCAAGGTTTATTTGTTATATATTAGAGCGCTATTTGAATCCGGTTAATGGTCGGTAAGTTTCTTTTTATAGATTATACGTAAGTGTTAGCTATAGCAATAAACTCATCTTTGAGTTGATAAAAAGCATCCACAATATCAGGATCAAAATAACTACCCTTACCGTCAAGGATAATTTGCGTAGCCTTATCATATGACAAGGCATCCTTATACACTCTTTTTGATATAAGGGCATCATATACGTCCGCAATCGCCATTAGTCGTGCGGCAATCGGGATTTCTTCGCCTTTAAGTCCTTGGGGGTAACCTGTACCGTCCCATTTTTCATGGTGTGATCTGACGATTTGGCAAGCAAAATGTAAAAATGAAATATGAGTACTTGTAGTGTTCTTTTCGGCATACGCAATAGCCTCATATCCAAGCGTCGTATGTGTTTTCATAATTTCAAACTCATCATTATCCAATTTTCCAGGTTTGTGGAGAATATGATCCGGAATACCTACTTTACCCATATCGTGAAGCGGCGCCGATTTGCATATTAGCTCGCTATTGTATTCTGTAAGTTCGTCACTAAAACGAGGATGATTTCTAAGATGTTTAACAAGAAGACGAACGTAATTTTGAGTTCGCAAAATATGACCTCCGGTCTCGTTGTCACGTGTTTCTACGAGCGAAGCCATAGCGTTTATTGTAATATCTTGTATTGCGCTAATCTCGCTTGTTCTCTGTGAGACTTCACTCTCCAAAAACTCATTGTGACATCTTAGAAAATCCTTCGCATGTTTGATTAGTAGGTGATTTTTAATTCTAGTTAATACAATCGGAGGATTGAATGGCTTGGCTATATAGTCTACCGCTCCAAGTTCTAGTCCTCGTATCTCGTCATCCGCTTCAATTTTTGCCGTCAGAAAAATAATAGGAATTTCTCTGGTTATGGGATTTTTTTTAAGTTCGTGGCAGATTTGGTAACCATCCATAACAGGCATCATGACATCGAGCAAAATTAAATCAACACTCTCTTTTTGTGCAATTTCTAAGGCGCTATTTCCGTCTAATGCAACGATTACGTCGTAATCATTAAGCACTTCGACTAAAATATCTATATTTGCTTCCGTGTCATCTACGACCAATATCGTTGCGTTATGCTTCACCTGTAATCTCCTTTATGAGAGTTTGAGCCTCTTTAAATCTATAGCGCTGAATATGTTCCGTAAGCGTATCGAATAAAAGCATATCTGCTTCATTTATTGTAAAGGTATTCAATTTTTCCAATATAGGCGTGCACAGTTTTGGTCGTTTTTTATCGATTGCTTCATTAAGCTCTTTTAATATGTTTTTCATGTTTTCGTCAGAAATTGGTTCTTTATTTTTGCTTAGCTCGGTTTCATCATTTTCCATACTAGGATCATTTTGTATTTCCATAATTACGTCTATTAAAGCGCCCTCAAAAATGGTAAGTGAAGAGTTGTCATAATTCGATTCAAAAACTTCTGCGCTCTTTTGAAGGGTTAAAGCTCCGATGTTGCCTGCTAATCCCTTTATAGTATGGATTGTACGTCTAGCGGTCTCTCTGTCTGTTTCTAGTAATATTTTTATTTGTCCTGGAAGATTTTTGTATTCTTGACAAAAACCTTTCATAATTTTTTTATACAGAGAAATATTATTGGCACAACGCGATAGTCCTATATCCCTATTGATTGTTATGATATTTTCTGACAAGTTTGATTGTGAAACATAGTCTTCTTTTATGGAGACGGTATCGTTCTTGCCTACCAAATACTGATTTAATGTTTCAAAAAGTTTATTGACGTCGATAGGTTTATTTAAATGCATATCCATACCGACTAGGCGAGTTTTCTTGATATCTTCTTTCATTGCGTTTGCAGTAAGGGCAATGATTGGAATTTGACGGTTGTATGCACGAATATTTCTTGTAGCCTCGTAACCATCCATCACCGGCATTTGCAAATCCATAAGTATAAGCGCATAACGACTCGGAGTTGCTAAATACATTTCTACGGCTTCCGCTCCATTGGTAGCATCATCAATAGTAATACCGCTATTTTTCAGGATTCCATGAATAATTTCGCGGTTCATTAGATTGTCTTCAACCAATAAAATAGTAAAGGCTGAAAAATCATTTGTATTGGTTGTGCTTTTGGTAAGGCGTGAGAGGCTGTATTCTCTCTTGACTTCTTCTCCAAACATGTCCGCTAGAACATCATATAAAAGCGAAGGATTAATAGGTTTTTGTAAGAAGATATTGATTCCTTCCTCTTTGGCTCGGTTAACAACACTTTCTTGGCGATAGGCGCTAACCATGATAATTGCCGGCGGAAGCTGAAGTTCGCAAAAACTATTTTTTACACATAGCTCCTTACAAAATCTTTTTATATTTCTAGCAGTTTCAATTCCGTCCATACCAGGCATCTTCCAATCCATTAGGATTAGGTCGAAGGCTTGTTCGCAACCGTGAATCTTTTGAATCGCCTCTTCACCTGATGAAGCAATTTCTACGCTAACATTAAATTCAGAAAGCAATGATGTAATTACATCTTGCCACGAAGGGGTATCGTCTACAACTAAAACTCGTTTGTTTTCAAACGGTTTTCGTATATTTTTTTCTTTTTGCTCTTTTAACGGTAACTCAAAAATAAAACGACTACCTTTGCCGTATTCGCTTTCAACCCAAATTTCACCGCCCATAAGCTCCACTAATTGTTTTGATATGGCCAATCCTAAGCCGGTACCGCCGTATTTGCGTGTTGTACTTCCGTCTGCTTGAGAGAATGAGCGAAAAAGTTTTTTTTGCTGTTCATGCGTTAAGCCTATGCCGGTATCGTGAGTTTCAAAGCGATAGCGTCCGATGCCAATGCGACGAATGTATATGCCTACTTCGCCGATATGTGTAAACTTAATAGCGTTATTGACTAGATTTGTAAGAATTTGTCCTATTCGAAGTGGGTCTCCAAAAAGCTCCATGGATACGTTTGGATCATATGAGACTACAAATTCTAGATCTTTTTCATGAGCCTTTTGTTCAACTAGATTTGTAACATTGTCAATTATTTGATGTAGATTAAAATCTATTTTTTCTATCTCTAATTTACCGGCTTCAATTTTTGAGAAGTCAAGAATATCATTAATAAGAGTCAGTAGTGAATTGGCGGCAATACTAATTTTATCTATATAGCTACGTTGCTTGTCATCTAAGTCTGTTTGCGAGATTAAATAGGTCATTCCTATGATACCGTTCATAGGCGTTCGAATTTCATGGCTCATATTCGCTAAAAATTCGCTTTTGGCTCTAGCAGACTCTTCTGCTTTTTCCATCGATTCTTGTAGTTTACTTGTTCTTGTGGCAATCTGTGCTTCCAATGAGCGTTTTTCATTTATCCAAGCTTGATAAAAAACGATATTTTTTACCGCATTTGAAAGTCTAGAAATAATATCTGATAGCCCTAGCATAGCAAGACGGTCTTGTTGGATTCTTGTATGATTATAAATTCCGCTAGAAGAGTTGCCCACTACGATAACGCCGTAAGGCGCATTAATATCGCCTCCAAAAAGTTCAATCGCACACTCTTCCAAAAAAAGCGATTTAGCAAAATCTTTTACTATTGCTACTTGTTGTTCTGCGGTATTGATAAGTTGACTTTGAGACCGTCTTAGATACTCTATAATCTCTCCAGACAAGAGTAAGTTTATGATTCTAACAACGCGCAGTTGAGTCTCGTCTTCATAGCCAAAACAGTTGTGCAGTTTAAATCTACCATTTGTATCATCGTGAATAAAAATTAAAGCACGCTCAAAACGTAGTCCTATGGTAAGGCATCTAACTGCAAGCTCAAAAACCGACTCTAGGCTACTTGTTTCATTGATAACTTTCCAGCTCTCATGGAGCTTGCTGTAAAGCTCCATTTGTTGGTCAAGAGGGTCCTTGTTTTTATCGTAACATGGAGGCGTATTATGAAGAGTATGGATATTTTTCATTGTAATTAGAGACTAATTTCAACTTCTAAATAGTCGTTTCCGTTTGCAATTCCTTTGAGTAGGTTTGTCTTGTAGCCTTGTATCGAACGGCGCATTTGACGAAAACCTTCCTCCGTATCAACAGGTTTTCCGTCTGTAATTCCGGTTTTGTATATAAGATGACACAATCCTGTAAAACCTCCTGAGTTTGCCCATGAAATAGGTTCTTCAGCCTGTGTATCATGCATGCGTAAATAACTCATATCCTCAAAGTCATTATAATTTCTAAATACGGAGCGCTCAGGTGATACTTCTAGCGCCGTATGATATCCCCATCCCATTGTATTTATTAATGATAATAGACCGTAAATCCAGTCTTCTTTTGTTTTTAGATAAGGTTTTACCGCAGTATTCCATTCTACGGAAGTCATAATTCCACCGTAAGTAAAAAAGCCGCAGGCGTGACCAGCCTCTAGCATTAATTCTGTTCCTAGCTTTGCGCCGTAGCTACCTGCTACTTTGCGCATTTCCGAAATAAACTCAAATTGCAAGCGATTCACATGGTCTGAGTAATTGCGAGTAACATATACGCCAAAAGCAGGAATTAAGCCGTCGTCGTTCCCTACAAACATATAATGAGCTCCGATAAAAGCTTCCGTTACTTTTGTGCTATGTTCCCACGGTATTTCAACAACCTCTACCTCTTTAAATTGAGTAGATTTTTTAGGATGATAGAGCGTAAAGTTGCTCTTGCCTTTGGTTACCGTATGGATATTTTCAGCGTCGCCGATAGCCATACATGCAATCTGGGCGGCTACGACATCGCCTAGTGAAAGTCCATAAGCTACAGCAAATGCCGCAGCAATAAAACCGCTAGTAAAATAATCTACAGGCTGTTTTGTTTGCCCAAACTTCATAAGCCATGATTTTGAGTAAAAGGAGCTTGTTGTTCTAACTTCACCACCGTTTTCGCCTATGTTGTCAAGATTAATTAACCCATAGCCGCTAGCTTTATATATCTCTTCGGCAAGTTTTTTAATCTCATCTGTTTGTTTTCCTTTGCCTAAATTTAGCAATTGATTATATACAGAGTCTGCGGCCGCTCCGATCAAAAATGGACGGCTATCTATGTAATCGGCATCCAGGATTGAGCGTTGAAGGTAGCATAGGTAGTGATTGCAGTGAAAAATCATGGCTTCACCGCCAACCTCAAAAGCAGAATGTTTTGTATCAAAAGGGTAATCTTTATAGCTAAACATTACAAATCTCCTTTTTCCGTAAAAGCAGTTCCGATAATATCTTCCGCACTTTTTTTAATATTTATATAAAGAGACGACGGTACGTCCAGACGTTCTTTTTGACTAATATCTTCAGCTGTAATTTGACAGTTATGACGAATAAATTCCGGCATTAGTTTTACCAATATTCTGTCGATGACTTTTGCTTCGCCGTTTTGACGAGCCCAGTTAAATAACGGTATTACGTCTCGTTTTCCATCCATCAAAGTTCCTTATTATTTTTTGTCCTAAATATGTTGCAAATATATCACGGCAACAGTTAACAAATGCTTTTAAATGCAATTTGGTTTGAAAATTATTATTAAAATGTTACTGTTTGTAACCATTTTATTTATAGTATTTACTTTGTATTTACGTGTTTAGTAGTTATTTTGAGTTTATTATTTTTTCGTGAAGTTTTTTAGTTTTATCTTGAATACGAGTTAGCCTCCTAGCATTTTTATAAAATCGGACAAGATATTGCTATCTAGTTTCCCGCGGAAAAAGGCATCTTCTTTCATTAACAACAGGGCTTCAAATGAGTTTAAAGCTTCTTTGTATGAGCGACGACTAGTGAGAGCGTCAAATATGTCGCATATTCCGATTACTTTTGCAAAGTACGGAATTTCATTTTGTTTCAAACCATTTGGATAGCCTGTTCCGTCTATTTTTTCATGGTGAAATTTTATGGCGGACAATACGTCATTGTCGATTACTCCAAATGCTATAGCTAATTCATAACCCATGCTTGGATGAGTTACTATTTCTTCTAGTTCCTCGGTTGTTAATTTTGTAGGTTTGTTTATGATTTCTTTTTCAACCTCTACCTTGCCTAAATCATGCATTAAACCTGCTAAACCTATTTTTTCTAATTCTTTTTGTTCGAACATTTTGTGCTTGCCGAAATACATTGCATATATACCGACATTGATTGAGTGGGTGTGAGTATAGTAGTCGTGCGACATTATTTTTGACATTGATTTGAGAGTTGTATGGTTGTCTAAAATCATTAATGATAAGTTATTCACAACCTCTTTGACATCTTGTATATTAACTGATTCAAGCTCGGCAAAAAGTCTATCCATTGTTTTTTGAGCTTTTTTATATGTTATCGCACTGATTTGTTCAGGTGTTGCCTTATGTATTGTTTTACACTTTGAAAGGTGCCTATCTATGTATTCTTTTATTCTATTGTTTTGCATGTACTTCCTTTTAGGATAAAGGCAAAAATTTAAGTACCGTATCTGCAAGCTCTACGCCTGGGTCGAGAGTATCCCTGTCGTTCGTGTATGTATTGTCTATAAAGGTCTCTATATTGTATTTTTTATATATAAGTAAAACCTCATCACTGTAACCTATTATTTTACCGATAGCGCTACTTGTTTCTTTCCAGTCGACAATCCCTCTCATTTGCTCCGATTCTAGAGCTTTTTCTATCTCGGAGATGTATGCCGTTTTTATTGTTTTAAATACGGCTTGAGCCAGATATGGAATAGTTAGGTAATGGTTTATGACGGCAATACATCCTTTAATATTGGCTTCCTGTGCAAGTTCTAAGGCATTGTTTTTTAGTTTGACAAAGGTTGTATGGAATTCTCTGAAAGCTTTGAAATTTTCAAGAGCCGGTACTGTCTCGACTGTTTTATATACTCCATAAATGTCATTTTTTTCTATTTTTGCAAGTATTGCTTTTTTTGCATACAATATATCCAATTCTTTTTCGATGCTGTCAAGCATTGGTAGGAATATTTTTAAATATTCGGCTATTTTGATTGCTTCATCTATATTTTCTTCATATTCATATTTTTTCATTTTGTCGAATGTTTGAGAGCCTAGCATGAGCATTCTACGGTATATATCTTCACTCTCCAAAAACTTATTCTCTTGAACGAGTATAAAATATGCTTTAAATTTTTTTTCTTTTATATATTTGTTTGCTTCAACATATACACTAGAATACATGAAGAGGTTGTTTATTGTTTCTGTTTTTGATTTTACGGCTGAAAACTTTTGCAGTATCTCTTTAGCTTTGTTTGTACTTTCGATTTTATTTTCTGCTATCAATTCTTTTGCTACTTGAAATGCGCGATACCAAGCGTTTTCTACAGCTTTATACTCATCTGTTTTTTTGAGAAACTCTTTTTCTTCTGCGACCAGCATAGCTTTTACATACTCTTTTGCGGTTACGAGTTTTTGAAAAATAGCTAGATGTTTAGCATTTCCTAGACAAAATTGAAACTCATCCTCTTTGTTTTTATCGATAAAGAAAGGTTTCGCTAGTTTGATTGCTTGAAGTTTTTCACCTGTAGATATATATTCTTTTGCTTCTATGAGTATTTCAGGCCATTTTTCATCATACTTGGAAAACATTTCATTTACGACCAAAAATGAGTTTTTATTGATCAATCCGGTAGCTTCTTCAAATTTGTTCAAAGTTATAGCAATCTGGAATTCTTCCATATATTTTTGCATATTTATAACTTTTATTTCCCCGTCTACAAAACCTACAAGTAGGAGATTATCAATTGTTAAAAGACTGCTTATACCGTAGTTTGGTAGCTCTATGATTTGTTGTATTAGTAAATCTTTGCGGCTTACAAGATGAATATGATTATCTTTCGAACCGATCAATAGATGGTTTTGACCTATATTTATGATTGAGGTAGGCCAGTCCGCTAGGGTGTCCTCAGAGCAGGATAACTTATCATTTTCTATAGTGTATTTATATATATTTTTTGACCTATCAATACAATGGATCTCCTTTGTATCGTCTGAGAATATCGACTGCTCTACGACTCCGTAAGTCGTAAAGTCGGCTATATATTTACAATATTCGAAATCATATATCATTGTGCTCTTGTCAAAACTACTGACGGCAATATATCTGTTGTCGTTTGAAATGGAGATAGCGGAAATATAATCAGGTTTCTTTTTGAGTGTTGTAAGTAGACGACCGCTCGGTAGTTTATAGATTAGCGTCATACCGCTTTCGTCGCCGACAGCCAAAATTGAACCGTCAAGGCTGAATTTAGCAGTTGTTTGCGGCGCCGTATGCGATGTTATTTGCGCAATATGTTTTAGTCCGTCATTTGTACTTAGCAAAAAAGCGGCTTTACTTTTTGGCGTTGATAAAAATACGTCTAATTTGCTAGAGATACTCATAGATTTTTCAAATTTATGTCTTAGGTCGTATTTTGACGATAGCTGATGACGCCTCAATAATTCCAAGCTAGTTTTGTTGAAAAAATAAAGATTATATCCGTTGTCTATGACGGCTATTTTGTTTATACCGTCATAACTCATTGCTAAGGCAGAGCCGGATATTCTCAGCGAATGCTGGATGTGTATCATTATTTTGTTGCCTTGCAAAAAGAAGACGGAATCAAAAATACAAGATAGTTTTTGTCGTTATGATGTTTATTTAGGATGATGAAAAAATCCTTATCCATCCCATCGACGCTTATCAGTACTTTTTGTGTAACTTCATGTTGCAGGTCTATAACTATGTCTTTCCAGTCTAGAACTTCATCTTTTGATATATAGTCTCCGGTTCTTATAAATAAGTCCGGCAAGCAAAGAGTATTGAGCGTATATTGCTCAAATGTTTCCTTGAAGCTTTCGTTGATTGCCAATATTCGATCATTTTGGTCTATGCTTGCCGCAGGGAACACAAACATATTTACCATCTCTTTTGTATTGATTGAAACGGCTTTGTCTATGCTATTTATAAGCTCCTCTATTTGTAATTTTTTCAACTCCGTTATGTCTTGTCTGATAGCAATAAATTCAGTTATTTCGTCATGCTCATTTAGTATTGGCATAATTGTTGCGCTTACAAAATAGCTTTCTCCATTTTTCTTTCTGTTTTCTACAATACCTCGCCATGTTTGTTTTTGTTGTATCGTACTCCACAGGTCTGCAAAAGCTTCCTTTGGCATATTCGGACTACGTACTATATTATGGTTTTTACCTATAAGTTCTTCTTCGGAGTATCCTGAAATATCTATAAACTGTTTATTTGCATAAGTAATAACACCTTGTTTATCGGTTTTTGTGACTATGGTAGAATTGTCTATAGCTCTTTTGTACTCTTCTAGCAGTTTGTTACGATTTCTAATTTCTGCTAGAACCATATTGATTCTTTCCATCATATGATTAAAAGTCAACTCCAAGACTTGCAATTCGTGCGTTTTTGGATTGCAGTCTATGTAATGATTAAACTTGTCATTGATTATAATAGAGTCTATCGCATCTGTAAATTTAGCAATTGGATTTATAAAAACCCTATTGATTGTTTTTTGGAATATTACAAATGTTGCAATCATTGCCATAACTGTAAAAATTAGAAAGTATCTCATGATATTTTGAAGAGGTATTTGTATGGTGTCGGATAAAAATGTCATATCTATCACGCCGTTTACGTCGCCTATTTTTGCATTTGTATGACATCTTAAGCAGTCTTGTTGAACGGTTATCGGATACACGTACCTTACACTGCTATCTTTGTCGTTTGGCAAGAATTGAACCTCGCCTTTCATAGCTTTTTGTAGTACCTGGTCATTGGCTACCCTTGCTTTGTCTGCAGGTATTTCACCAAAAAGCTTTTCGACCACCGGCGATCTGTATATATTAACCTTCATGCCGTTATTTAGAGTATTCATTCTGCCTATAATTCTGTCAATTTCATCTTTATTCCAGCCGTCTTGCATTTTTGTATACATAATTTCAAAAATAAAAGAACTGGTCTGCTCGGCATTAGATTTGGCTAGGTTGTTTAGCGCTACTTTTTTGAGATAGTCATTTAAGATATAGGTCGTTAATGTTCCTATAGCCATAAAAGAGATTATAATGACGGCAAAGAGTGTTTTATTTCTGATCAGATCAATACTTTGCCTCTTCTTTTTAACCTCATCGATCAACTTATGGTAGTTTTCGTTCATAAACTTCTCCCTTTGTGATAGTTATAACTATTGAAAATATTAGCAAAGATAAGGCTGAGTTACCCCAAAAAAATATTTAGATTACTCTTTTTTGCACATCGTCATACTGTTGCTGAGAAATTTCTTTCCAAACTTGTATGTGCGTGCATACTCTGATAAGATTTTTGAAAGCATTGTTAATATCGATAGGCTTTATTATGAAGCCGTCAATCCCTTCATTTAGTAGACCTATTAGTAGCATTGTTTGATCGTATGCGCTACAAACCATGACATACTGCATTCTGTTTATTTTTCGAATTTCTTGTATCAATTCCAAACCATCCATTTTAGGCATTGCCATGTCGGTTATTACAAGGTCATATTGCCTTTCGCAATACTCATTCAATGCTTCTGCTCCGTTTGTAACTGCTTTTATGCTTTTAAAATAAGGTGAAAAAAGCTTTACTGTCGCTTCTCTTGCAGAGTTGTCATCTTCTGCATACAATAAGGTTAGTTCCGAAGCTACTTCTTTTAGGTTGTTTTTGTACATTTACACAATGCCTTTGATAAGTTTTAGACTTTGCTATTCTACATAATCAATAGTCATATATTGGTCACCTAATATAGTCACGTATATGACCAATATATGACCTTATTGTGATACAATTTTATATCCTAGTGTGTTAGAGGTGGTTATTATGCGTGATTTATTGATTAGTTTTAAAGATAAAACTATTTTATTTCTTGAAGATGATGAGGCTACAAGGTTGCAAACTGCCGTGACATTAAGGATGTTGTTTAAGCGCGTTCTTGTGGCTAAGGACTCGATTAAAGCGCTTATAACATATGAGAGCGTCAAGCCAGATATTATTCTGTCTGATATTAGAATCTCAGAAAAAGATGGATTATATTTTATTAAGCATCTCAACTTTCGCACATAAATCCAGCTCAATATTACATAAAAATAATCTAGCTAAAAACATCTACGAAAGCCCCATAAATAGGCACTTTAAGGTATAATTTCTTTACCACAATCCACTATACAAAGGTGCTTTTTTATGGGTCTTGACAATTATATTGAATTTGCTATGAAAAGCCTCTTAAGAAATCCAATCATAGATGTTTTACGAGCTATAAATATCTCAAAGATACTCATTCAAAGTAACTTCATCAAACGAAGCGTTGGTCACTCACCATTTCAAATTCTTCTTCACTTTGTCTATATGCTAGTGATGAACAAACGCCAATCGGTGTTTGTTAGGCAAAATACCCATTCGTATTGTAAGGATGCATACTATAGGTTTACCAAAGATAGCAGATATAACTGGAGAAAATTATTGCTACTTGGTTGTGCTGCTTTGATAAAGAAGATTGAACCGCTGCAAAAAAGCAGTGAGTATCGACTGCTAATAATAGATGACACTGTAGAAGCAAAAAGAGGGAAGCTTATTGAGGGAAGTTGTAAGCATATCTACAGCAATAAAGAGAAACGATGTATTAATGGTATCAATGTTGTTTCTTTGAGCTACGCCGATAGCTACTCTACCTTCCAGCTAGACTTTTGCCTAAAAACAAACGACAGTCGTCGTTTGCAAACAAGTGATTTTACTACAGATGTTCATCATAAAAGTAACGCCCATAAGCGAAGAGTTGAAAGCGAAAGCAGTAAAAACACTCTTGCTACTCAAATGCTATCAAGAGCACTAGATTATGGCATAGAGGCAGACTATCTTCTTGTTGATAGTTGGTATGCCAAGCCAAGCTTTATCAAAGAGTCAATAGAGCTTGGTATGCCTGTTATTGCAAGAGTACCAAATAACGCTCTAATATGGAATTTTATGGGTAAACATAAAACTATTGACGCAATCTACAACTCACTAAAAGATGTCAAACGAACATATTCTGGCAAGCATGGCAAGATTAGCTTCACATACTTTGACACAATAGTAGAGCATAAAACAGTTGGCAGGTGTAAACTAGTGTTTTTACACACAGGCAAAGAGCTGCTCGTGTTTATATCTACCGATGCCGCACTAAGTGGTAAACAGATACTAGAGATATACAAGAAGCGCTGGAATATAGAACAAGGCTATAAAGACTTAAGAGCATACTTTGGGTTTGGGGCTGAGGAGAATAGAATCTATGAGGCTCTAATTGCTAGAATAACTCTATCTATGTTTACCTACAATATTCTAAGCTACATCAACCGTATAAGCCATGAGCCAAAGAGTCTAGGAGAGTTATTTCGTGACCTTGAATGTGAACTGCAAACACTTGCAATTTCAATGGAGAGGTTTCTACAGATACTAACAGCAGTAGCAAATATCACCGAGATAGTCAAGGAGAATAAAGATTTGCTAAAAATCATAACACTCATGAGGGCTTACGCACAAAAAGAGCTAGGTTTTATGTGCGAAAGTTGAGTAAGCATTGATCTGTCAACCCTTTTTGGTACAAAAAATTCTCACAATCCCCAAATATTTTATGCGACCTTTGATTTCTCATCAAGCCACCACCTAATCTCTGCTTCTATCGGTG
>Ga0078972_1003754_pt1 | contig 44292 bp, 46 predicted proteins | sample YelNatPaOPGAMG01_FD_67568 | JGI IMG/M metagenome (GOLD analysis project Ga0078972, IMG submission 67568) | Hot spring thermophilic microbial communities from Obsidian Pool, Yellowstone National Park, USA - OP-RAMG-01 (SPADES assembly) (version 2) | ecosystem: Environmental > Aquatic > Thermal...
AAGACAGTATGTATGTCCCGTATTCTTCTATAAACTCTTTTATCGTAAGATAACCTGCTTGAAATAAGAGATTCTCTGGAAATATATTCTCCACATCAAGATTTGATAAAATCTCTTCTCCTACTTCAAGGTTTTCGAGCTCTGGAATGTAGTACTGGTTTTTCATAAATAGCTTAATAAGAAATGTAGGTGTTCCTGTCTCAAACCAAAAGGCTCTGAAACTTTTTTCTGAGAAAAGAAGGAGCATATCAAAAGGATTGTAGACGCTCTCTCCAAGCCAAGCGTAGCCGTTGTACCACTCTTTTATTTTATTTTTATCAAAGTCTTTTATCCTGTCTTCAAACACATTTTCGAGCTCAGATTGGGTATAACCACAAACAGTTGAAAACTCCTTGTTTAAAGTGATATCCTGAAGCTGATTCAGTCCACTAAAGATTGACACTTTTGAAAACCTTGAGACCCCTGTTAGGAATACAAGCTTTAGATAAGGATCTGAGGGTTTTAGTATCTCAAAAAACTTTTTTAGTATATCTCTATTTCTTTTGGCTTTTTCTATATCCTCTATCACATCAAGAATAGGCTTATCGTACTCATCTATAAGTACCACTACTTTTTGATTGTATTTTTCGTATAGTTTTTGGATGAGTTCTTGGAATTTTAGAGGTATAAGCCTTTTGGTGAGTTTTATATGATGTAATGTTGCTATATCATCTAAAAATGATTTTAAAGATTCTATTAGATTTTTTTCTGTATCTGGATAAGCTTGACTTAGGTCAAACTTTACAATAGGATATCTTTTCTCCCAATCCCAATTATCGTACAGATAAAGTCCTTTAAATAGTTCTTTGTTGCCAGAAAAGGCTTCTTTTAGTGTGTCAAGAAAAAGAGATTTACCAAACCTTCTTGGACGAGATAAAAAGTAATACTTGCTTGTTAGTTTTGGTATAAATTGTGTTTTATCCACATAGTAAAAACCACCATCTATAATATCTCTAAAGGTTTGTATACCTATTGGTAAGTATTTCATAATGTGATTATACCATGGTAAAATATCTAATTACTTAGAGATATTTGCTATTTGCCTATTCGAATTTTTTAAACTTATACTAGTTTTAGTGCTTTTCGTAATACTTTCATGCTCTAAATTTTTTATTATAAGTTTAGCGTACTCTTTGGCTCCATAGGGTCTTAGATGCGTTTTGTCATTCCAGAAAAATTCAGGATGATCTTTGCTAAAACTATACCAATCTATTACTTTTACGTTAGGATACTTTTTGCTATATTCGAGGTATAGATTGTTGACTTCGTTTTGCCATGGATCAGGCATTTTCGTCGTTATGAGATAAACCTTTTTGTTAGAAAGTAAGCTTATAAGCCTTTCCAGATCACTCGGTCTGACATAACCATTTGTTCCAAGTTCAATAACAAATACATCGTAATCATTTAAGTTTACACGTTTTAATACATCAAAAACCCTATAGAATTGTCTGCTGACTTTGCCATTTACATATACATGAGGTAAATAACGTTCTAAATAAGGTTTCACATCGAGGATTACGGAATCTCCTATGACTGCAACCCTAATGTTAGATAAATTAGATTTGTTTTCATGCTTTTCGTAACTGCTGTCTTTATCATTAACTTCATCATTAACAGTAGGATGCCATGCGTAAGTATAACAAACTTCTGGCATCTGATTTGATTGTTGATTGGTATGTGAAAAACCCACATAAGAACAAGTAACTATGATTAAAAAGGAGTTTAATACTAAGCTAAACTTTGTTTTAAAATCTTTATAAGCATCAAAATTCCACCTTCTAAAAGGTTCTTCGATAAAAGTATAAGATATATCTGCTGCTAAAATACTTAAAATAAATCCCATCACAATAGGTATTAGTATATCATTTTTATAGATTAAAGTCAATACTGTAAAAATAGGATAATGCCATATGTATAGCGAATAACTCCTAATCCCTAGATAATAAAGTGGTTTAATAGACATAAATTTATCAAATATAGGAGATTTTAAAACAGATACTATAAATATCAAGCTTAGAACGTCAACTAAAATAAAAACAAAAGGGTAGGTTATTGAAGAGTATTCGTTAAATTTAAAATAGCTAAATATCAAAAGCGCCAAAGAAGCTAAACCTGTTATGAAAAACGTATAATTGTGCTTTGGGATTTTCTGTTCAAAAAAAGCAAGCAAAGCTCCAAGCATAAAAGGGAAAAACCTTGAATCGGTTCCATAATAAACCCTGTTTATATCTTCATTTAACCTTGCCATGTAATACATGTCTACCATTGATAAAACAGCTATAACTACAGCTAATATTATGATATATTTTTTGTTTATCCTAAAAAGCAGTGCAAACAAGATGCCCCAAGCTATGTAAAATTGCCATTCTAACGACAGCGACCAAAAATGGTTGTAAAATAGTGTCTGTGTAAATTTTTGAAAGTAAGGAATATGTCTTGTTAAAAGCCAGATATTGTATAGATTTAAACTACTGTAAAAAAGCTCTTGTGTAAACAGGTAAACTTTTTGGGGAAATAAAATAAGTATAGTTAGAAGCTGTATTAAAGAAAGAAAAACAAAAGCAGGTGTTAGTCTTAATATCCTTGCTTTTATGAATTTTTTGAATGTTTCGAGGGATGTTTTGCTGGATTTGTGCTTAGATATCAAAGATTTTGTAATAAAAAAACCCGATAAAACAAAAAAAGATTCCACTGCAAAAAATCCACCTTGAAAAAGGTCAATATGAGTTGGAGTAAATATCAGTATCGAGTGAAAAACCATCACAGAAAACACCAAAATTGCACGAAAACCATCTAAACCATTAATTTCTGAGTTCATAAAGTCTACCTCCAACCATGTAAAATATCACCAAAACTACTCTATCTTTATCGGCTTGTTTGTGATACTTTTAGCCGCTAAATGGCAAATACTACATCAACCATATCATAAAACCGCATCATATAAAGCAAAACCATCTTGTATTCCCCTCCTGTCAAACTAATTTTCTAATTCTTTCTTTTTAATCATACCTTTAAACCCATAATCCATAATAAACTTATCTTAATAAACTATTTATCTTATTGATTTCTGACTTTATCATTAAAACCGCACTTTTCAAATAAAACTATATTAACATATTCTTGAAATGCCAGGTTTGAAAAGCCATACGTGATAGTGTTAGCAAAATACATTTACGACGTATTAAACTTGTACATACAACTTATCCCAAAGCGTATTATAATATAATCTATGATGATGCCGCCTGGTGGTTCTAGTGGGAAGATGTCTAAGTTTGCTACTTTTATAATGGGCCTTGGATATGGCTACAAGGGAAAAGCTGGGGTTGTTAAATCCTACCCTATGAGTGATTTTAAGGGAATGGTGCCAGAAGGAGCTACTGTCTGGTATGCCAACAAAAAGCTCGATGCCATAAGCAAGGAACCTTTGATTTACAATACACATATCATAGTAGTGCAAGAGTTAGAAGACAAGCTTTTGGTAGAAATTTACAAAGCTGAGGAGTGAAACTATGGGGTTTTCTAAGCTTTTAAGAGAAGGAGTTTGGGATATTCACAGCATGGCCGATAGTTCTACAGTGGCTCAAGACATGCAAGAATCACGAACCACCTTTGAGGATATGAGAAAAATAACCGCAGGTCTTTATTACATCTACAATGCCCTTGAAGACACTATACAAAAGCACAAAGACGATCCTTTCGTGTCAAAAATATATTATCCGGAGCTTTTGAGGAAAGAGCATATCATAGAAGATTTGAAGTTTTACTTTGGAGAAAACTACCTTGAGCAAATATACCCAACAGTGGCTATACTTTTATACATATCAAGGATAAACTATGTGGCAAAGCATGAACCTATGCTTCTTATAGCACACGCTTACGTGAGGTATATGGGGGACTTGTCCGGTGGGCAGATGATAAAGGATATGATAAGAAATGCTCTAAACCTACCCGATGAAAACGGCACAAAGTTTTACGAGTTTGATAAAATAAAAGATATAATGGAGTTTAAGAAAAACTACAGAGCTTCTTTGGATACGCTGGATTTGACCGATGAACAAATAAAAGCTATCATAGGAGAGGCTAACATAGCCTTTTTATACAACGTTAATTTCTTTAGAGAGATAAATAGACCAGTCCCTTACCCAGATGAGATAGAAAAACCATATTTAGTAAGGGCTTACGAAAAGATAAAATTTGTATAAATCGCTTGACTTTTTTTATAAGATTATTTAATATGTTATGACAACTTTTTGAGGAGTGTCTGATGGAAAACGTATGCTGGTATAGCAAAAGTGTTAGTATACCCAAAGAGGGTTCTTTTATCAAACTAAAAGCCGACAAAACTATTGAAGTGCCAAACAATCCCATCATACCTTTTATCCAAGGGGATGGCATAGGCCCAGAAATTACTCCCCAGATGCTAAAGGCTGTCAACAAGGCTATGAAAAAAGCCTACAGCGGTTCTAAAGTTATATATTGGGTAGAGCTTTTAGCTGGAGACATGGCAGAGCAAAAAGGCCTTGAAAGAATGCCAAAAGAAACCCTTGATATTTTAAAGCAAAGCGTTGTGAGCATAAAAGGTCCTCTTGGCACACCGGTGGGAAAAGGTGGAAAATCTTTGAATGCAATCTTGCGTCAATCTATGGATTTTTATTCTGCCATAAGACCCGTTTATTGGATGGGTCAACCTTCTCCCATACCAAACCCTCAAAGGGTAAACGTGGCGGTGTTTAGAGAAAACTCCGACGACGTATATATGGCAATAGAATATATGCCAAAAACAGATGCTTTTAAAAAAGTAAGGGAGTTTTTTGTAAAAGAAATGAGCGTATCAGAAGATGCTATACCAGAAGATGCAGGTATTACGGTAAAACCCATGTCTGAGTTTAAAACCAAAAGACACGTAAGAAAAGCTTTTAGGTACGCTCTTCAAAACGGCAAAAAGCACATAGCGGTAGCAGGCAAAGGAAATATCATGAAAGCCACCGAAGGTATGTTTATGAACTGGGCTTTTGAAGTGGCAAAAGAACCAGAGTTCGAAGGCAAAATCATCACAGAAGGAGAGCCAAAAGAAGGTCAAGCCAAACTTTACAAAGTTATCACAGACCAGATGCTCATGCAACTTGTATTAAACCCAGATTATTACGATGTGATCATCACGCAAAATCTAAACGGCGATTATATCTCTGATTTGGCCTCTGCTTTGGTGGGTGGTCCTGGTTATGTGCCCAGTGGTAACATAGGCGATGGTTATGCGCTTTTTGAAAGCACCCACGGGACCGCTTACGACGTGGCTGGGAAAAATATCGCAAACCCTTTGTCTATAACGCTTTCTGGTGCTATGATGCTTGAGTATCTTGGCTTTTATGAAGCTGCTGATCTTATTTATAAAGCTGTTAAAAGCCTAATAAACCAAAGAAAAGGCACACCAGATATAGCTAATGGTTTTAAAAAGATAGGCTTAGAAGCCACCGCTCTTACCACCGAGCAGTTTGGCGATGCTATCGTTGATGAAATTGAAAAACTTTGATGTTGAGAGGTGATAGATGAAACTTACCGTAAGGCAAAAGGAAGACTTTCATTTTGTGGGTAAAGGGGAATCTGGTATAGAAGTCCCCATAGATGCCGCTGGTTATGTAGGTGGTAAAGGAAGGGGCGTAAGACCGCCTGAACTTTTGTTTCTTTCTATAGCTGGTTGTATGGGTATTCATGTATATGAGGCCCTTCATAAAGCTGGGAAACATATAAAAGATGTTGTAGTAAACACAGATAGCGAAAGAAAAGACACATATCCAAAAGTCTTTACTAAGATTTATTTGGATTTTATCCTAAAAGGTGATATTACCGATGAGGATGCAAAAGAGGCTATAGAAACTGCTTTAAATAAAACCTGTAGCATAGCTTATATGATAAACCAAGTAGCACCCATATCTTATACATTTAAAATAGAGAAGGGGTAAGCCTATGTTTAAAAAGATATTGGTAGCCAACAGAGGTGAAATAGCTTGTAGAATTATAAGGGCTGCAAAAGAACTTGATATACCCACAGTAGCCATATACTCCGATGTAGAGCCTACCGCCAGACACGTGAAGATGGCAGATGAAGCTTATATGATAGGAGCAAACCCTCTTGACACATACCTAAATGCTCAACTCATAGTGGATTTGGCAAAGTCTGTGGGGGCAGATGCCATACACCCCGGTTATGGGTTTTTGGCAGAAAACGAAGGGTTTGCAGAGCTCTGTGAAAAAAACGGTATAACTTTTATAGGGCCTTCTGCTGAAGTGATAGCCCTCATGGGTGATAAGGCAAGGTCCAAAGAGGTGATGAAAAAAGCAGGTGTCCCGACGGTGCCCGGAAGCGATGGCATACTAAACTCTGTAGATGAGGCTGTTGAGGTAGCCGAAAAGATAGGGTATCCGGTGCTTTTAAAAGCCTCTGCTGGAGGTGGTGGTAGAGGTATTAGAATATGCAAAGACAAGGAAGAGCTTAAGAAAAACTACGAAGCCGCTTACTCAGAAGCCCAAAAAGCTTTTGGAAGAGGTGATTTGCTTTTAGAAAAATACATTCAAAATCCAAAACATATAGAGTTTCAAGTGCTTGGTGATAAATATGGAAACGTGATACACCTTGGGGAAAGAGATTGCTCTGTCCAAAGAAGAAATCAAAAACTTATAGAAATAGCCCCTTCTTTGGTATTGAACGAAGCAAAGAGAAAGCACTACGGTGAGATAGTGGCAAAAGCCGCAAAAGAAATAGGTTATTACAGCGCTGGGACAATGGAGTTTGTATCTGACTTAGAAGGTAATATATACTTTATAGAAATGAACACCCGTATTCAGGTAGAACACCCTGTAACAGAAAGGATAACCGGTGTTGATATAGTAAAAGAACAAATAAAGATAGCCGCAGGTCATAAGCTCGAGATAAAACAAGAGGATATCAAGTTCAATGGTTATGCCATAGAATGTCGTATAAACGCAGAAGATCCAAAGAAAAACTTTGCTCCAAGCATAGGTACTATAGAGCGTTATTACGTGCCTGGTGGATTTGGTATAAGGATAGAAAGTGCGGCTTCTGTTGGTTATGAAGTGACCCCTTATTACGATTCTTTGATAGCAAAGCTTATATGCTGGGGTAGGACTTGGGAAGAGGCACTCTCAAGAACAAAGGCAGCTTTGGATACTTATGAGATAAAAGGTGTTAAAACTACGATACCTCTTATTAAGAAAATTGTAGAAGAAAGAGATTTTAGAAACGGATACTTTACCACCAAGTATCTGGATGAGCACCAAGAGGTGTTTGATTACGAAGAGCCAAAGGACAAAGAAGATTTTGTGGCTTTTATAAGTGCAGCTATAGCTTCATATCACGGGTTATAAGGAGGTTAAACTATGAAACTTATCGAACAAATGTTGCAAGAACAAAACCTTGAAGTAGCACCACCAAAGAAAATGCTCATTACAGACCTTACACCAAGAGACGGTCAACAATGTAAACTTGCCACAAGGGTAAGGACAGATGATTTGCTTCCTCTTTGTGAAAAAATGGACAAAGCTGGTTTTTACGCTGTAGAAGTATGGGGAGGTGCCACTTACGACGTTTGTCTTAGATATCTAAAAGAAGATCCTTGGGAAAGGTTAAGACGTATAAAAGAAGTGATGCCCAACACAAAACTTCAGATGCTATTTAGAGGCCAAAACATAGTAGGCTATAAACCAAAATCCGATAAAGTTGTCAAAAAGTTTGTAGAAAAAGCTATAAAAAACGGCATAACGGTGTTTAGAGTCTTTGACTCATTAAACGACAACAGAAACATCGAAGTGGCTTGCAATGCTATAAAAGAGTTTGGTGGCGAGGTGCATGCTGAAATTAGCTACACCAAAAGCCCAGTGCATACGCTTGAAAAATGGATGGCTTACGCTGATGAGCTCATAGATTTAGCTCCAGATTGGATATCTTTCAAAGACGCCACTGGCATATTGATGCCTTTAGATACCTACAACATCATAAGAGGTATAAAGAAAAAAGTCGGTGATAAGATAAAAGTGCTCCTTCACAACCACGACATGAGCGGTACAGCTATTATGAACCATATGATGGCAGTGTTGGCTGGTGTTGATATGCTTGATACTGTTTTATCACCACTGGCTTTTGGTTCATCGCACCCAGCTACAGAGAGTGTGGTGGCAGCTTTACAAGACACACCTTATGATACTGGTATAGATCTAAAGATATTGGATGAACTTGCAGAACTCACAAGACAAATAAAGAGAAAGTATAGAAAATACGAAACCGAATACGCTGGGGTCAATGCAAAAGTGCTCATACACAAAATACCTGGTGGTATGATATCAAATATGGTGGCTCAACTCATTGAAGCAAATGCTGCCGATAAGATGGAGGATGCTCTGGAAGAAGTACCCCACGTAGAAGCAGACCTTGGTTATCCACCACTACTTACACCTTCTTCTCAAATAGTAGGTGTGCAAGCAGTTTTAAATGTCATCACCGGTGAAAGATATAAAACTATCACAAAAGAAGTAAGAGACTATGTAGAAGGCAAATACGGAAGACCACCAGGTCCAATAGCCAAAGAGCTTGTGGAAAAGATATTAGGTCCAGGGAAAGAGCCAAAATTTGATATAAGGGCTGGTGATTTGGCAGATCCAAACGACTGGGATAAGGCTGTGCAAGAGTCTGGGCCTTTGGCAAAATCTGAGGAAGATATACTTCTTTACGTACTATTCCCAATGCAGGCTATGGAGTTTTTAAAAGCCAGAGAAAACGGAGAACTTACCCCAGATATAGCTATAGATACTGCAGATATAGTTGAGACAAAACCAGGTACCGTTGAAAACGCAGCTCCAGTGGAGTTTGATATTACATATCACGGTGATAAATTTAAAGTAAAAGTAGAAGGCGTAGCTCCAAGCCAAGAACCAGGTAAACCTAAAAAGTACTATGTAAGGGTAAACGGAAAGCTTGAAGAGATACAGCTTTATCCTATAGCAGAAGCTCTTGTCTCTGGTCAGGCTAAACAAGGTGGAGCTGCTCAAGGCTCTGGTGCTGCAAGACCAAGACCAGAAAAAGAAGGGGATGCAGTACCACCTATGCCAGGTAAGGTTTCTAAGATTTTGGTAAAAGAAGGTGATAAGGTAGAAAAAGGACAAACGGTGGCTATAGTAGAAGCTATGAAGATGGAAAACGAAATACATGCACCTATAAGCGGTATCGTAAAGGGAATATATGCTCAACCCGGTGAGAATATTACTCCTGATGAAGTTATTGTAAGGATAGAGCCAGCTTAATATTGTTTGGCGTGCCATATATTATGGCGCGCTTTATGATTTAAGATCTTTTTAAGATGAATTGTAAGTATATATTTATTTTGTGAAGTATGTATTTATTGTTTTTAAGTGCTAACTAATTTAGGAGGTGTTTATGGCTTTTAGTCTTGTTATCAAGATTGGTGGAGAAGGTGGAGAAGGTGTAATCTCTGCTGGGGATTTTTTGACAGAAGCCGCTGTTAGGTCTGGTTATCACGTGGTGAACTTTAAGAGCTTTCCTGCTGAGATTAAAGGCGGTTATGCAAATTCCACTGTGAGAATATCAGATGAGAAACTCTATAGCACGGGCGATGGGTTTGATATCGTTTGTTGTTTTAACGCTGAAGCTTACGCTTACAACAAAAAGCATCTGAAACCTGGAACCGTGCTTGTTTACGATTCTTCAGATTTTGAACCAGAAGAGCACGAAGGTGTGATTATGTACCCGGTGCCTCTTTCTGATATAGCAAAAAATCAGATTAAGGCTTATATTACAAAAAACATAGTAGCTCTTGGGGCTCTTACTGGCTTGTTTAATTTGCCTGTTGAGTCTTTAAAAGACTCTATAAAAGCAAAATTTTCAAGAAAAGGTGAGAAGATAGTTTCTATGAATTATCAAGCTCTCGAAGCCGGTATAAACTATGTAAAAGAAAACCTTGTTAAAAAAGATGGCTTTGAGTTCCCACCTGCTATAGGTTTAAAAGATGTGGTTATAATGGAAGGCAATCAAGCCGTGGCTAAGGGTTGTGTAGCTGGCGGATGTGAGTTTTACGCAGCATATCCTATAACACCCGCTACGTCCGTTGGAAACTATATAGTGGAAGATCTAATAAGAAAAGATGGCTGGCTTTATCAAGCAGAGGATGAAATAGCGTCTTTGGCTATGGCTATAGGTGCTTCTTTTGCTGGTGCAAAAGCTATGACAGCCACTTCTGGTCCTGGTCTTTCACTCATGTCAGAACTCCTAGGTTATGCTGGTATGACAGAGACTCCTGTGGTACTAGTAGATGTACAAAGGGTAGGTCCGGCCACAGGTATGCCCACAAAGCATGAACAAGGGGATCTATACCACGCTGTGTATGGTTCTCACGGCGAGATACCAAGGGCTGTTATAGCTCCTATATCTGTGGAAGATAGCTTTTACATGGCTGTGGAATCTTTTAACTTGGCGGAAAAATATCAAATGCCAGTTATCATGCTTACAGATGCGGCTATGAGCTTAAGGGCTGAGGCTTTCCCAACCCCAGACTTATCCAAATTGAACATTGTAAATAGACTTGTCTATAACTCAGAAGAAGACAAAGAGCAAAAGTTTATAAGACATGGAAGATTTTTAAGGTATGCTCTTTTTACCGAAGATGGTATCACACCTATGGGTATACCAGGGGATCCAAACGCCATACACGCTATAACAGGTCTTGAAAGACAAGAAAATTCAGATCCAAGAAACAGACCAGACATAAGAACCTATCAGATGAATAAACGTTTTAAAAAACTCGAGAAACTCTTGGAAGAAGATTACGATAGGTTTATAGAAATAGATGCTCCTTACAAAGATGCCGATATAGGCATAATCACTTGGGGTCTTACAGCATCCATCACAAAAGAAGCAGTACAGAGGTTAAGAAGCAGAGGGCTCAAGATAAATGCCATGTATCCAAGGCTTTTATGGCCAGTCAAAGAAGAGGTTTTTGATGCTTTTGCTAAAAGCTCAAAACGTATATTGATACCAGAAACCAACTACTATGGGCAACTTGCCACTGTCATCAAAGATAGAACCCATATAAGACCTATATCTTACAACATTTATAGAGGAGAGCCTTTTATACCAAAGGAGATAGAAGATATAGTGGATTTCTTGATGGAAAATCAAGAGATAACAGAAGGAAGGTTTACCCCAGAAGACGTTTACGGCGAAAAAGCTTACGGATTAATTTAAAGGAGGTTTTATGGAACAACAGCTGGAGCTTCAAGCAGCGGATTATAGAAGTGATATAGAACCCACATGGTGTCCAGGATGTGGGGATTTTGGTGTTATAAGCGCCATTACAAAAGCTCTTTCAGAGCTTAAAATAAAACCAGAAAACGTTGTATCTGTATCTGGTATAGGATGTTCTTCAAGAACTCCTTTGTTTTTGAAAAACTACAGTATGCACGTGCTTCATGGAAGAGCTATACCAACCGCCATAGGTGTAAAGCTTGCAAACCCAGATCTTACTGTTTTGGTGGAAGCTGGAGACGGTGATTTATTCTCTATAGGCTCTGGCCACAATCCTCATGCTGCCAGAAGAAACCTTGATCTTGCTGTGCTCTGTATGGACAATCAAGTTTATGGTCTTACTAAAAATCAAGTATCACCCACTTCCAGAGAAGGTCTTTACGGCTCTTTGACTCCATATGGCTCTATAGATAAACCGGTAAACCCTATATCCTACATGCTTACTTTTGGTGCTACCTTTGTGGCTCAAACTTACGCTGGAAATCTAAAACACATGAGTGAGGTCATAAAACAAGCCATATCCCATAGAGGTTTTAGTTTTGTAAACATCATATCCCCATGTCCTACATATAACAAAGTAGATACTTTCAAATACTATAAAGATAAGACTATAGATATAAATGAACAAGGCCACAGTGATATCCAAAATCTCCAAAAGGCTTTAGAGCTTGCCACAAGGGACTTAGAGCACTATTACAACGAATCTGCCAAAGTGCCAATAGGTATTTTCTACAAAAAAGAAGAACCCACTTATCACGATAGAGAAAATGAGATAAAAGCAAGATACAAAGCTTCAAAGGATATAAACCCTCAGATTTTCATAGACGAGTGTAAAGTATTGCCTGTATGAGGCTTTTAGAAGCTATAGAAAAAAAAGCCGATTTAACTGGATGTGATTTTTCCAACGGTATTATAGATGGCCAGAGCCTCAGCGGCTTGGCCTTTTGTTTTTCTACTTTCACTTGCTCTTCTTTTAAAAACATTGTTTTTGAAAATATAGATTTTTCGGAATGCTTTATGCCAGAAGCTGATTTTACAAACTCTAAGTTTATAAACTGCAACTTTGAGAGGGCAAATTTTCAAAGGACAACTTTTGACAAGTGCCATTTTGAAAACTGCTCTTTTAGATATACCTTTATGGGTCTAACAAAGTTTATAAATTGTGATATAATAAACTCCACCATGGAAAAGGCCCAGATGCTTGATGCAAGTATACTAAACTCACGTTTTTTAAATGTTGACTTCACAGATACTATACTAAAAGGTTCTTACTTTGAAAACAGCTTGCTTGAAAACATAAATTTTATAAACACAGATTTGAGAAATGTTTCTTTTAAAAGCACAACACTAAAAAATATTAAAGATGAAAATACCAAGTTTTACGGCAAAAAACCTTGGGGTGGTGTATCATCAGAAAGCCATCCTTTGGATGAATACAACTCCGAAGGAGCAGATTGATGGAAGAAAGTCCTGTTGAAGAACATGCCAAAGAACTGATAGAAGAGGCTATAAAAGAGGAAAAAGCCAAAGAAAAATGGCTTTTGTGGGTATCTTTAGCCACTACAATAATGGCCGTGTTAAGCGGTCTTATAAGCATGCAATCGGAAATATACGTGGCGAAAACCCTTGTGGCTAAAAACGATGCAGTACTTTTGCAAAACAAGGCCACCGATCTTTGGAACTACTATCAAGCTAAAGATATGAGATATCACATGTATAGCATAGCAAACCACATAAAGCCAGATGCTAAGTTTGAAGATTTTATAAAAAAGTATAAAAACCAAAAGATTGAAATCATGAAAAAAGCGCAAGATTTGGAAAAACAAGTAGAGCAAAAAACCCTTCAAAGCGAACACTTTTACGAAAAACACCACATGCTTTTGATATCTGAGCTATTTATGCAAATAAGTATAGCTATAGCATCTGTCTCTGCTCTTACTCGGGTAAAACGTTTTTTCTATGTATCTTTGGTATCTGCTCTGGCTGGTTTTATGATTTTTGTATACAATTTTTTAGGCTTTTAAAAGTTTTGACATAGCTATTTCATCACAGGAAGGAAACTTTGAGCAATTTATACATTCTCCCCATATTTTATGAGGTAGCGTTTCTTTTTTTATAAGCTCAAAACCTATTTTCTTAAAAAAATCCACCTGATATGTGAGTACAAATAAAGTTTTTACATCGTATTCCTTGGCCTCTTTTAAACAAGCTTCCACCAATGCTCTCCCTATCCCTTTTTTTGTATAGTTTGTTGCTACCGCTAAAGACTTTATCTCCGCCAAATCTTCCCATACTATATGAAGAGCGCAAACACCTATGATGTTACCATCTTCTGTTGCCACAAAAAAATCCCTTATGTTTTCATATATAGAACTAAGGCTTCTTGGCAGTAAAACACCGCTTTTAGCGTAATCGTTTATAAGCTCATGTATGTAAGGGGCATCTTTTATTTTTGCTTTTCTAATATCCAATCTAGATACTCCTTTAAGACAACGGCGTTGTTTTGAGGTTCTTTTGAAGCGTATAAAAGCGTTATAGTGTTTTGTTTGGCTAATTCTAATAGTTCTTTTGTGTCTTTTTCCTTAAGCTCTTCTATGTATTTTTTCTTAAAAGCCTCAACATCTTTGCTTTCATGATAAAACTTTCTAATTTCATCAGAAGGAGCTATATCTTTTAGCCATAAATCTATCTTATCTTTTTTTATACCTCGTGGCCAAAGTCTATCCACTAATATTCTTAAACCATCAGTTTCTTCTTTTGGTTCGTATACTCTTTTTGTTTTAATCATCTAAATATCTCTTGGAAAAACAAGAGCATGTGGTTCCAAGATCTTTTATCCGCAAGTTCGTTGTAGGCGGTTCCTTTTGATTTATCGTTACCAGCTGCTTTTTCTGTAAAAGAATGCACTGCATCAGCATACATGATAATCTGATAATCGGCTTTTCTTTCATTCATCTCTTTAATAAAAGCCTCTACTTGAGACATAGGTACAAAAGGATCATCTACTCCATGGCAAACCAATATTTTGGCTTTTATGGGATTTCTATTGATATCCAGAGTAGCAAGACCACCATGAAAGCTTACAACACCTTTTATATCTTCGTTTGACCTTGCAAGCTCAAGAACAGCGCTACCGCCAAAACAATAACCAATAGCCCCTATGTAATCATCTTTCACAAGATCTACAGTTTTTATAGCATTTAGTGCATCTTTAAGTCTTTTTCTCAAAATAAGGTAATTTTCTTTGTAATAAGAAGAGAGTTTAGCGGCTTCTTCTCTATCTTTTGGTCTTACGCCTTTGCCGTAAACATCTACAGCAAGAGCTACATAGCCAAGAGAAGCAAGTGTCTCGCACTTTTCTTTTACAAAATCACCTACACCCATCCAATTTGGCACCACTAAAACCCCAGGCCTTTTGATATTGGAGCTTTCTTCGTAAGCCAAATACCCTTCACAGGTTATGTCTTCCGATCTGTAATCAAAATTTTTAGCTATCATACTATAAATATAAATCTTTTACAAGGTTTGTTAAGGGGTAGGATAACAGGCGTTTAGACAGTTTGTCTCGCAGCTTTGAGCTAAGCCTTGGCACTGCTCTTTGCAGTAATCTTTGCAAGAGATAGCTTGAGGAGGTTTTTGCGGGGCGTTAGAAACCTCAGGGCTTACTTTCTTGTTGGAAGAACACCCAATTAGTAAAAAGCAAGACAATCCAGCGATAAAAATACCTTTTTTCATAAAAATATTTTAACCTAAAATGTATGTACAAGTTCACTGTATAAGTTCACTACATCCTGAACACATAAACCGTGGTAGACTTGTGGGCGTGGTAGACTTGTCGTATATAAGTATCTGTTAAGAAGACAGGCATCTGAAACATGGTAAACCACTCTGTACTATTTTTACTAACGACAATACGCCTATTCTTAAGCCCACCTACGATGTAAAACATGCTTACAGCACTCTGTTCTACTTTTAATTTCCATCTTTTTGCCTGTTCTTTAAGTTTATCTACGATGTAAAACATGCTCACGCACTCTGTTCACAGTCTATCTGAACTTATACACAAAAGGTTATATTTGTCATTTTATTTGGAGGGGTTTATTTTATATTTTAAAAGCATGGAAAACTTAAACTATTCAAGCTTTAATAGGATGTTTTTTGCTGGGACAGATAAGGGTGATTTGTCAAAAGAGTTGGAGCATCTTTTTATATCGGTGAAGATATTGTATAAATCTTACATGATAGATATAGATGCTATGGAAAAGGAAGAACTAAAATACGACTATTTAGAGCATAAAAGCAATTATGAGAATAGTATAAGACCATTTTTGATGAAAAAAGATATACTTATGGATAAAAACCTATGTGAAAAAGCAGATCAGATATCAAAAACCTACGAGGAATTCTTAGACATGCTGGCAAAAAAAATATAAAGCTAAATACCGCCTTTAAACATATCAAATATCTGATTTACGTCTTTATCGCCTCTACCTGAGAGGTTTATCACAATTAAAGAACCGGGGTTTTCTTTGGCAATATCAATAGTCTTGATGATGGCATGAGAAGACTCTAAGGCTGGTATTATACCTTCTGTTTTTGCTAAAAGCTTAAAACCCTCCAGCGCCTCTTCATCGGTGGCGTATATGTAATCAGCCCTTTTGGTGGCTTTTAAGAAAGCGTGCTCTGGACCCACACCGGGATAATCAAGCCCAGCTGATATTGAATGAGTGCCAAGTATTTGACCGTCATCATCTTGCATAAAATAAGATTTCATACCATGAAGTATCCCCACTTCACCATCTGATAAAGGAGCGGCGTGTTTTTTGCTTTTAAGACCAAAACCCCCTGCTTCAACACCTATAAGTCTGACCTCTTTATCATCTATAAAAGGATAAAAAATACCCATAGAGTTAGAACCACCACCCACACAAGCTATTACAAAATCTGGAAGCCTTCCTTCTTTTTCAAGTATTTGAGATTTTGCTTCTTCCCCTATTACTTTCTGGAAATCTCTCACTATCATAGGAAAAGGATGAGGACCCACCACAGAACCAACCACGTAATGAGTGGTTTCAACGTTGGTAACCCAATCCCTAAGGGCTTCATTTATAGCATCTTTCAACGTTTTTGTACCAGATGTTACCACTTCTACTTTTGCCCCCAAAAGCTCCATTCTAAAAACGTTTAGTTTTTGGCGTTTAACATCCTCTTCACCCATATAAACTATACATTGAAGCCCAAGGAGTGCACATGCTGTGGCAGTGGCAACACCATGCTGACCTGCGCCAGTTTCGGCTATGATGCGGTTTTTACCCATTTTTTTGGCCAAAAGACACTGACCCAATGCGTTATTTATCTTGTGAGCGCCCGTGTGAAGCAAATCTTCTCTTTTGAGGTATATCTTGGCACCGGCAAGCTCAGAAAGTTTTTGGGCAAAGTAAAGGGGCGTTGGTCTTCCGGCAAAATCTTTTAGGTAATAGTTTAGTTGGCTTTTAAAAGACTCATCATCTTTTAGCTGATTGTAATAATGTTCAAGCTCTTCAAGAGCATACATCAAGGTTTCTGGTAAAAACCTTCCACCAAAAGCTATATCTCCTTCTTTAAAATAACCTCTTTCGTCCGGTTGACTGTACATACAAATATTTTACATCAATAAGCTATGTGAAGAGCGTCTAAAATAGATTTATTTTGTATAAGATCTTTCTTGGTCCAGACTTCGTTTTGAACATCCCATATGCCTATCATAAGCTCATAGTTTGGCTCATCTTTGTTGTAAAGTTTTACAAAACCAAGCACCTTCAAAAACTCTTTCTCATTTTGAGGTAGGTTTTTGGCTTTTCTATAAACATATTTAGAAGCTTGTTTTGTAATATATAAAGATTTTATGTTTAAACCACCAATCGTACATCTACTGTAAAAAGATACAATCTTATCTATGTCCTCGTCTTGCTTGAGCATATAAAGAAATACGTTTTTTGCCGTTTGTTCTACAAGGGCTATCTGTTGTTCTATAAAAGGAGATAGTTTTTGAACTTTTGAAATCTTTAAAAGAACTTGCTCTATCAGATTTTGATAATGCTCTACGTTATTTTTGACCATATTAAACAACAAGAATTCCATTGTATCTTTTCTAAAAGCCAAAAACATGTTTGAGGCATCAAAATCTTTTTCATTAAACTCAAAAGAGCCTTTTTCAAGAGTATCTAAGTTTTTTATATAAACATATGTATAATTGTTATTTTTAGTTATGCCATAGTCAAACCCTAAAAATTGGCCTTCTGGTTTTATATATTCTATAGAATACATAATGCCTAAGAAATAAGATATATCCTCTAAAGTGTATAATTTTGCATCTTTTAGATAAACCTCTTTGGCCGTTGGCCTTTCTTTGGTATTTCCTTTGGCCTTTTGTAAGATATTTACGAAAGCTATCTCTATATCCTCGTAATCTTTTAAAAGATATATAACGTATTTTGCCATATCAAGAGCATGTTTTACCTCCACCCCGGATACATCATCAAAAAACCAAGCATCAGAAGAAAAAGCAAACTGCACACATTTATAAGCATACAAAAGCTTAGATAGCTTTATCTTGTTCTCCTCTTTTGTGATGCTTTTTTCTTCTAAAAAGGTTTCTACACTTTTTTGATGAAGTATCACATCTATATATTCTAACAAAAGCTCTTTGAGATCAATTTTAAGTTCTTTAGTGATAGATTCTAAAATGGTTTTTGTTTTTGCTCTTAAAAGCTCCAAAGCCTCCCTTAAAGGACCACGCCAATATTGATTCCAATCTGGATGAGCACCGGAGTTGCAACCACAATGGGTTCGCCAGCGCTCTATTCCATGCGGACAACTCCAAGAGGTATTTTCTACCAGTTTAAATTCATAATCAAAATCTTTTAACTCATCTACAAGATCGTTTAGGGCTTTTAAAGGTATAAGCTTTGAAAGATAAGCAAGTCCCATCTCACCAAACTTTTTGTGATGACCAAAAGTCTCACCATCGGTGGCAACAATTGGAATAATATCTCCAGATTGTCTAAAAGCATCCACCAGTCTTTTTACATCTGTAAGAAGATCTTCAAAAGAAAGCTTCGCCGAGATGATACCATCGTATACAAAAACTTTGATATCGCCGTTTTTTAGCTTTATATGACCATAATTTTTAGATGTTTTGTTAGAAACCTGATGAGGAGCCAATATGACATACTCTATACCAAAAGCCTTAAATACTTCCAACGTCTCATAATTAACAGCACACTCTGGTAACCACATGCCTTTTGGTTTAACACCAAAATAATACTCATGGGTTTTTATGCCCCAATAAACTTGTATCTCTTTATCAAACCTTGGATCCAAAGGTAGTATCGTATGGTTAAAAGCCAAAGCTAAGGCGTTTTTTGAGCTTTTCTTAAGAATATCAAGAATATAAGGTTCATACTTTTCAAACCAGCTAAGTAGCGTATAACCTATGTTAAAGCTAATATTTTCGTAGTTATTTACTATATCCACTAACAAATCGTCGTCTTTTATATGAGCGTAAGCGTTTGGAAGATAACATTCTCTAAGTATGCGTTGATTCCAATTATCGTATGGATAAGCAGATGGTTCTAAATCTATATCGCCAATAGCTGGGTTTATCCTTACTGGTTGATAAAAATGTCCGTGAACTACAAAATATCTATGGACTTGCACCAAACAAGCCCTCCTCAAATAGTAATTTTATTGTTTTTTTATCTTTTACTATATTACCGCCTTCCCCTTTTAAAAACCATATAAATACTCTTGATTGTAAAAGCCCCAAAAACGTAAAAGCAGCCTCTTCTATATCTATGTCTTTTCTTATTATCCCCTCTTCTATGCCTCTATGAAGAAGTATACTCACAAGATCAAGGTAGTTTTCCAAAAAGTTCAAAACAGCTTTGTTGTCATAGATATTTGACCTTGAGACCTCAAAACACAAAATAGGTATGGCCCCTTTGCTTTTTTCAAGCATATCTATATGTGTATCCATTATCTTATCTATCTTCTCTCTTACAGAAAGGTTGCTACCGAAAATGATAGTTCTTATAGAAACAAGACATTCGTTGGTGTATTTTCTAACCACCGCTTGAACTATATCATCCATCGTTTTAAAATGCTTAAATATAGCGGCGTCTGTTATATTGAGCCTAGCGGCTATATTTTTGGCAGTAAAACCCCTTAATCCTTCCTGAGCTATGATCTCAGCCGCTATCTCTATTATTTTGTCTTTTGTGCTTTCTCTTTGAGGTGTCTTTTCTTCTGCTGTCTTATGCACTTACCGCCACCGGTTCTATGTTGACAAACTTCTTACCACCTTTCTCTTCAAACTTTACAACGCCGTCTTTAAGAGCAAAGATGGTATAGTCAGATCCAAGACCTACGTTTTTACCAGGATGTACTTTTGTGCCCCTTTGACGGATGATGATGGAGCCCGCTTTTACAAGCTGTCCACCAAAAGCTTTTACGCCAAGACGTTTTGACCTACTATCTCTGCCGTTTCTTGTTGAACCACCACTTGCTTTTGATGCCATAACTCACTCTCCTATAGATAGTATTGAAATTTTGGTATAAAACTGCCTATGACCTCTAAGCTTTTTAGAGTGTTTTTTTGGAAGATGCTTAAATATAAGCACTTTTTTATCTTTAGCCGTTGAGATCACCTTTGCTTTGACTTTACCACCTTCTTTTACAGCACCATCTTTTACTATGCTTATAGCAGGTAGTTCTATCTCTTCACTGTCAGCTAAAGGTATCTTTTCCACCTTTAAAACATCGCCTTCTTTCACCACATATTGCTTAGAACCAGTTTCTATCACAGCGTACATAATCACTAACCTCTCATTTTAATTAGATCAAATATTATAACAGATAGGATAAAACAAATCTATGATTTTTAGCAGTTAGATGGGCAACCACCAGTGCCAAAAGTATCTCTTATACTGGCATAAGAAACACATATTATATAATACTGATTTATATAAGAATCATAAACACACACATTTCCATTTTGAGCACTTACACCTCTTGCATCAAAAGATATATAACCTGGACTTCCCGTATAGGTAAGATAAGAACTCTCGTAAGAGGGTAAGCTGTAAGACTCTACTACTTTACCATTGCAATAAGAAGTTAAATTAGATCCTACATTGTAAATAGTTAAAGAAGATCCGCTGTTGCACAAAGAAGTATAAACTGAGTTTGATATTGCATAGGTTTTTGCTTCCGTAACAAGGTAATGTAGCCTTTGACCTTCAGAGTAAAGCTTATACTGATGATACCACCTCATACCAGGTCCTATAAATACATATGTCAAGATGGCAAGTATGGCTATCACCACAAGAAGCTCTACCAAAGAAAAAGCTTTATTTGAGTTTTTGACGCTTTTCATAAAATATTTCAAAATCGGAATGCCGGGACTCGAACCCGGGACCCCTGGCCCCCCATGCCAGTGCGCTACCACCTGCGCCACATTCCGTCATGGTTTCTTTCTATGGTTCACCTGCAACACAAAGTTTTGGCTTGGCTTAAAAACAAGACTGTATCTATAAGGGATTTGATAAAGATCGCCGGTTTTTGGGTTTCTTCCAACTCTTGGTTTTCTTTCCCTAACATAAAACGTACCAAAACCAGAAAGTTGTATCTTTTCATGTTCTTTTGATAAGATACTATCTTCTAAGATATCTAAAAACATATTTATGATACGAATTACATCTTTTCTCTTCAAATCCGTGTCTTGCTTCTGCAACTTAGCTATAACCTGGTTTACCAAATCCTTCTTTCTCATAATATATATAAAAAGTATAACACAATTATAAGAAGTATAAATATGATACCAATCCTAAGGTTTATAGCTTTTGATATGCTAAGAGAAAATATCAAAGTACTCAAAATACTAAGAAACCCACCCACCATAAGCATGTTTGGTATACGCCAATCGGTAAACCACAGACCCAAGCTCACTGGCATACAAGACTGGAAAACCAAAGACCCTACGATGTTGCCTATAGAAGACTTCAGCCTTCCTTTTCTAGCCCAGATAAAAGCGTTTGAAAGCTCTGGAAGTTCTGTGGCAAGGGGAGAAAACACCAAAGCGCTTTTGTAAGCATCCCATCCAAGTGAATGAGCTATACCCTCTATACTTAGCACAAGCCCGTCTATTACAAAAGGAAGCACAAAAAATACAAAAAGTCCTTGAATAACGGCAAGTGTTTTAATATAACCTTTTATTCCAAGCTTTGATAAAAAAAGATGTTCTTTTTCAGATTCACCTATTTTACGGCTTTTAAACTGAAGATATACAAAATATGCGTAAATCATCAAAAAAACAATCACAAAAGGCTTTTTAACAGGTAAAAAGTTTATCAATAGGGCTATATTAAAAGCAAACAAGAAAAATATTATGTTTGTCAAGTCGTACAAGTCTTTAAATCTCTTATATTTGGCTTCTATCACCAAAAGCATAAACACAAAACCAAACATACTAAGAAACATAGGCCCACCGAATATAGAACCAAGACCGATATGGGTAGTATCAACAGAACCCTTTAGAAAAGATATAAGTGGCACCAAAAACTCCGGCAACGTAGTCACCAAAGATGCTATCACAGAAGAGCTAATGCCCTCTGGGATTTTTAACTCATGAGACAAGACATCTATAGCATTTACAATAATTTCCGCCAATACATATATTAAAAGCATGTAAACAGCTATAAGTATAAAATCCATGCAAATATTATACTATGCTATAATATAACGTATGCCCATAGATGAAGCTTATAAGACTAAAGACCTGCAAAAGCTATTGGATTTTAAGGTTTATATCGAGCCTATTATAAAAGAAGAAATTGAAAACATAGATGAAGACGATTTGGAGTTTGGATACTCTTTTGAAAAAGAGCTTGACAAAAACCTTTGGGATGAGGCCATAGAACAAAACAACTACTACGATGTAAAAACAGAAATATTAGAACACCATGACGGAGTTTATCTAAAAAGCACATTTGTAAACTCAATAGAAAATATAACTGCACAAAGGTACGTAAATATAAGATCAAACGCAAAAATAGAAATCTCTTACAGATGCTTTATAGATGTAGACAACATCAAAGCTATAATAGAGAAAAAAGATAAGTTTAAAATCACTTTAAAAAGTGGATGATTTATTTTTATCTGTAGGGGATTTATCGGCTGCCAACTACGTAGTAAATATATTAAAACATCTAAAAGATAAGCATCTAAACATATCAGGTATAACAGACACACGCATGGAAGAGCTTGGAGTAAAACCTATAGCCAACATAAAAGATTTAAATTTGGTGGGCATAATAGAAGTCCTTCCAAAAGTTTTTAAGATAAAAAAGATATTAAATCTTGCCATAAAAAAAGCCAACAAATCAAGATGGGCGATGCTTTGCGATGCTCCGGGGTTTAACTTTCGTCTTATGAAAAACCTAAAACACGACCATATAATATATTTTATATCTCCTCAGGTATGGGCTTGGAAACCCCAAAGGATAAAAGAGATTGTAAAGTATGTAAGACATCTTATCGTTATACTTCCATTTGAGCTTGATATATATAAACCCTATGAAAACGAGCACTTTAACGTCCACTATTTTGGTCATCCACTTCTTGATATTATAAAACCCTCAAGCGTAAAAAAAGAAAATATAATAGCTATGCTCCCAGGCTCCAGAAACTCTGAATTCAAAAGACATATTGGGCTTTTAGAAGAGCTATCTTATTATATATATAAAACTTTTCATATGAAAAGCCTAATACCAATAGCAAGCACGGTAGATTATCCAATATACAAAAAAGATTATATAGAAACCACAAAAGAAAGTTCTTTGGATGTGATGAGAAAGGCAAAGTTTGGTATAATAGCTTCAGGTACAGCCTCTTTAGAAGCATCTTTGATAGGGCTTCCTCATATAATATTTTATAGATTAAATCCAATAACCCTTCAAATAGCAAAACGCCTTGTAAAATCAAAATATATAGGCCTTCCAAACATAATAATGGATAAAGAGATAATACCAGAGCTCATACAACCATCAAAAGAAGATATTATAAATGTTGTAAACTCTTATTTAGAAAACACTTCAAAGGTAAACGCTATGAGAGAAAACCTTTCTTTTTTAAGAGAAAAACTTGGCCCAGAAAATGCTACCCAAAGAATAGCAGATTTTATAGAAAATATTTTAAAATCGGGGTAGCAGGACTCGAACCTGCGACATTCGGCTCCCAAAGCCGACGCTCTACCACCTGAGCCACACCCCGTAGTATATACATTATAGCATAAATTTTAATTTTGTAAAGGGGTTTTTACAAGTTCACACATCGTGAACACATAAACCGTGGTATACTTGTAAACCGTGGTAGACTTGTAAACCGTGGTAGACTTGAGACCGTGGTAGACTTGTCGTATATAAGTATCTGTTAAGAAGACAGGCATCTGAAACATGCTAAAGCACTCTGTCCTGCCTTTAGTTCTCGCTTTCTTGTATGTTCTCTGCGTCTACCTACGATGTAAAACATGCTAAAGCACTCTGTCCTGCCTTTAATTTCCATCTTTTTGCCTGTTCTTTAAGTTTATCTACGATGTAAAACATGCTTACAGCACTCTGCTCTTCTTTTACTAACGACAATATGTCTATTCTTAAGCCCACCTACGATGTAAAACGTGCTAAAGCACTCTGTGCTGCCTTTAGTTCCCATCTTTTTGCCTGTTTTTCTGCTTTACCTACGATGTAAAACGTGCTCACGCACTCTGTGCTCATACTTTATCTAAACTTATATACCAAATGCTTTATAGTTTTAAAATGGCGTTTTCTATAAACATCTTAGCAGCAGGTTCTTTTGAGTTTAAAAACTCCTCTTTTGTTCCTAAAAATTTTTGCTCTCCTTTATCAAGCACCATTATTCTATCGCTTATACTAAGAGCGCTCACCATATCATGGGTCACCACTATGGATGTTATGCCAAGCCTTAGCTTCAAATCCAATATAAGTTTGTCTATTATGCGGCTTGTAATTGGATCAAGTCCAGAGGTAGGTTCATCGTATATAACAATCTCGGGGTCTGTGGCGAGGGCTCTTGCTAAACTTACTCTTTTTCTCATACCTCCAGAAAGCTCCGACGGCATAAGATAGAGTATAGACTCGTCTAGGTTTACCTCTTTTAGCTTTTCTATGGCTATTTTTATTATCTCGTCTTTAGATTTGTTTGTATGCTCTAAATAGTAAAAACCCACATTTTCCCATATTTTCAAACTATCAAACAAAGCCCCTTCTTGAAAAACATAACCAATTTTAAGCCTTATCTTGTTTAGCTCATCCTTGTCCAAGTTTACTATGGATGTACCTTTAATCTTTATATCCCCTTCGGTGGGTTGCCAAAGACCTACTATGTGCTTTGTGATGGAAGTTTTACCGCTTCCACTGCCACCTATGATAGTAAAAACCTCTTTTTTATAAACATCGAAGTTTATATTTTTTAGTATGGTTCTACCATCTATAGTTTTTGTGAGGTTTTTTACGCTTATGGCTATATCCATTATTCTATGTGAAGAAAATCTATCGCCTGAAGGCATCTGATAACTACATTTTCAAAGTTTATATCAAGTACATCCATAACGGCTTTTAGCTGTTCTTCTTCTGGCAAAGCTTTAAAACTATCAGATTTTATCCCCTTCTCATGCAAAAGCACAGGTACGAAGTGTCTTCCCAACACAAAAAAAAGATACGATAGTTGGTTTTCCGACAATCTTGGAAAGCTGTTGAAAGTTTTCATGGTTTCTTTCACTCCCCATATAGCCCAACGCCTTACTTCTTCATCTTTCGCCCTTGATTCTATACCACCTATTATGGCAGAAGCTATAGCAATGGCTAATCTGCCATTTTCTTCATTAAAATCTTTCTTGTAATCTTGTATGTTTTCTTTAGAAGCTTTGTATTTCTCATAGAGGTCTATATACTTCTGAAGGGGTTTGACTGGATCTTCAAGGTAAGACATAGTATCAACCCGGTGTTTCGGCTTTTTGATATTCTTTGCAGTCTATTTGAGATACGTCAAAATTTGGTATCTTTTCATCATACACGTTGTGAAAACCACAAAGATCACAAGATATCTCTATAAGATAGCCGTTTCTTTTATGCCCCATATCGTTTTTGCATATAGGACACTCGCCTTCTTGTGCCCTTACACAATCTTCTATTTCTTCTTTCTTTAAACACTCCCATACTTTTTTAACGTTTTTTATAGCATATTGAAGCTCCTTGCTGTTCCACTCTGCACCACAATCAAGACATCTAAATTCTTTGTAAGAACCTTCATCTATAAGCCTTATGATATTGGTAGATCCGCAGAGGTTATCTACGCATATCTGTCCTATTTGTTTTTTGCTTAAAAGCTCCAAAATATTTTTAAAATCAAGGTCATAATGGCTCAGAGCCCTATCTTTTATAGAATATCCACAACAAAGACAGGTAGCCTCCACTCTGGGGTAAGGCTCATCAAACTCACAGACCTTCAAAGACACATGATAGCAACAAGGGCAAACCTCTAAATGCGTTAGGCAAATCATACATATAATATAACACGTTTAGCTGCTAATTGTTTTTTAAAGGTATACTTATCCAGAGCTCCTCTGCAGAGTTTTCCTTTTTTAGCTCTACCTCTATGTTGTTTACATCAAACTGATAATATTTAGAAAACACCGCTATAAGATCATCCCTTAAAGATTCTATAAAGTTTGGTGCTAAGCCCCTTCGCTCGTAGGCCAAAACCATGGTAAGCCTTTGTTTTGCTACATCCTTGCTTTTATTTCTAAAAAAAATATCTAATATACCCATCTTTTACCTCCCAAAGAGCTTTGCCAAAAAGCCTTTGTCTTTGCCGTAAAGGTTAAGAGGCACGTCTTCACCAGCGATTCTTCTTGCTACATCCATTATAGCTTTTGAAGCGTTGTGAGACTCCTCAAGCACTATGGGCTCTCCTCTATTGGTAAAATCCACCAGCTTTTCTTCCTCTGGCACCACACCGATTAATGGTACTTTTAGCACCTCTATTATATCCTCGATGGAAAGCATCTCTCCTTTTTTAACCTGATGCCATCTTACACGGTTTACCACCACCTTGTAATCGCTTTTACCCATACTTTCCATAAGTCCTATGGACCTATCCGCATCCCTCACAGAGGATACCTCTGGGTTTACCACAACTATAGCACTATCCGCTGGGCTCACCGCATTTTTAAAGCCTTGCTCTATCCCGGCTGGAGAATCTATTATGATATAATCAAACTTACCAGATTCTTTGAAGTTCTGTATGAGCTTGTTCCACTTTTCTGGGTCTATAGCGTCTTTGTTCTTGGTTTGATTTGCCGGTAAAAGCCACAAAGACAAACCCCTTTTATCTTTAACAAGGGCTTTTTCTGGACTTATTCGTCCTTCTGTGGCATCAAGCACATCATAGACGATGCGGTTTTCAAGTCCCAATATCATATCAAGGTTTCTAAGACCGATATCAGCATCTATAACCAAAACGTTTTTATTAAGTTTAGCCAAAGCTGTACTTATATTGGCACTCATGGTGGTTTTACCAACACCACCCTTACCAGATGTTATAACTATTATCTTGGAATCACTCATCAGACAACACCTCCTATGGGTTCTAACACTATGGCATTTTCTATTACTTTTGCTATTTCAGCTTGTTGGGGTTCTTCTTCTTCCTCACCTCTTATGGCTATATGATGTCCTATCCTAAGTTGTTGTGGAATCATTTTTTTTGCCACCACCACAGCGTTGTCATCCCCTATGGCTCCAGCATGAGCATACCCTTTCAAATTGCCCATTACTACTATGTTTCCAGCAGCTATCACCTTGGCACCTTCGTTTACATCCCCCAATACCAAAATGTCCCCGTTGTGTTCCACAAGTTGACCTGATCTTAAATTCTTATTTACTATTAAAAGCCTAGATACATTAGTTTTTTCTTTTGTAGATGTTATAGACTGAGAGCTCATAGATTTTACACTCTTAACGTTTTTTTGCTCTAAGATATCCTCTATCTCTTTTATAGTTTTGCGGTCTATACTATCATCGGTTTCTATTAGAAAATAGCTATTTGAAAATATATTTGAACTCACTTTCTCCATAAGCTCGTTTACAAGCTGCTCTTTGGTGCTATCTTTCAAAGATAGCGTCAAGCTAACAACCGGTAACGTTATACCTTTTATCTTTATCATAGATAATATGATATCATATTTGTATGAATTTTGAAACTCTTGGAAACGTTTTTGACTCCATATCTGGAGCATATGATAAGTTTGTGGGTTTTGTAAGCTTTGGTCAAAACAAAAGATGGCACAAAGCTATAGCATCGGAGCTAAAACCGGGCAATCTCCTCGATATAGGCACCGCCACAGGTGATGTGATATTGAGGGCTTTCGAAACAAAGAAGATTCAAACTTCTTGTGGTCTTGATCTTTCTCTTAAGATGCTTTTAAAAGCCAAAGAAAAACTGAAAGACAAGCCAGTTTACCTTTTTATAGGCTCGGCGGAAGATATGCCATTTAAAGACGGGGTTTTTGACAACGTGTCTATGTCTTTGGTGTTTAGACATGTCTTAGATAAAGATCTTATGCTAAAAGAGGTAAACAGAGTCTTGAGAAAAGGCGGCAGGTTTTTGATACTTGATACCACTAAATTTGTGGGTATAGATGCTTTTAGTAAAAGCTCAAAAACGATTTTAAAACCTATGGGAGTTGCTATATTTGGGAACAAAAACTGGGATTTTTTCATACACTCTTTGGAAAATAGTCTATCCACCGAACAGATAGAACAAATGTGTATATCTCATGGTTTTAGGCTTTTAAAAAAAGAAAAATTTGTTGGTGGTATGGTGGGGCTTTTGGTATTTGAAAAACTTTAAATAGCGTTTACAATCTCGAAAAATGTATTTGGATCTAAGCTGGCTCCTCCCACCAAAAGACCGTCCACGTTGGGACTTTGTAAGAAATCCTTGGCGTTTTGAGAGTTCACGCTTCCCCCGTACAAAACCCTTATATCAGTATCTTTTTTGGCTATATTTTTGAGGGTATCTTTTATAAAAGTGTGCACCGAAGAAGCATCCTCTTTGTTGGCGGATTTTCCTGTACCTATAGCCCACACTGGCTCATATGCTATCTCTATGCTGCCAAATTGATTTTCCAAACCCACCAAAGAAAGTTTTAGCTGGGATTCCACCACTTTGTAAGTGAGGTTAGATTCCCTTTCTTCCAAGGTTTCTCCCACGCAAAGCATTACCTTTAGCCCTTCTTCCAAAGCCGATATCACTTTTTTTCTTATAAGCTCATCAGATTCTTTAAAAATGTGCCTTCTTTCTGAATGTCCTATCAACACATACTCTGCCCCGCAGGATTTTACCATCAACGGTGATATCTCGCCGGTAAAAGCCCCTTTCTTTTCATAGTATACGTTTTGAGCTCCTACTTTTATATTTGATTTTTCTAAAAGCTTAGAAACCTCGCATACATATAAGCATGGAGGGTATATAAGCACATCTTTTTTTTCAAAATCTATATCCTTTTCTAAAAATGCCTTTATATAAGAAATAACCTCTTCGTAAGTCTTGTGCATCTTCCAATTTGCAGCTACAATCTTTTTCATAAAAATATTATAACATGTGTACAGGTTCACTACATCGTAAGAACAAAACCTTGGTAAGCTTGTGAACGATAGCCAATATAATCTTCTTTTAGCTTTCACTATTTTGCCTGTTTTTAAGTCCATGTACGATGTAAAATATGCTTACAGCACTCTGTTCTACTTTTGCTAACGACAATACGCCTATTCTTAAGCCCACCTACGATGTAAAATATGCTTACAGCACTCTATAAATCTTCTTTTATCTTTCACTCTTTTGCCTATTCCTAAGATCTTTCACGATGTAAAATATGCTTACAGCACTCTATAAATCTTATGCTACCACCACCTTGTTTCTACCGGTTTTCTTTGCCTCGTAAAGAGCGTCATCCACACGTTTTAAAAGCGTTTCTTTTGTATCGGACTTTTCTAACGACGCCACACCAAAAGAACAAGTTACGTGAATCCCACCTTCAAGATAAAGGTTTTCTATAAAGACCCTCAATTTTTCGGCCAGTGTTTTGGCATCTTCTTTTGTGGTCTCTGGAGCTATGATGATAAACTCCTCACCGCCGTATCTTGCAAAGATATCGGTATTTCTTATGTTCTCTGATACCACTTTTGCTATGGCTTTTAGCACTTTATCACCTACGTCGTGACCAAAAGAATCGTTTATATGCTTAAAAAAGTCTATGTCAAACATGATAAGACTTAAGGGTCTGTTGTGTCGTTGTGCCAAGTTCATATACTCTTCTAACTTTTCTTCTAAATACCTTCTGTTGTAAATACCTGTTAAAGCATCTACGATTGATAAGTTTTCAAAATACTTCATAAGGCTTGCTTCTTGTGTTATATCGTAAAGAACACATAGGATAAATAGCTCATCACCTTGAAGCACCTTTGCAATGCTAAGCTTAAATACAGAGTTTTCTATTTGTTTTAACTTTACGCCGCTTATATCGGCGATTCTTTCTTTACCTGCAAGTATATCCCTCATATGATGCATCAAAAGCTCTTTTTGATCATCGGTTAGAACAAGAAAATCCAAACAAGATTTTACACCTTCTCCCACTGTAAGTTTAAACTGTTTCGTTGCATAAGCCATTTCTATCTCAAGATCGGATATGTTTTTTATCTTAAACAAAAGAGCATGCAAATTTGCCTCTTCAAGCAACTTTTTAAGGGTTTCAGATTCTTTCAAAAGTCTATCAGATAACTCTTTTTCTTTTGTGATATCTACAAATGTTAAAACAGCCACAAGTTTGTTTTCAATATCTTTCATGAAGTTTAAAGAGCCCTTTAAGTAGATTGTCTGGCTTTTCTTGTTAACAATATGAAACTCTTGTAAGATAATAGGTGTTTTGTTGGTTAAAGCCTCGATTATATCTTTAACATGTATAGGTGATAATATATCAAAGATACTAAGTGTTTTTATGTCCTCATGAGTGTATCCTAAAAGGTCAAGAAGATAATCGTTCTTATAGTAAATATTATCTTCATCAAATACTATCACACCTACTTGTGTGTTTTTAACAATGCTATTGACAAGATCGTTTTTATAATTTAGTTTTTTCCTTAATTCTATGGGTTTTAGTGCATTTTCTATCCTATCTTTCAAGTTAGATAAAATTTCTTTGTAGTCCTCAAAGTAATTTTTCACCTTAGAGCATATACATATAGACCCATAGATGTTGCCATTTTCTGATATAGGCAGGGCAATGGAAGATAAAGCTTCTTTTTCTATCAGTTTTTGTCTTATTTCATCATCTTCAACTTCATTTGAATCTTTATAGTATACGGTGCTTTTGGTGTTAAAAGCTTTGATGATAGGAAAGTTTATTTCTTTGTTTATATCTTCAATACATGTGTCCGACAAAGAGTTTATGTAAAAACCATTTTTTTGTTTTCTCAAAATACATACATCTTTAAACATATCCTCTTTTTCAAGCTCATCTAAAAGCTTTTCAAAAAATATATCTTCGTTATCAGATGTAATGCCAAGATTTTCTATCTCTTTAAATATCTCCAATGCTTTTCTTGTTCTTTCTTCTTTTGTAATATCGTTTATTATTGAAAGTAAGTAAGTTTTGCCATTTAGATAAACAGGGGATGAATAAACTTCCACATCTCTTATCTCACCAGATTTTAACCTGTGCTTAAACTTAAAGAAGTTTAGCTCCTTATGTTTTGCTTTGCGAACAAGCTCTTTCATCTTTTCTTCGCCAAGTGTGTTTATATCCCAATTTTTCAAAGACGTAATCTCTTCTTTGGTATAACCATAAAACATAAGGGCTGCTTTGTTTGCATCCGCTATAGAGTAAGTATCTATATCCACTAAGAGCATAGGTATGCTGTGTCCTTCAAAAAATGTCTTGTAAAATTCATTTTGATCTTTTAGAGTATAGATAGCTATAGCTGTTACTATCAAGATATTTAGATATCTCATACGCCAGTATATACCGTAAAGATTGTCAACATCACCTTGTTCTATAAGCTTGTAAAAATACTTAGCGGCATAATGAAGTCTCTCGTGTGCTTTATGAACATTCTCTTTAACATCTTTTGGTATTGCTGAGGTTTCTATTTCCTTGTAGACTGGGCAAGATTTTGTATCCATTTTTATGGAAGGCGTTTCGTTTAATTCAAGATAATCTTTTGTTATAGCGTCTTTAAATTGTGCACTTGGTTTTAAAAGCTCTGGTAATATATCCTCAGCATACAAAGTAGATTCCAACGTTTCTGAATCTTCTATACACCTTATACCGTAAGCTCTTGATATATTTTTTTCAAGAATTTTAAAGAAAGAGTATATCTTATCGTAAGCTTCCTCTGTAAATTCGTGGCTTTTGAAGTATTCTTTTATAAAGCTATTTTTTATATTCTCTATATTGTGTTTTATATAGTTTATATGAGTTTTATCATAGGCTTCATACCCTATCTTTTTTATGCTTTCTTCATCTATAATCCCTGTATCTAGGTAATCATCTATCAATTTTTTTATACTTTCTTTGTATATACAATCAGAAGTTTCCATAGGTATATAATTATAACAAAAAAAAAACAATTTATGAGATATATTATAATGGTTTATAGTTGCAGGAACTTTTCAAGACTATCTACAACAAGCTTTGTTTTAGCGTCGTAGTTTTTGAAAACCTCCAACTGTTTTTCAGTCATATTGGTGTTATATTTTACCTCTATTAGGGTTTTGTCCTCTGTTAGAAAATCTATCTCAACGTTGTTTTCATAAACATAGCAAGGTTTTTTTGATTTTATTTTTAAAAATACAAGATTTTCAAATATTGCCCCTTTATCTTTGAAACCTGTAAATGCGTTTTTTATACCTACATCAGCTACGTAGATTTTCTTAGGGGATTTTATTCTCTCGTTTAATTTACCGCATTTTTCTATCGGATATATTAAAAACGAGTCTTTAAAGTATTCAAAAAACCTTCTTGCAGTATCTACGCTTATTCCAAGCACTTTGGATACCTTGTTTAAGCTAAGCTGCTTTCCAGATCTTTCCATAAGAAGATAGAAAAAATCCCTTAAAAGTGACGCTTCTTTTACGCTATGAAAACTTATGATATCTTTGTATATAATATCATCGGCAAGCTGTTTTATATATTCTATATCCTCTGTTATCACATACTGAGGTATACCCCCTAATTCCATGTATTTTTCAAAAAATGTATAGGTAAGATGATGGTTTGCTTTGGTTATTTTTAAGTTTTTAAAAGCCAAAAACTCTTCAAAATCAAGAGGTAAAATCTCAGTTAAGTTGCTTCTTCCAGTAAGGTAAGCGTTTTCGTCTTTTAGCATAGAAGCCGATGAAGATGTTGCAAATAGCTTTATATTGTAAAGATCGTAAATATTTTTAAGTTGTTGTGAAAAATCCTTTTTATAAGCTATCTCATCTAAAAAAACATAAACTCTTTGCTCAAAAGCTATGGCTTGAATCTTAAAGTAATCTTCCAATAAATCAAGGATTGATTTCTTTTCTAAAGCGTAAAAGTCCAGCGATATATAAAATATATGCTTGGGGTTTATACCGAGTTTATTTATAAGACTGTGTATTATTAGTTTAAAAACAGTTGATTTCCCCACTCTTCTAATACCTGTTATCAACTCTATCTCTTTTTTATCAAGGCGCTTTATAAGTTTGTCCACATACTTTGGCCTATTGATGGCGCTTATCTTATAATCATTTTCCCACCAAGGGTTGAATCTATAAAGTACCTCCTCTATATCCATATGTATATTATACGATATCATCGTATAAAAATCTACAAAAATATACGATGCCATCGTAAAGATTTTACAAAATAGTTTTTTGGCTTGACTATTCTTTTGATTGAAGGTAAATTAATAGAGTTAGACTATTTTATAAGGAGGTTTTATGCTTTTAGAAGCTATAGATGTAAAAGAGCTTTTGCAAGAAAAGGCTGGTTATATACTCTCTTTTTTGATGGGAAACGGCGGAGAATACGGAGAGATTTTTTATGAGGACTCTTCAAATACCCGCATCATTTTTGAAAACAACAAAGTAGACAAGATAGAGCATGGAGAAGATGTAGGTATAGGCCTTAGGCTTATAAAAGATCACAAGGTATATTATGGATACTCCACAGAGTTTGATATCAATGTGTTGACTGAACTTGCCAAAGCCATAGCAAACAGCTCTTCCCAAGGTCCTATAAAGGTGGGAAAATCTTACGCAAAAGCCGTTATGCCTTATGAGATAGACCCAGAACAAATAGAACTTTCAAAGAAGATAGAGATTTTAAATAGAGCTAATGATGCTGCTAGGTCTTTTGGAGAATATGTAAAACAAGTGAGTGCAGTTTTGATGGACAAAAAAAGACAAATAATGATAATAAACTCTTTAGGAGAGCATGTGGAAGACATCCAGACAAGAACAGTCTTCTACACGGAAGTAGTGTCTTACAAAGAGGGCATCCTTCAAAGGGGATACGAATCTATGGGGGGCAACGTAGGTTTTGAGCTTTTTGGAAGAAAATCTCCTGAGGAAATAGCAAGTGTAGCTGCAAGAAGGGCTATCATGCTTTTGGATGCAAAACCAGCACCAGCGGGCAGTTTTACCATAGTGATGTCTTCAGAAGCAGGCGGGACGATGGTACACGAGGCTGTGGGTCATGGGCTTGAGGCAGATTTGGTACAGCAAGGCCAATCTGTTTATAAAGATAGGATAGGTCAAAAAGTGGCTTCTTCGTTGGTGAGTGTCATTGATGATGCTACGATTCCAGGCATGAACGGCTCTTTTAACTTTGACGATGAAGGGGTTGAGGCTCAAAGGAAAGTTCTTATAGAAGATGGTTATCTGATGGGCTATATGTACGATAGGCTAAGGGCTATGAAAGACGGTGTAAAATCCACTGGCAACGGTAGGCGTCAAAGCTATGCCCATCCTCCGGTGGTGCGTATGACAAATACCTTTATTAAAAGCGGTAAAACAAATCCAGAAGATATAATAAAAGATACTAAAAAAGGCATCTTTGTGAAGAAAATGGGCGGTGGACAAGTAAACACCATCACTGGAGATTTTGTTTTTGATGTAATGGAAGGCTATATTATAGAAAATGGCCAAATTACATATCCCATAAGAGGAGCAACACTCATAGGAAACGGTCCAAAAGCTTTGGAAGATATAGATGCCATAGGTTACGACGAGGGTTTTGCCATAGGTACCTGCGGTAAAGATGGTCAAGGGGTGCCAGTTTCAGATGCCCAGCCCACTGTGAGGATAAAATCTATGACTCTTGGCGGATGTGAGATTTGCGATGGATAAGCTAATAGACATAAAAAAACAAGAGCTAAACCTAAAGCTTTTTGAACTAAACCAAGTAAAAGAACAAATAAACGCCCTTCAAAACGAAAAATCCCTTATAGAAAAAAGCATGGATAGCTTAAACAAAGACATCTCTTCCTACGAAGAGTACATAGCAAACTTAGTGGCCTATCAAAAGCTAAATACAAAACTAAAAGCTATAGAAAAAAGCATAAAAGAGCTCAGTCTTATAGAAGAAGCCCTTGCAGAAGAATCAAAAGATATCGTCAGAGACATAAAAGCTCTTGAAATTATAAAACATAATAGGTTTTTAGAGCATGTAAAAAAAGAGCTTTACAAAGAAGAGATAAACGCAAGCTTTTTCTACAATTTAAAGCATTTTGTATTTATATTTGTTTTGTTTTTGGCTTTTAGTATGAAAAGCTTTGGAGCACCGGCTTTATATAACCAAGCCTCTCAAGGTTTGGAAAGCAACATTCAAAACCAAGAACAGAACCTAAATACACTCTTAGAGCAAAAACTTCAAAAATTAGAGCAAGAGAAAAAAACCCTCCAAGAGCTTATAAAAAAACAAAAAGAGCTTCAAAAACTCCAAGCCAAAAAAGAAGAAGAGGCCAAAAAGAAAAAAGCCAAAGAAGAACAAGAAATACAAAAGTATGTAAAGGTTGTGGGTGATGCCGATAGCGATCAAGCAGGGGCTATGCTAAACGACGTGGACCCAGAAATAGCCGCTAAGATACTTGTGATGCTTCCTTCAAAAAGAGCTGGGGATATACTCTCCGCCATGGACCCAAAAAAGGCAGCTTTAGTAACAGAGTATATAATGACCCACAAAAAAGAGCTAAACGCCATGAAACAAGAGATCATGAAAGACAACCAAACCCAGCAAACAAATCCCCAAACCCCTTCACAAAACCAAACACCACAAAACCAAACACCACAGAGCCCACCAGGATAATCTATGAAAACTTTACAAAATCAAAAGCATATAGAAGATGTTTTAAACAAATACAAAGAGCATGAAGATGTTTTATTAAAAGCTATAGACTTTATCCATCAAAAGCACAAAAACCAGCTTAGAAAATCTGGAGAGCCTTATGTAAATCATCCTATTGCAGTGGCAAACATACTTGCTTCTATAGACATGGATCACTACAGTATATTGGCAGGGCTTTTACACGATGTGGTAGAAGATACAGATACCACGATAGATGAGATCCAAAAAGAATTTGGGGAGCAAGTGGCGATATTGGTGGATGGTCTTACCAAGATAGACAAATACACATTTTCTTCAAAAGAGCAAGCAAAGGCTGAGAACTACAGAAAGATGCTTTTTGCCATGTCAAGGGATGTAAGGGTGATAGTGATAAAATTAGCCGACAGACTTCACAACATGAGAACATTAGAATACCTACCAAGAAGAAAACAACTTGAAATAGCCAACGAAACCATAGGCATATACGCTCCGATAGCCCATAGGCTTGGTGTTTGGAGTATAAAAAAAGAGCTTGAAGACTTATACCTAAAATACACACATCCAGAAGAATACGAAAAGATAAAAAGTTTTGTCCAAAGTGTCAGTGCCCAGTCAGAGCTTTATCTGAAAAAATATTTCATACCAAAGCTAATAGAGGCTATAAATAGCTTTTACAAGGATAAAAAACCCAACTACACCATCCAATATAGACAAAAGCATATATACAGCATATATCAAAAGCTTATAAGAAAAAACTTAAAATTAGATGAGCTTCAGGATATACTTGGTATCAGGGTCATAACAGATGATATAAGTTCTTGCTATACGGTACTTGGTATAGTCCATAGTGTTTTCAGACCAATACCGGGAAGCTTTGACGATTATATATCGCTGCCAAAACCAAATATGTATCAATCTTTACACACCGCCGTGGAAGGTCCCAAAAAAAAGGTGGTGGAAGTGCAAATAAGAACCCAAGATATGCACGAAAGGGCGGAAAAAGGTATAGCCGCCCACTGGGCTTATAAAGAAAATGCGTACGCCAAAGATAACTCTATATTCTCATGGCTAAGGGATGTGGTAAACAGCATCAAAACCAAAAACGCCGATGAGCTTGTAGAAGCTTTTAAAGAAGAGCTCTTTGAAGATGAGGTGTTTGTATTTACGCCAAAAGACGATGTGATCGTCCTCCCAAAAGGATCCACCGCCCTTGATTTTGCTTACTACATACACACCGACATAGGAAACCATTGCCAAAGAGCCACGGCAAACGGTAAGATAGTCCCTATTTCTTATGTGCTTCAAAGCGGTGATAGGATAGAGATCATCACAAGCCCCTCCCAAAGCCCAAAGATAGAATGGCTCAAAATAGCCACCACCAAGAAAGCTAAAACCCGTATTAGGCTTTTCTTAAAAGCCAAAGAAAAAGATATATCTATCCAAGAAGGTCAAAAAAGCCTTTTAAAGCTATCGGAAAAACTAAATATAAACTTTGATCAGATGATAAAAACCATAAGCACCCAGCTAAACATGAACCCTTTAGATATCTATGCCGATGTTGGTTTTGGTAAAATCCCCATAAACAGGATAATAAAACTTTTCTCCCAAGAAAAAGAGCAAAAAGCCGTCCAAGAGCAAGATAAGGGCGGGTCTTTGAGGCTTGGAGATATATCAAACGTGCTTTTTAGCATAGCAAAATGTTGTCTTCCAATACCAGGAGACCCTGTGCGCGGTGTTATATCAAAAACAAGCGGTATCGTAATACATCATGAAAAATGCCCAAACCTCCAATACGCTCTTAGAAACATACCAAACAAAGTTGTAAATATAGACTGGAAAACCCAAGACAGGCTTTACAGCACAAGAGTTAGGGTTTTAACATCGGATAGACCTGGTATACTGTCTGAGGTTTCCTCGGCTTTTACAAAAGCAAATATAAATATTTTGGAAGCTTCCACAAAAACCGACAACACAAACCAAGCTACCATGGATTTTAGAATCCAGCTAAAAAACACAAAAGATCTAAACAAAGCCTTTGAATATATATCTTCTGTAAAAGGCGTAGAGAGTATAAAAAGGATATTTGGATGAACTCGTTAGAGATTGCAAAAAAACTAAATCTTACCCACGAAGGAAAAGCGTTTTTTATAAAAGATGTGTTTTTTGATTCAAGAGAACCTGTAAAAGATGCCATGTTTGTGGCTATAAAAGGTGAGAAAACCGACGGTCATCTTTATATAAAAAACCTTCTTGATAAACAAATATCGGGGTTTTTGGTAAAAGAGGATTTTGATTGTAAAGACATCTTATCAAAAGGCAAATCTTGCCTAAAAGCCAAAGACCCAGTGAAGGCTCTTCAAGATATAGCTTCTTTAAAAAGACAAAACCTAAAAGCCCATGTAATAGGTGTGGTGGGTTCTGCTGGTAAAACCACCACCAAAGAGCTGATAGCCCATGTGCTTCCGGGTAAAGTCCATAAAACTTACAAAAACTTTAATTCTCAGATAGGGCTTCCTAAGGTGCTTTTGAGTGCCGATGAGGATATAGATTACCTTGTGCTTGAGATGGGAGCCACAGCACTAAACGATGTTTCAAGACTGACCGAAATAGCAAAACCCCATATAGGTGTGGTAAGTTCCATAGGAGAAGAGCATCTTGAGAGTTTTGGCTCTATCGAAAATGTGGTAAAAGGAAACTTTGAGATCTTTGAGTCTCCAAACCTTATATCTGGGGTTTATCCAAAAGCCTTTGATCGTTTTTATCCTCATAAAAATGGTATTAGTTTTTGCAGATACAAAGAAGATGCCGATATAAAAGTAAGAAACGTATATGTGGATGAAGAGGGCACACACTTTGAGATAATGGGTGTAAAGCTCTTAACCCCTGTTTTAAGTATAGGCATATCTGAGAGTGCAGCGGCAGCCGTAGGGGTCCTTTCTTCGCTTGGTATAGACTGGCGGGAATTAAAAGATAAATTTGAAAGTTTCAAGGGCATTCAAGGAAGGATGCAGGTTATAAAAAAAGGTCCTGTAAGGATAATAGACGACACTTACAACGCAAACCCAGTATCTGTTAAAAATGCGGTGCTCACATTGGATAGTTTTAAGGATTTTAATAAGATCATAGTAATAGGAGATATGCTTGAAATGGGACAGCATGCAAAAGCCCTTCACCAAAAAGTAGGTGCCATCCTAAAAGCTTCAAATATAGACAATATATACCTTTACGGAGAGCAGACAAAACACGCTTTTGATATACTTAGTTCTTCCAATAAGCTTGTGTTTTACTTTGAAAATCAAGAAGAGCTGTCTTATCATCTTCTTAAAAGCCTAAAACGAAACTTCGATAAACCGATTATGCTTCTTGTGAAAGGCTCCAGAGGTATGAAGATGGAAAACGTTGTAGATAGGCTCTTAAATGGGTTATAATATAACATTGTTGCAAATGGAGGTTTAAAACATGGAAGATTTAGGAAAAGATGAAATAATAGTAGGAAGATATTTGGTAAAAACTCAAAAATATTACTATACCAAAGACCACGTATGGGTTTTGGTAAAAGGTAGCATCGCCCGTGTAGGCGTTACAGATTATGCTCAGTTTCAAGTGGATACCTTAGAACAAGTTAGGCTTCCAAACATTGGGGATTATTTTGAATCTCAAGATGTGATATGCACCTTAGAAGGTCTAAAAGGTATGTTTGAGGTGCTATCTCCTCTAACCGGTAGCGTCCAAAATACAAACACCTATTTGGAAGATAGCCCAAACATGATAAACGAAGACCCATACGAAGAGGGATGGATTTTAGAGCTAAAGATGTCAGACCCTCTGGAGATAGAGGATTTGCTTTCTTCTGAAGATTACGTAGAATACTTGGAAGAGCTTATAAAAGAAGAATCTGAGCAAACAAACGTTATCCACTCACAAGAACTAATGGAAGAAGAGTCTATAGAAGAGATATCAGAAGACGAGCTTGGTTACGAAGACAAACACTAAAAGCTAATAACCTTTATATACAAAACCCCTTTTTGGGACATATATACATAAAAGGATTTTGGATTTAGGTCTTTTGTAAGCCTTAGGATAACGTAAGATATATCTTTGAAGGCTTTTGATCTTGGTATAAAAAGAATTTGATAATAACCATTTTGGTAAGAAGTAAGGATGGGTCTAAATATCTTTTCAAGGTTTTTGTTTAAGATGCTTATACCTTTTATCTCTTCGTTTTTACCTTTGTAAGTGTACTGCTGGCCGTTTTGATAAAGTATCGTCTTTTTACCATCATAAACAATTGTAAGCTTGTTGGGCTTAGTATAAATGAGCTTTATCTTAAAAGGAGGGATGTTTTGGATATAAACTTCTCCGTAAGATACTATAGGCTTGTCGTAACCAACAGGGTAAAACTTTTGTTCAAAGCTCATGTGAAGGTTATCCATATGTTTTATCTTTTCTAAAAACCTTTGGCTTATGGAGTTTTCGTAAGCTTGGAGATTTAATATTGTTAAAAGCAGTAAAACTATTATCTTTTTAAAGTGCATGTAGTTTTCTCAAAAATCCAGACAATATTTCAAACCAAGACTGAAGTTCTTCTAATCTTACACTTTCTATATCATCGTAAACGGTGTTTGATATGATACATGGATAAGAGCCAAGCATAAGGGTGCTTATATCTTTGGTTTTAAAAGGGGCGTGTAGGGAAGATACGGTTTTTGATTTTAAAAAATATATATTTTGATTTAGGCTTTTAACATACTTATAAAATTTATCTCCTGTGTAAATAGCATTTTCACCGTGAGCATCTTCATAAAAAAGGCTTTTGTTGGCCCAGCCTACGTTAAAAAACGAAATGGCGTAATACGCATACTTTGGATTTTTTTCCAAGTGTTTATATATCCCCTCAAAGGGATCTGCCGTATCTTCTGTAAAGAAAAATCTAAATTTAAAATAGCTGTTGTAGCTTTTGCAAAAAGATTCCGCAAGACTAAGGCTCAAAGCCACCGAAGAAGCGCTGTATATAGCCCCGTTGCTATCTTCTTTTGAGCTAAGAGATGACAATATATAAACGATAGGCCCCCTTCCTATATCAAAAAAAAGGTTCTCTCCCATCGCATAGTCCTCTTTTAAAGGCTCTAAGCTTATATAGTGTATGTCTTGGATAGATTCAATATCTTTATAACCTATAGAAAATATTGGCATAGAAAAGCCAAAAATCCTTTGATAAAAGTTTATATCCATATTAACAAGACTAAACAAAATAGCCTTTGGTTTTAACTTGTTTAACTTGTCTTTGTAAAGTTCTATATCAATGATATCGTTTATAAGAAGCAGCGGTATATATTCATCAAGAGTGTTTATATATCTTATTTTTTCTATCTCCAAAAGGATGAGCTTACCCTCCACATGTTCTTTAAACTCGTTTAAGATATTCAGGTTTATAATTTTTCTGGCTTTTAGGAAAAGATTTGTTTGTAAAAGTTTTGCTTTAAAGGCCTCTTTGGTTAGAGAAATGTTGTTTTTCGTGGTAAAATCTTCTATAAGGCTCTTGGTATAAGAAGCTCCGTAAGAGTTTATAAAACGTGGGCGTTTGGATATGTCTTCACAAACCTCTTTTAAAAGACTATGTGTCATAAACGGGAGTAAGCCAATGACGATAGCGCTCTATGTTGCCCCTCACAGCATTAAAGTATATCTCTTGAAGTTTTTTGGTGATAGGTCCTATTTCGGCGTTTCCTACGGGTCTATTGTCTATCATGATAACCGGTGTTAGCTCAGCAGCAGTACCTGTTAAAAACACCTCATCCGCCGCATAAAGTTCACTTCTTGCTATAGAGCGTTCTTCTATTTCTAAAAATAGCTCATTTTTTGCAAGCTTTACAACCGCTTTTCTTGTGATCCCTTCAAGTATCCCTTCACTAAAAGAGGGCGTTATAAGCTTTTTACCCCTTATTATGAAAATGTTTTCACCTGAGCCCTCTGCTATGTTGCCTTGCTCGTTTAGCAAGATTGCCTCGTCATAGCCAGACATCAAAGCTTCGGTTTTTGCCAAAGCGCTGTTCACATAGCCCCCTGCCACTTTCCATCTTGATGGTATTGAATTGTCTGGATTTCTTCTCCAAGAGGAAACTTTTGCGTGTATGCCCTTAGATGTATCCAAATACCTTCCAAACTTATAGGTGTATATGGCTATCTCTGAGGTAAAATCTTTTAACTTGGGCGTAAGAGCCAAATCTTTAAAATAAACAAAAGGTCTTATATATGTATCTTCCCTTATTTCGCTTTTCCTCAAAATTTCTTTTGTAATTTCCGTTAGTTCTTCCGGGGTTTTGTTTGTATCCATAAACATAGCTTTTGCATTTTTTAAAAGTCTAAGATAATGATCGTTTGAAAATAGTATGTAAAGCTGGTTTTGTTTTTCGTTGTAATAAGTCCTGATACCTTCAAATACCAATGTGCCATAATGAAGGGAATTGGTTTTTATGTTTATATTTGCCTGTTCTACCGGTATTATCTTGCCTTCAAAATAAGCGTAATCCATCAACACACTCCTTAATCATCAAAAGTAAATGCCGAAGGTGGGACTTGAACCCACATGCCCTTGCGAGCGGGGGATTTTGAGTCCCCTGTGTCTGCCATTTCACCACTTCGGCTATACAATATAATATCACATAAAAGACCTTTTAGTCAATGATTAGTAAATCCTCAAAACGATTTAGCACAAAATCTGGCTTTTGGTCTTTTAATTTCACATAGCCCCAAGCAGCGAGTGCCGCTTTGCAGTTTGATCTTTTGGCGCTTTCTATATCAGCGTGAGTATCACCTACAACTATAGATACATCTGGGGTAAGGTTTAATTTCTCCAACGTTTTGATGATGGGTATGGGGGATGGTTTTCGCTCGTTGTAAGTCTCAGGGCCCACTATATCATCAAAATATTTATCCACGTTTAGGGCTTTTAGTATGATGATACTTAACTCTAAGGGTTTGTTAGAAACAACAGCCATTTTCTTATTTTTTTCTTTTAAAAGCTCCAAAACCTCCAAAACTCCTTCAAAAAGCCTCGTATTGTCTATGGGATTTTTCGCATAGCGGCTTTTAAATATATCTATAGCTCTCATCAGAGTATCTTCATCTTCGTTTTTCAAAAGCCCTCTAAAAAGCTCCTTAGCCCCAGAGCCTATGTATCTTCTTATCTCTTCTTTGGGCCTCTCTTCAAAGCCAAGTTCTTTCAAAGTTTTATTGGTGGCAGCGGCTATATCTCCAAGAGAATCCACAAGAGTCCCATCCAGGTCAAATATATATCCGTTAAAACTCATAACTCCTCTTTATACCAAAAAGACAGCGCCGTATCTCCATATATCCTTTTATCCTTTGAGCCAAAATCCTCTTTTGAACTATGCTCCAATACAAGAAGCCCTCCTTCTGTTAGGTTGGCTTTTACCAACGACAATAGCTTATCGTAATCTTGAAATTTGTAAGGGGGGTCTGCAAATATAATATCAAAAGGTTCTTTGTTGGTTTTTAGAAACGCCAAGGCATCTTTTTTTATAAATTTTATCTGTTTTGATTTTAGGTTTTTAGAAGAGATATCCACCGCCGTTGATCTGGCACCTCTATTTTGAGCTTCCACCGACACGCTTGCACCCCCCGCAAAAAGCTCCAAAAACCTAAGCCCCTCTATATCCCCAAGTATATTAAAAACAGCCAGTTTCACCATAGAAGAAGTAGGTCTATAAGTCATAAATCCATTTTAGCATAGTAGATCAAAAAGCAATGTCGTAAGAGCTTAAGGGAGCGTGGTAGACTTGTGGGGCGTGGTAGACTTGTAAGAAGATATTGTTCTACCCGGCTTTCTAAAGAAACTTTTAGCTTATATATTTTTGTTTTCTTATGTACGACACCTCCTAAAAGTTGATAACATGTTTTAAGTTTAAGATATACAAGATGTTTGAATTCCTAAAGTAGTAAATTAAGTTCACAATTATCTGTGGTATAATCACATTATGAAGCTTTTACCAATAGGTATACAAACATTTAGAGATATTATAGAAGGCGGTTTTTACTATGTGGATAAAACACAATTTATACCAAAGCTAACAAGCAAATATTACTTTCTATCTCGTCCAAGAAGGTTTGGTAAATCTCTTTTTCTTGATACACTAAAAGAAGCCTTTTCTGGCAACAAAGAACTGTTTAAAGGCTTGTATCTGTACGATAATTGGAATTGGGAGAAGAGATATCCTATTGTAAAGTTTGATTTAAGCCAAGCTTACCCAGATACAGAGGAAAACCTTCAAAAATCTATTAATTCTTTTTTGAGAAAAATAGCAAAAGAACACGGAATAACCTTAGAAGAAGAGATTTTAGGCCTAAAATTCCAAGAGCTTATCCAAAAACTATACGAAAAATACAATCAAAAAGTAGTGGTACTTATAGATGAGTACGATAAGCCTATACTTGACGTGAT
>Ga0078972_1003755_pt1 | contig 44278 bp, 43 predicted proteins | sample YelNatPaOPGAMG01_FD_67568 | JGI IMG/M metagenome (GOLD analysis project Ga0078972, IMG submission 67568) | Hot spring thermophilic microbial communities from Obsidian Pool, Yellowstone National Park, USA - OP-RAMG-01 (SPADES assembly) (version 2) | ecosystem: Environmental > Aquatic > Thermal...
ATATAATCGCTATCTCAAGGTCCATATACTTTTCAGGAATAATTGTCTTATACTCTATTGTTTTACAGTCAAGATATACCAGGGAATTTTTTTCTGTGTTGCTTAAAAGAATCATTGACTGGTCAAGGATACCATTGTTAAGCCCTATAAAATAATTCTCTATCCTCTGGACAAGTTTTATGTTCTCTTCAGGTTTCACTTCTATTCCATTTGCCTTTTCAAGGAGAAGCAGATAACCAATGGCAATAGCAGCAGATGAACTTAAGCCACCACCAGGAAAAGATGCCTTTATTACAGCGTCAAAGCCATACTTCAGATTACCAGCCATTTCTTTAAGGGCATATACAGCACCTTTCGCATAGTCATACCATCTGTCTGTTTTTGTAAGTGCCTCATTGATAGAAAACTCAATAAAGTCATTATAATCAACACTGTATAAACGGACCATTGCTCTATTATTCACAGTAGAGGCGAAATATATTCCCTCTTCTATTGTGGTTCCAATGACAATTCCTGACTGATGGTCTATATGTGCACCAAGGGGACATATACGGTAAGGGATGAAAAGAGTTTCTATTTTCCCGTTATTTCCTTTCCCAAAAATTTCCATATGTTTTTTTATAAGTTCTTCTCTCATGGATTATAAGGCAGGTATTAATCTATTGTGAAGCAATTACTGTAATCTGTTTACCCACTCTGGCTTTGTCCACCTGATAATTCTTACTCTACCTGTCCCGCTACCACCTGGGTCATCGGGTATCTCTATATTGTTGAGGTTTATATCATAAAGGACCTTAGCATTATTTGAAAGGTCAATTATATTCGCTATGATTCCCCCTAAAAAACCAGCATTATTGTTCATATCAATCCTGCCTCTGGGAACATATAAAAGCCCTGCTACCTTTGAATTATTTGAAAAGCTAACCGCATCACTTCTTGTGGAGGCAGAATAGATTCTCAGGTTCTGGGGAAGGACTGGAAAGATATCACTACCCTGTGTCTTTCCTACCTTTGCATTGTTAGAGACAAGAAAGTTGCTATTTGTCCCCAAATAGATAGTTATACTTCTCTGTATGTCAATCGTGCCGCTATTACTGATATTCATTTGATTTTCAACATAGATTCTTGTATTGCCTGTAAATCTAATAATTCCATTACTGGAATAGATATTACTAAATCTATAATCTCCACCACTTATTTCCAATACCGCATTTTTACCAGATACATTAAGCGTCCCACCTGATAGTGTCCAGTCACTATCTTGCCCGCTGATAAGTTTTATTCGGGGGTCCCCTTTAACAGGATATGGAAGTGCAGCAAGGTCTGATGGAATAACCACATCAGGCAGGTTATCCAGTGGCGGGTCAAAGACAGTATCTGTATTCTGTTGTCCTGTGATTTTAGAGTTATTATATAGGTTTATAGAACCCGCTTCTGTTACAGAGGCATTTCCATAGATTGTGCAGTTATTTGAAAGTTCTATAAGTAGTTTACTTCCTGCCTCTGCATTAGAAAGTTGAACATTTCCGCGAGGGTCAGTAGAAGAGTCATAGCCGGCTATTAGAGCACTATTAGACATCCTTATCCTGATAGAGCCAAATAGCCCCTGTGCCCAGGAATTACCAGCCCCTGAAGAAAGTGTCAACTGGACCTTTTCATCAATTCCTTTTACAGTTCCTGTGGAAACGATATTTATTTTTCTGTCTTCTGTATCTTCACGTTCCACTAAAAATGTCCCATCTCCAAGTGATAGTGGCTCTGTCTCTGGCTGCCAGTTTCTGTCTTCTCTGAGGTGGGCGTATGCCCTGTATGCACCTGCCTCTGCAAGATAGAATGCCTTCTCCCTGTTTAACCGTTTTTTCGCTCCTAACCTCTCAAGGGTACCTAAATAAAGGATACCCATACCTATAATGACCATAATAACAATAAATATAGCAGCCATAGGAAGCAGAAACCCTTTTTTATTTTTTAACATCTTCATCACCTTCCTATTTGTTTCTTACCTTTACATAAAACTGGTTTTCAAATGCCTTTCCGGACTTAGCCACCTTTATATATGTCTTTATAGTATTGCTTATCTCAGTATCTTCATTGCTCGCATCACTAAAGTATAGATTATCCAGTGTCCTTATCACAATATCCTGCCCGCCATTCTTTATATCTTCCATAACAAGATTACTTCCCTGTTTATAAAACGATTTTTCCCATACATTATTATCATCTTCGTCTGTATATCTGACATAAATCTTTCTTCCTGCTTCAGGTGAACTTCCTTCAATGATATCCTGTATTTCATAATAGTTTGCTTCTTCACAGACCGCCTTTATGGTAAGGCAGGCAAGATCCATATCCTCCTGTAATGACTTTAACTCCTTACTTATGTACCAGTCCTTCCAGGAAGCATAAAGGAAACCTGTTACAGCAACAAGGCCTATTCCTACAATCACAAGTGCGACTATCAACTCAATAAGTGTGGTCCCTTTTTTCATCTTCATTTTGGCAGATAGGTCTCAAAAGACACTTCTTCATTTCCCCACTCTACTTTAGTTATTACCTTCCAGATTAACTGGTCATCTTCTGGCTCTGTTATACTTACAATCAGTTGAGCAGGTATATTATATTCTCCCAGTGTTATATCTTCTGTTGTTTCTTCTTCCTGTAAGGATGATTTCCCTTTGATTTCCTCAATCTTTTTTATTGCAGCCCAGGTGGCATATCTCTCAAGGCGGGCATTATAAAGATTTTTTCGGTTGGCATAGAAGAATACAGAGCCGGCTATGAAACCTAAAGCAATCAGGACAGTTGCCAATAATACCTCTATCAGGGTGAAGCCATTTTTCTTTGTCATTCCTCTTTTTCTTTTGTCTCCATCCTCTTCTTTTCCTGCTCTGAGAGCTGCTTTGCTTCTTCTGCAGTAATAATCCGGGGAGTAAGAAACATCACAAGGTCTGTCTTACCTTTCTGTTTATCCTTTCTGCTGAATAGAAACGGGAATATATCTCCGAGAACAGGAACCTTTGTTTTCTTTTCAATGGTGTCCTGCCTCAATAGACCACCTATAACAAGTGTCTCACCGCTTTTTACCATTACCTTTGTCTTTGCTGTTCTCTCATTGGTATCAACCGCATCTTTAAAGACAGTAGAAGGTGTTGCTGAACTTACTGTGGGTTCAACCTCCAGTATAATAGTCCCTTCGGAGTTGACATGGGGGACCACCTTCAAACTTACCCCTACATCCCTGTATTCATATTCAGTAACAATTCTTCCTGCTTCCGGGGTCTCTGTAATCTTTGGTGCTACTGCCATATTCTTTGTGATTTTAATAGTTGCAGGTGAGTCATTCAGTGTTGTTATCCTCGGGTTTGCGAGTATGTTTGCCGCCCCTTTGTCTTCAAGGACTTTTAGATTGGCGGTAAGAGTTGCAAAGGAGAGAGTTCCTAATGTGAATTGTGGCTCCTGTGTTGCAGTTGTTAGTGTTCCTCTTCTCGGGCTCACTATGGTTCTTTTATAACTTTCCGAGAAAGGGAAGGATGTATCTATCTCAGGTCCAAAGAAACTGCTTTCAATATTCCACCTTATACCAAGATTTTTTAATGTGTCTGTTGATAGTTCCACAAGGACTGCTTCTATGGCAACCTGCGGGATTATTTTGTCCAGTGATGTGATGATATTTTTTATTTCTGATAATGCCTCAGGTGTCTCCCTTACTGTAATGCTGTTGGTTCTGCTGTCTATAACCATCTGTCCATTGGCACTTAAAAGGGGGGATAATACCTTTCCGAGGTCCTCTGCCTTTGCATATTGCAAAAAGAATGTCTCACTCTTCAATGTAACTGCTGCCACACCTGACTCTTTTACTATGTAGATATCCGAGCCCGGTATCTTTTCTCTGTAAAGACCGTTTGCCTTAAGTATTGAGTCAATGGCTTCTTCCCCTGACACATCTTCTAAATAGGCACTTACTAACTTTTCAGCAAGTTCAGCGCTTGTTATCAGTTTTATTCCGGTCATCTTACTTAAACTCTGAAGGACAAGCCCTAACTTTGCCTGATTGTATGTAACAGTAATCCCTTTTGCCAGCACTGTTGAAGCAAGCATTAGCAAGGATACAACAAAGATAAATATTTTCAACAAGTGATTATGTCTTTTCATTTTGACATCTCCTTTTGTTTTTCATATAAATAAAGAGGGAATATCTCGTCTCCATATTTAAGCAGAACATATTCATCTTTTATCTTTAGTATCTTAAACTCACCCATCATTTCACCTTCTCCTTTTACTTCATTATTTATAATTGCTAATGCTCTATTTCCATCAGAGACAATTCCATAAAGTGTTAAGGATGGTCTTTCTTTTTTCTTTTCTTCTTCTGTAATCTTCTGTTTTTGAGGTATAATCAACGTAGCAAATGGGTCCCTTTTAAGTCGGACATCAGAGATGCCTTTTCTGTTTTCTACCTCTGCCACATTCTTTCTTAACTTCTGGATATTGCTTTCAATCTGGTTTAAGTCAATACCTGCAGTCGCTGATGGCTTATTATCAGATGCAGAAAGTAAGGCACATCCCACTAAAAAAGTAATCCAGTTAATTTTCTTTCTCATCTTTTTTCTCACCAAGTGCCTCTTTTTTAATACCATAGATGACCATCTCATACAGGGGTTTTTTATCCAAACCTTCTTTGGTTATGGCAATCTCTTTTACTATAAGAAAGCTTCTGCTTTGTTCAATATCATTGATAAGAGAGACAATGTCAGGAAAACTTCCTGTAAACCTAACCTTCCACCTGTAATAGAGATTACCTTCCTTATCCTGTTTTGAAGGTGTTTTTTCTTCCAGTGAAACCTCCAGCAGTTCTACATTTGACTTTTTAGAAAGTTTATAAAGGTGATTATACAGGGCAAGGCCTGCATCAATTCCTTCACTATCCAGCCACAGGAAATCATTTGTTTTAAGGGATGCTAACCTGACTGTCTCATCAAGTGATTTTAGAAAAGCGGGGGATGATGTTATCTTCATATATGTATACTCCATTGCTGCCTTTTCATCTTTATATTGCTGGATTATATTTCTTTGAGGGATGAGGATAAAGGTATAAATGACAGTCGCTATTATGATATACGAGAGAGCCATCCATATAAAATATCTTTTAATTAGATGCTTTAGCAACATTACCCGCACCTCTCTTTTGTTTTATACGGCACTCTATCTCAAAGGCAAGTAGTTCTATCTTATTTTCTGTTTCCACCACCTTTTTTACATCTTTCAGAGAGACATCTGAAAATATATCCCCGGAACTCAATGACCTCACCATCCTGTCTATCACTTCTCTTTCATTGACCACACCTGGGAGTATATAGCCAGATATCACAATTTTCTTTTCCCCTTTTTTCTCTGTCTGTGAGGACTCTTCCTTGCTGACAAATCTTTCAAGCCACATTCCCGCGGGAATTCTTTCTCCAACAAAGGTGAGTATTGGTGCCCATTGTATCCTTTTCTCTGATTCTTCTATAAAAAAGTTCATACCTTTCAAAAGTCCCTGCATCTCTTTTTCATTCTCCTTTATGTAGGTAATCTTTTCATTATCCGCGGATAGTTTCTGCTTAATTGCTTCTATCTCGTTTATGGTCTTTTTAATGAAGATTCTATTGAATAGAATATTTAATGAAAGGACTCCCATCAGAAATATAAGACCTGCAAAATAGATAAGAAAAACACTAAAAATAATCCTTTTCTTCCTGAAACTTTCAAGCCGTCCTTTTATTATATTAAGTTCTATCATCTTATTTCCCTTAATACAAGTCCAAGAGAGACAGCGAATAACATACCTTTATTTTTTATCTCTACAGGCAAAAGAATCTCTTTTGGGTCTAACTCCTCAAGAGGATTCCATATACGGGTCTTTATATTTATCTCTCTTTCAAGTGTTTCAGATAAACCCGGAAATAAAGAACAACCTCCTGTAATAAATAATGTATGCGGTGATTTTTCTGTTTTTGTCCTGAAATATTCCATACTTGTTTTTAATTCAACAAGAAGTTCTGAGATATCAGAAGAGATAATGTTTTTCATCTCTCCCGTCTGTATAATGTTTTTCCCTGCAAAGGGTATGTCTCTGATGAGAATAAAGCCGGATTTATTCTCTGTAACAACAAGGTTTGATGTTCTATGCCCTATATTAAGGATGGATATTATATCTTCCTGTTTTTTATGGAAGAACCTGAAACTATTTAAGAGCGCCAGTCCATCATAGTCCATAATAAGTGGTTTAATACCTGCCATCTGGATGGTGGATGTAAAGAACTCACACCTTTCTTTGTAATAGCCCACAAACAGAACTGTCTTCTTATTGTCTTTGCCGGGTAGAAGGAGATAGTCATATTCAAGGTTCCTTGTTCCTCCTGGAACTACCTGCATTATTTCAAGTTGTATAGCGGACTCTATCTCTTCTTTAGGAATATCAGGAATTTCAAAATAATGGATAACCGTTCCTGCTCCACCTGTGCTTAAGATTCCCTGTTTTGATATTATTTTGTGTTTGTTTAAGAAGTCCTTCAGTGCTTTGGCGAATATATCCTGTTCCCTTTCAATAAGTCCTTCTTTCAGGTTAGGGGCAGGATTGGGGAAGTATCCTATCCTTCTTATAACCAACCTTCCATTTTTCTTTTTCCCTTCAGCAACCTTTATATAATAAGATCCGACATCTATTGCACATTGCCATCTCATAAAATAACCTTTGTAAAAAAGGGGGGCATGTCTATGCCCCCCCTTTCCCTTATTTTGTTATAATCCAGAATATGATATTGTAGCACCTGCTGCATTGGTATAGGTCATAGTTACAGTAATACCTGTAGCATCTCCTGTTCCTGTGGTAGTAGCTGTAAATCCGTTATCATCAGCAGAAGATACAGTATAATCAGTAAAATATTTATTACCAACAGCTTCTACACCAAGGTTTGCCTTATTAGTTGTATATGTACTATGTTCTGCATAATATACCTTTTCTGCTGTAAGGACAGAGCCTAAGAGTGCTGCCCCTTCTGCTGCCATTGCCTTTTTTACCTGTGCCCTGTATATAGGGATAGATATAGCAGCAAGGATACCAACGATGATGACTACAGTCATCAATTCAACCAGAGTGAAACCCTTCCTGTTTCTCCTTATCTTCTTAAGCATTTTCTCACCTCCTCCCTGAAATTGTTTTACTGTTGTAATCATACCATATAAAGTTTCTGCTGTCAATTATTTCATAGCCGCTGCCAAGTTAAATATAGGTAGATATATTGCAATAACAACAGTCCCAACAACTACACCAAGTCCTACTATTAAGACAGGCTCAATAATAGATGATAGTATATTAAGTGTGGCATCAACCTCATCGCGGAAAAACCTTGAAGTTCTCTGAAGCATCTCTTCCATCCTTCCTGTTTCTTCTCCAACTGTTACCATCCTTGTCAGTAAGACAGGAAAGATTCTGTATCTTTTCATCTCTGCCCCTACAAGTGAGCCCTTCAAAACCCCTTCCCTTACCTTAAGGATTGTTTTTTCTATCACCCTGTTGCCTGATGTCTTTGATACAATTTCCAATGCAGAGACAATAGGAACACCTCCTGCAAGCAGTGTTGCAAAAGAATTGGAAAATCTTGCAAGGGAAACCTTAAGCATCAAAGGTCCAAAGAGAGGGATCTTTAACTTTATGCGGTCAATCTTTTCTCTACCAGCAGGGGTCTTATTGAAAAGGAACAGAGTGATAAAAATGATAAACAAGAAAAGCAGGATAAAGGGAAGAGCAGTGATTAAAAACTGGCTTATACCTAAGATTATAAGCGTAAACTTTGGCAGTTTTGCTCCAAAACTCTGAAAGATGTCCCTGAACTTAGGAAGAAGAAAAAAGAATACAAAAGAAACAACAACAAGGAAGAATACAAAAACAACAGAAGGGTAGCTCAGTGCCTGCCTTACCTTGCTTCTCAAAACGAGCTGTTCCTCAAGATTAGACGCAATCTCAGCCAGTACTTCTGCAAGGTTTCCGCTTTCCTCTCCTGCCCTGACAAGGGCAACATAAAGGGGAGAAAATATCTTTGGATACTTTGAAATTGAAGATGAAAAGTTATTTCCTTCCTGAATATTCCTTCTTATCCCCTGCAGTACAAAGGCAAAGTATCTATTGGATGTCTGTGAACTTAAATCACCAAGCACATCCACTATAGATACACCTGCAGCAAGCATCGCAGATGCCTGTCTTGTAAAGATAGCCAGTTCTTTCAGGTTTACACGGCCCTTTCTGGCAACTACCTCTCCCTTTTTTCCGGGTAATGTAGTTTCTTTTTCACCTATAATCTGTATATCCACAGGAAAGAGATTCTGGTTCCTCAGACGTGTAATAATTGCAACATTTGAATTTGCCTCTAAGATACCCTCTATTCTATTTCCAGTTGCATCCCGTGCTACATACTGATATCTTGGCATATCTTAATCCAGTGTCTTACCTAAAAACTCCTCAACTGTTGTTATACCTTCAAAGACCTTTTTAAGTGCCGCATCTCTGAGTGAAGAAAATCCCTGCCTTATACAGATTTCTCTTAAAGCGTCCTCCTTTACTCCTTCAAGGATACCTTTTTTTATCTCTCGTGTAAGTTTTAACATCTCAAATATTGCGACCCTGCCAAAATATCCTGTGTAATTACACTCACTGCAGCCCTTTCCTTTATATATTTTAGTATTAACCTTGATGCCCATCTCCTGTAATGTCTCCATCCCTTCCTTATCTTCCTGTTTACATACCCCGCAGATACGTCTGACAAGTCGTTGTGCCATTACAAGATGGACAGATTCTGCAATAAGGTAGTTAGGAATTCCCATATAGTTAAGGCGGGATATAGTGGATAGTGTGTCATTGGTATGTAAAGTAGAAAGGACCAGATGTCCTGTTAGTGCTGCCTGGATTGCAATCTGGGCTGTCTCTAAGTCCCTTATCTCGCCAACCATAATAATATCAGGGTCCTGTCTTAAGAGCCTTTTAAGTACCTCGGCAAATGTGAGCCCTATCTTTGGTTTAATCTGCACCTGATTGATACCGGACAGTTCATATTCCACTGGGTCTTCAATTGTTGTAATATTTTTTTCAGGTGTATTGATAAAATTGATGCCTGAATACAATGTGGTTGTCTTGCCTGAACCGGTAGGACCTGTGACTATTATCATCCCATAAGGTTTTTTTAGCCCTTCTCTGTAAATCATCTCCTCTTCCGGCTCAAAACCAAGTGTATCAAGTGGCTTTACCAGCGCCTGCCTGTCTAAAAGTCGCATAACCACCTTTTCTCCATAAATGGTTGGAAGGGTTGAGACCCTTATGTCAATATCACGCGGACCAATCTTAACCTTTGTCCTTCCATCCTGAGGTAAACGTCTTTCTCCTATGTCAAGGTTAGAAAGGATTTTTAGTCGGGTTACAATCCCTGGATAGGTGCTTTTGGGAGGTGATGGAATCTGCTGGAGGACACCATCTATACGGAAACGGATAAGGACCCTGTCTTCCTGTGGTTCAAGGTGTATATCCGTTGCTCTTTTCTCCACCGCTTCTATAAAGAGTGAGTTCACAAACTTTATTATAGGTGCATCCTCTGCAGCAACCATCAGTTGCTGGACATCCACTTTATCTTCCTCTGTCTCTTTCTCTTCAAGTGCAGATACACTTCCAGAGAGGTCTGCTGTTTCTCTGTAGTATTTTTCTAAATATTCCTCTATCTGTTCTCTTTCTGCCCTTACGACCTTTAGCCGTCTATCTGTAATCCTTCTGATTGTATCTATTGCTACTATATCTGTGGGCTCTGCCATCGCAACAACCAATCTATCTTCTTCCATTGCTATTGCTAATACATTGTATCTTCTTGCTATATTCTCAGGGATTAACTTTACGACCTCTTCTTTAATTCCTTGTACCTTTGAAAGGTCAACAAAGTCCGCCTTCTGCTGTTCAGTGAGGCACTCAAGGATTTGTTCTCTTGTTACCAGCCCGCTTTCCAGCAATATCTCGCCTAAAAACTTCTTCTCCTCCATCTGTTTCACAAGGGCATCTTCAAGTTGTTCAATGGTAATAAGCCCCTTTTCCAGTAAAATCTGTCCTAATTCCTTTCTTTCCATATTGTTTATACTATCATTATCTTTGCTTTTTTGTCAATTTTTTTCTGCAGGGGTATAATTTCAATATGGAAAAGGTCAAGGCAAGAATTGAAGAACTGGTGAAATTGCTGAACTATTACAACTATATGTATTATGTTGAAAATAATCCTGTTGTGAGTGATTATGAGTATGACCAGCTTTACAGAGAACTCAAGGAACTGGAAGAGAGATACCCGCAGTATAGAAGGCAGGACTCACCTACCCAGAGGGTAGGAGGAGAGCCCCTAAAGGGATTTGCTACTGTTTCACATAAAGTTCCGATGTTGAGTATTGATAACACATATTCACAGGAGGAGCTTATTGAATTTGATAGCCGTGTTAAAAAGATGGCAGGAACTACAAAGGTTGAATATGTTGTGGAACTGAAATACGATGGTGTGGCTGTCTCTCTTATCTACGAAAACGGCGTCTTTATAAGAGGTGCGAGCAGGGGAGATGGCTGGTCAGGGGATGATATAACAGAAAATCTGAAGACAGTTATTACCTTGCCACTTACCATCCCCTATAAAAAACCGATAGAGGTTCGTGGAGAGGTGTATATGAGGAAGGATACCTTCCAGAAGATAAATGAAGAGAAAAAAAGAAGCGGGGAGGAACTATTTGCAAATCCGAGGAATGCTGCAGCGGGCTCACTAAAACTTCTTGACCCTGAGATAGTTGCAAAGAGACACCTCCATCTATTTGTATATCAGGGGCTCCTTGAAAACCAGTATAAAACACACTGGGAGATACTTGGCTTTCTTAAGACACTTGGATTTCCTGTAAATCCACACAGAAAGCTAGCAAAGGATATTGAGGAGGTAATTGCCTATTGTGATAGCTGGAAAGAGAAAAGGTTTCAACTGCCATATAACATTGATGGGATGGTAATAAAGGTCAATTCGCTTGCCCTGCAGGAGAAGTTAGGGCTCACATCAAAGTCGCCGAGGTGGGCTGTGGCATATAAGTTCCCGGCACAGCAGGTTGAGACCACACTTAATGATGTAATAGTCCAGGTTGGAAGGACAGGAACCCTTACCCCTGTTGCTATCCTTGAGCCAGTGCAACTTGGGGGGACAACTGTTTCAAGGGCAACACTGCATAACTTTGATGAGGTAAAACGGTTAGGTATTAAGATTGGGGACAGGGTCTTTGTAGAAAAAGGCGGAGAGATTATACCGCAGATAGTAAAGGCAATCCCTGAAAAGAGAAAAGGCACAGAGAAAGATATACCTATCCCTAAGGAATGTCCTGTGTGCCACAGTAAGATTGTAAAGGATGAAGGAGAGGTTGCTATAAGATGTCCCAATGTGAGATGTCCTGCACAGGTGAAAGAACGTATCATACACTTTGCATCCAGAGATGCAATGGATATAGAAGGTTTAGGTGAAAAGTGGGTGAATATACTTGTTGATAAGGGAATCCTGTCCGACTATGGAGATATTTATGAAAATATCACATATGAAAAACTTATTGGACTGGAAAGGATGGCAGACAAATCAGCAAGAAACCTGCTTGATGCTATAGAGAAGAGTAAGAGCAGACCGTTTCCCAATCTTATATTTGCCCTTGGTATCAGAAATGTAGGAATCCATACAGCTGAAATTCTTGCTGAAAACTTTAACTCTCTTGATGAACTTGCAAAGGCAGATGTTGATACACTTTCCGGGATAAGGGAGATAGGGCCTGTAGTAGCACAGAGTATTGTGGACTTCTTCAGCAACAAAGAAAATATAGATGTTATTAAGAAGTTGAAGAGGGCAGGAGTAAAAACAGAAGGGGAAGGACTACCTGTAAAAGGTAATAAACTCGCAGGACTTACATTTGTTATTACTGGAACACTTGATAACTACACAAGAGATGAGATAACGGATGTCATCAAAAAAAATGGAGGTAAGGTGACAGAGTCAGTTTCTAAAAATACGGACTACCTTATATGTGGCAGAGAACCAGGTTCAAAACTTGATAAGGCAAGAGCACTTGGAATAAAAATCATTGGAGAGGATGAGTTTAAAAAACTTATTGGAGAGTAGATGACCTATAATGAGATTTTAGAATTTTTCCTGAAACATATAGAGGTTGAACGCAACCTATCAAGAAATACTGTTGCTGCTTACAGGAGAGACCTTGAAAAGTTCGGGAAATTTCTACAGATGAATAACTATAAACTTGAAGAAATAGATGGTGAAAAAATAACACATTTTATTCTCTTTCTTAAAAAAGAGGGCCTTTCGTCTTCTTCTGTGGTAAGGACTCTTTCTTCATTAAGGAATCTTTATAGATTTATAGCAGGCCAGGGGCTGATAAAGGGCTACGGTGTCCCTGATATTGAGTCCCCGAGGTTCCACAGGGAACTGCCTGATGTGTTAAGTAAGGAAGAGATGGAAGTGCTTCTAAAAAATATCTCAGAAAAGGATAAGGTGCGGAATTTAGCTATTATTGAACTTATATATGGCGCTGGCTTACGTGTTTCTGAGGTTGTGGGAATAAGATTGAAGGATATCAACTTTGGAAGGGGATATATAAAAATTACAGGCAAGGGCAATAGAGAACGTATTGTCTTTCTTAATAAAAACTCACTGTATGCTATAAGGTCCTATCTTGGAGAAAGAACTCACAGTAAGGTTGTCACATCTGAATGGTTGTTTCCTAATAGAAGCGGTAGAAGAATATCCAGACAGAGTGTATGGAAGTTAATAAAAAAACTTTCTTTATACCTGCCTTCAGAAAAAAGGGTGACACCACATACATTCAGGCACTCATTTGCCACTCATCTACTTGAAGGTGGAATGGATATAAGGGCTGTTCAGGAACTTCTCGGTCATAAGACACTTGCTACCACAGAGATATATACCCACATCAACAAAAAGCATATACATTCACTTTACAAAAAGTTCCATCCACGTGCCTGATTAACGGTTCTCTTTCAGCCGCATCCACTTTTCATCTAATTTAGCAAGTGCATCGTAAGCCCTTGCAAGATAAAGGGCATCTAACACCGCGATAGCAGCCATTGCCTCAACAACAGCATATATTCTTCCTACAAGTGTTGGGTCTCTTCTTGTGATGGGACTTAGCTTTTCTTCTTTTAGGGTCTTCATATTTATAGAGGTCTGTTCTATAGAGATGGTGGGGGTTGGTTTTACTGCTACCCTTGCAACAATATCTTCTCCGTTTGTAATACCTCCAAGCATACCACCTGCATTGTTTGTTCTGAATCTTATCTTTCCATCTTTTGTGATATATGGCTGGTCATTATTTTCAGAGCCCTTCATATTACCTACCTTAAAGCCAGCCCCAAACTCTATGCCTTTGACTGCCCCAATACTACAGATTGCATGTGCAAGTAGGGCACTCATCTTATCAAAGACCGGTTCTCCTAAACCAGCAGGAACATTATGGATAATAAGCTCAATAATCCCTCCTGCTGTATCTCCTTCCTCTTTTATCTCAAGAACCCTTTTTTCCATCTTTTCTGCTGCTTTTAGGTCAGGGCAGTTAATCTCATTCTTTCTATAGTTCTTTTTAATCTCCTCCCAGTCCATATCCCTTGCTCTTATCCCCATACACTCCTTTGTATATGCAAGGATTTCTATACCTTCCCTCTTTAAGATAAATTTTGCAACCGCTCCACCTGCAACCCTTGCTACTGTTTCTCTGCCTGATGCCCTTCCTGCACCACACCAGTCCTGTGCCTCTCCATATTTCAAAAAGAAGGTGTAGGTGGCGTGTCCGGGTCTAAAAATATCCTTATATTCCCTGTACTGTTCAATGTGTATATCCTGTGTGTCAACATTATATATGATTATTCCAAGAGGTGCACCTGTGGTTACCCCATCCTGTCCTATGCCTGCAAAGATTTCACACTGGTCTGTCTCTTTTCTCGGACTGTCAAGTTTGCCTTTACCAGGCCTTCTCTTGTCCAGTTCTTCCTGTATAACCTCTTTTGTTATCTTCAGTCCAGGTGGTACTCCATCAACTATTACAGCAAGACCAGAACCTTTTCCTATACCATATGACTCCCCACAGGTTGTAATCCGAAAGATTCTTCCGAAACTATTTCCTAACATACTAACCCTCCTTATTTATATCTGCTCCTATTTGTTCCATTAACCTTACAAAATCAGGAAATGTTACACTGATTGCTTCAGCGGTTGTTATTCTTGTAGTTCCTTCAGCAATTAGTCCAGCAAGAGAAAGAGCCATTACTACTCTGTGGTCATAGTGTCCATTGACCTCAGCCCCTTTTAGATTACTATGATGGATGATGAGCCCATCAGGTATTTCTTCAACCCTTGCATTCATCTTAGATAATTCTTCTGCCATCACCTTTATCCTGTCTGTCTCTTTAATTCTTGCATGTGCGACATTGTAGAGTTTTGTAGTTCCTTCAGCAAAACATCCTGCAACAGCCATAGCAGGTAGCGCATCAGGGGTACTGTTTATATCCAGTTCTGTACCCTTTAATTTTCCACCTTTAACACGAATTCCCTCTTTTTCTATTCTGATATCTGCTCCCATCTTTTTAAGATATTCTACTACCATCTTATCACCCTGAACATCATCTATATCAAGTCCTTTTAATAAAATATCTGAGTTTGTTATAGCCCCTGCCACAAGAAAGAATGTAGCAGAACTCCAGTCAGCAGGGATGGTTTTCTCAAATGCCTTATAACGTTGTTTTCCCTTCACCTTAAAATATGTATAATCGCTCTTTCTTTCATACAAAATTCCTCTCTCATCAAGCCATCTCAAAGTCATCTCTATATATGGAACCTCCTTTACATTTACAACCTTTATCTCTGTGTCTTTTTCTGCAAGCGGGGTGGATATGAGCAGGGATGATACAAACTGAGAACTTATACCATTAACCTCTGTTTTCCCCCCTTTAAGTATACCTCTTATCTTTACAGGAGGCCTTCCGTTATTCATAAGAGAAACACCATAAGCCCCCAGGTTGTTCAGGGCATCTAAAAGTGGTTGAACAGGTCTTGTTCTCAAAGAACTATCACCATCCAGGATAACCTCAAAGTCACCTAAAGAAGCAACACCTGTAAGAAGGTTTAGTGATGTTCCAGAGTTTGCAAGGTAGAGAGGCCCTTCTGGTTTACAGGGTTTTCCCTTCAGTCCTTTAATGAGCCATTCTTCATTGCTGGATGTATCTATCTCTGCCCCAAGATGTCTGCATCCATTGACAGATGCAAGTGTATCTTCTGATACGAGAGGGTTTTTAAGTTTGGTTATGCCATCAGCCAGGGCTCCTATAACCACGCCTCTGATGGTATGTGATTTTGATGCAGGTATAGAGACATCCCCTTTCAATTCCCCTGTATTTTTAACGATAATTTCCATATCCATTGTTAAGCAGAGTATTATATCACAGATTGGACTGTTTTTCACTGGGAATTTGTTAAGCGGTAATTTTTAATATATAATTACCCTATGAAAAAAATCAGGGTAAATCTGAAAGAAGATAGTTATTTTGTTTTTGCAGGGTATCCACTGAAGGATATAGGAAGATTATTGACAGAGAAAAGATATGGAAGGAAGGTTCTTCTTTTGAGTGATATCAATGTATTTCCTCTTTACGGGAAAACTGTTCGGAATTCTCTTACAGGCAAAGGGAAGGAAGTTATTGAAGTGGTTATCCCTTATGGAGAGAAGGTTAAGAGTTTAAAAAATGCCTTTGCACTTTTGAAAAGGTGTGCTGAAAGTAATATGGGCAGGGATGATACCATTCTAACACTTGGCGGAGGAGTAGTAAGCGATTTAGGTGGTTTTGTTGCTTCTATCTATATGAGGGGAATGAACTTTATTGCTGCTCCCACAACACTTCTTGCCCAGGTTGATGCAGCCATAGGTGGGAAGACAGGGGTAAATCTTCCTTTCGGAAAAAACCTTGTTGGCAGTTTCTACCAGCCATCCTTTGTATATATGGACTATAATACACTTCTAACCCTACCTGAAAGAGAGATGAAACAGGGGCTTGCAGAAATAATAAAATACGGGATAATAAAAAGTAAAAAGATTTTTAATCTTCTGGAGAAGATAGAAATACAGAAGATAAATAAATCTTTACCTTTCCTGATTGAAGAAAGTGTTATGATTAAAAAGGATGTAGTGGAAAAGGATGAGAAGGAGAGAAAAGGACTGCGAGAAATTTTGAACTTCGGACATACATTAGGACATGCCATTGAAATATCACATCTTTCAAGATTTTCTCATGGAGAGAGTGTAGCCCTGGGGATGGCAGGTGAGGCATATATTTCATGGAAGATGGGCTTTTGTAAAAAGGAAGTATATTATACAATAAGAGAAATATTGAAAAAATGTCGTCTCCCTTTTGCTCTTTCGTCCATTGCACTGGATAAATCTTTTAACTATCTCAGATATGACAAAAAAGTGAGACAAGGGAACCTCAGATTTGTTCTTATTGAAGATATTGGAAAAGTGAAAAGAGGAGTAGTTATGAAAATGGAAGATGTGACCAGAATTTTGAAGGAGATGATAAAAGATGAAAAAGATAGATGAGATAAGAAAGAAGATAGATGAGATAGACAGGAATATTCTAGATTTGCTTAATATACGGGCTGAAATGGTTAAAGGAATAGCCGAACTTAAAAGAAAGGAAAATCTTCCCCCTTTTGACCCATCAAGGGAGAGAAGAATAATAGAAGAACTTTCTCGCAGAAATAAAGGGCCTCTTACAGAAAAAGATATTGAGTCCATTATGGGGACCATATTTAAGATATACAGAGGTATGTTCAGACCTTTGAAGATAGCATATCTTGGACCTGAAGGAACATTCACACATCAGGCAGCACTTAAGAAATTCGGAGAGAAAGGAGAGTTTATTTCCTGTAAGACCATAGATAATATATTCAGGGAGGTTGAAAAAGACAGGGCTGACTATGGTGTTGTTCCTATAGAAAACTCTATGGAGGGTGTGGTAACACATACACTTGATATGTTTGTTGAGAGTAGTTTGAATATAACTGCAGAGATACTTCTTGATGTCCATCACTATCTTCTCTCAGATGAGAGGTCTCTTAAATCTGTAAAAAAGGTCTTTTCACATTCACAGGCAATAGGTCAGTGCTGGAACTGGATTGTAGAAAATCTGCCAGATGCGAAGCTGATAGAGACCGAAAGCACAGCGGGAGCAGTAAAGATGGCTAAAAGAGAAAAGAATGCAGCGGCTATTGGTTCGCTTACCGCGGCAGAAATATATGATATAGGAGTCCTTGCAGAGAGGATAGAGGACTACGGAGAGAATATTACAAGGTTTCTTGTAATAGGTAAGAATTTCTCTGGAAAGACAGGAAAGGATAAAACCTCTATTCTTGTATCCATAAAGGATAAAGTGGGTGCACTGCATGATATACTTTCACACTTCAGAAAGAACAATATAAATCTTACGAGAATTGAGTCAAGACCGAGCAAGAAAAAGGCGTGGGACTATATATTCTTTTTTGATTTCATTGGTCATAAAGATGATGCCTCTGTGAAAAATGCGCTGAAAAGAATAGAAAAAGAAAGTGTTTTTCTTAAGATACTTGGCTCTTATCCAATAGGAGGAAAAGATGGAGAGTAATTTAAAAATACGGAGGTTTATATGGCTGATATAATCATAATGAGCTCATCTGCAACAAAAAGGCAGATAGATAATGTAATAAAAAAAGTAAAGGGTTTAGGTTTTGATGTCCACATCAGCAAGGGGGCGGAGAAGACAATCATAGGTATTATAGGAGATACAAGAGGTATCTCTGATGAGACATTTAAGATGCTTCCTGGAGTAGGAGAGGTAATAAGCATATTAAAGGATTATAAGCTAGCAAGCAGGGAGTTTCATCCAGGTGATACTATAATAAAGATAGGTGATATAGAGATAGGAAGAGATAGATTAACAGTTATTGCTGGTCCCTGTTCTGTTGAGAGTAAATCTCAACTTTTAAAAACCGCTGAATTTATCAAAAAATGTGGTGGTAGGATCCTCAGGGGAGGGGCCTTTAAGCCGAGGACTTCTCCATATTCTTTCTCAGGACTTGGCCTTGAAGGACTCCAGATATTGAAAGAAGTTAAAGAGGAAACAGGTATGGCTATTATAACAGAGGTTCTTTCTCCTGAAGATGTTGATGGCACTCTGGAAGTTGCAGATATCCTCCAGATAGGTGCGAGGAATATGTTCAATTATCGGCTCTTACAGAAAGTGGGCAGGGTAAACAAGCCAGTCCTTTTGAAAAGGTCATTTTCTGCAACAATAACAGAGTTCCTTAACTGTGCAGAATATATCCTGAAAGAAGGGAATAAAAAAGTAATATTGTGCGAAAGAGGGATACGGGCTTTTGACTCTACATTTACAAGGAATACACTTGACCTTTCCGCTGTGGCTGTTTTGAAAAAGGAGACACATCTACCCGTCTTTGTTGACCCGAGCCATGGGACAGGGAGGAGAGACCTTGTCATTCCTATGAGTAGGGCGTCTATTGCAGCAGGGGCAGATGGTCTGATGATAGAGGTTCATCCTAAACCAGAGGAGGCACTATCAGATGGATTTCAATCACTCACCCTTGAAATGTTTGCTCTTCTTATGAAGGAGATATCACCTATAGTTAAAGTAATGGGTAAGAAGTTATAAAAAAGGAGGATGATTATATGAAGAAGATAAAGGTAGGGATTATAGGTGCAGGTGGGATAGCACAGGTAGCGCATATCCCATCCTTGAAAAAGATAGAAGGAGTTGAGATTACGGCAATAGCAGATGTAAATGAAGAAAAGTTAAGATATGTGGGAGAAAAGTTTGAAATAAAAGGGCTCTTTACTGACTGGGAAAAGATGCTTGAGGCAGATATAGAGGCAGTGGTTATCTGTTCTCCAAATGCTTTACATGCAGAGCAGTCCATAAAAGCAATGGAGAAAGGTAAGGATGTCCTCTGTGAAAAGCCGGTATGTCTCACATCTGAAGAAGCAGAGAAGATATTCAGTGTGGCTGAAAAAACAGACAGGATATTTATGGCTGCCTTCCCCAGAAGGTTCTCAGGAGAGGCAAAGGTATTAAAACCAATGATAGAAAAAGGGGAGTTCGGAGAGATTTACTATATAAAGGCAGGTTATTTAAGGAGGCGCGGTATTCCTGGTCTTGGAACCTGGTTTACAGATAAGAAACTTGCAGGTGGTGGTCCGATGATGGATGTTGGCGTTCATATGCTTGACTTTGTTATCTATCTTGCAGGTGCGCCTGAACCGCAGATAATTTTTGGGACAAAATATGAGAAGTTTAATGATAAGGCAGTAGATGGCGGTTGGCCTCCAATGGAAACAAGGAAGGGAGATAAAGCAACGGGGAAGATGGAGGTTGAAGACCTTGCCTGTGGTTTCGTAAAACTATCAACTGGAGCAACTTTATTTGTTGAGGCAAGCTGGGCAGGAAATTCAGAGACAGGGCTAAAGGCAAGTTTATTTGGGACAAAGGCAGGAGCGCAGATGCCAGACCCCCAGGACCCTAAAAATCCTGTAAGAATCTTCTCTGAAAGCAACGGAATTTTAATGGACATAGTTCCACAACTTCCGCAGTCAGATATGTATTATGAAGAGGTTGTTCATTTTATTGACTGTGTAAGAAAGAGAAAAAGACCTATAACCAGCAAGAAAGAAATTATGTCTGTGGTTAAGATAATAGAAGGGATATATAAATCAGCAGAGACAGGTAGTCCTGTGATTTGCAATAAGTAAGATATGAGAACAGTAGATTTTCATAAAAAGGCAAGGGAGAAGCCATCTTTAGAAAGGGGGCTGGTTCAGGTATATACAGGAGAAGGGAAGGGAAAGACAACAGCAGCAGTAGGACTGGCTATAAGGGCTGCGGGTGCAGGACTTAAGGTCGGCTTTTTCCAGTTTTTCAAAAAGCCAATATCAGGAGAGGTTGAGATAATAAGAAATATAAAAAATATAGATGTATATATCCTTGCACCTTTGCATCCTGCATTTCAATATATGTCAGAAGAGGAGTTGAGAAGATACAGGGATAATTTTAGAAGAATCTGGGCAAGAGATGTGATGGGCAATATAAAAAAGAAACACTATGATGTGATAATCCTTGACGAGATTCTTATTGCGATTCGTGATGGCTTTCTGGATGAAAAAAATCTGTTTTTTCTGATTGATGAAAGAGACAACAAAACGGAGATTGTCTTAACAGGTAGATATATAACAGATGGAATAATGGAAAAGGCGGATATTATCACCGAGATGAAAAAGGTGAAGCATCCATTTCCTGAAATCAAGGCACGGAGGGGGATAGAGTACTAAAAGATGAAACGGATAGACAACAGACAGAGCATATATTTTCTCTGCAAGGGGAAAAGGAGTAGATATGGAAAGGATATCCAGGAAAACATTAAATCCCTTGAGAGAGCGGTGAAACGTAATAAGATATCAGAAAAAAGAGTTTTTCTATCTGTTCCATTCAGAGAGCGATAATATATATCTTAAGACCTCTACTGCCTTTTCATTATCGTTAGAAGAAAAGACAAGTGTGGTATTTTCACCTTTACCCGACATAGTTCCATAAAGATATTTAACATCAATATTCTCTTCTTTTAGTTTCTCTGCTACTTTCTGTAAGGCACCTGCACGGTTTTCCAGAGACATAACAACAACCTCTCTTTCTTCAACCCTGTATCCCTTTTCAGAGAAGAGCTTTGCCAACTTATCATTATCCTCTGTGATGAGATAAAATATAGCATCTCCACTTATTGTATAAACGCATATATCTTCTATATTCACCCCTTTTTGAGAAGCCAATCTTGAAACATCAGCGATAGCTCCAACCCTGTCCTTTACTATCACCTTTAGCTCTTTTCTTTTCTCAACATTTTCCATAGCTCCCCCTTTTCATTTAAATCATCGCAATAAGTTTAAAATACCCTCACTCTGATTATACCCCATAACTAATTTTAAAATAAAGTAGCCATGAATAAAAGAGAGTAAAATATAACATTTGTGTCCATAATGTAGAATCTGGACAGTCAGTTCTCCTTTTTCTGCTTGTCATTTACCCTGGAAAGATATAAAATAGATATGCTATAAATTTTCCCCTTCATCCAAAAAGATAGAGGGGATTGCAGGGTAGGGAGGATGAGATGGAAAGGAAAAGCGGATGGGAGATATGGGACGAGCAAACAAAGAAACAGGCGATAGAATTTTGTAAAGGATACAAAAGATTTCTTTCTGAAAACAAGACAGAGAGGAGATTTGTAAGGGGAACCCTTGATATTGCCTCTTCCTGTAATATGAAGCCACTTTCAGAAATTAAAAAACTAAAGGCAGGGGATTCATTTTATTGCACAAACAAGGAGAAGGTTCTGCTTCTCGGCAAGATAGGCATAGCCCCCCTTACAACAGGGTGCAGATTTATTGTTTCTCATATAGATTCTCCACGCCTTGACATAAAGACAGACCCAATGTATGAGGATGAGAATATATGTTTTTTGAAGACATACTACTACGGTGGAATAAAAAAGTATCAGTGGCTCACCATACCACTGGCAATGTATGGCACAATTGTCTTTAAGGACGGGACAAAGAAAGAGATTGTTGTTGGTGAGGAAGATGGAGAGCCGGTCTTTAATATAACGGACCTTTTGCCTCATTTGGGTAAGGACCAGGAAAAGAAGACCATAGGAGAGGGCTTCCCTGGAGAAAACCTGAATGTGATTATAGGAAGTATCCCCTTGGAAGGCAAAGAAAAAGAAAAGGTGAAGGCCAATATTCTTAAAATATTGAAGGATAACTATGGAATTGAAGAGAATGACCTTATCAGCAGTGAAGTCCAGTTTGTCCCTGCTGGTAGGATGAGGGATGCGGGCTTTGACAGTAGTATGCTTTTAGGATATGGACAGGATGATAGGGTATGCGCATATACAAGTATGAAGGCGTTTTTTGATGTTGATAAGCCCACATATTCAACCTTCTGTATGATGGTGGACCAGGAAGAAATAGGCAGCCGTGGTGCTACCTCAGCACAGTCAGAGTTTTTCAGGTTTGTTATGGATGAACTTATTGAGAAGGCAGGCCTTTCAACAGTGGACTTCAGAACCATTATCCAGAACTCAAAGGCAATATCTGCTGATGTGGATACAGTCCTTGACCCGAATTATAAAGAGGTCTATGACCCTAAAAATACTGCCCGTCTGGGATGTGGCGTTGTCCTTACAAAGATAACAGGTGGTAGAGGGAAAGGACACAGTATAGAGCCATCTGCTGAGTATATTGCTTACATCAGGGATATATTTGATAAGAATAAGGTTCTCTGGCAGCCAGGAGAGATAGGTAAGATAGAGCAGGGTGGAGGTGGAACTATCGCTACATATATTGCAAGGTATAATATTGATACGGTTGACTGCGGTACAGGGGTTCTTTCTATGCACGCCCCCTATGAACTTACCAGCAAGGCAGATGTCTACTCTACATACCTTGCCTACAGGGCATTTTATTCAGCGGAGAGATAAGTAAGGATGGGTAAAGAGTATAAAAATCCTATTCCAACGGTTGATATTATTATAGAGATGGAAGGAGGTATTGTCCTGATAAAGAGAAAGAATCCTCCTTATGGATGGGCTTTACCTGGTGGATTTGTGGAGTATGGGGAGTCGCTTGAGGATGCTGCGATAAGGGAGGCAAAAGAGGAGACGGGTTTAGATGTGGTAGAGTTAAGGCAGTTTCATACATATTCAGACCCTGATAGGGACCCGCGCCATCATACAATATCCACGGTCTTTACAGGAAAGGGCAGGGGGGTCTTAAAAGGGAGTGACGATGCAGTGGAGGCAAAAATCTTTACTGAAGATAACCTTCCAGATGAGATTGCCTTTGACCACAGGAAGATACTTGATGACTATTTTAAATATATAAAAAAGTCATGAACTTATGGAGTTAGGAACTTATGAACAAGAATATATTGAGCGGTATGAGGCCTACAGGGCCACTTCATATAGGGCACCTCTTCGGTGCACTTAAAAACTGGAAAAGGTTGCAGGATGAGGGATATAACTGTTTCTATATGATAGCGGACTATCATGCATTAAGTACTGAGTATGCCTCTACAGGAGAGATAAAAAAGTATGTGGAAGAGGTGGCAATGGACTTTATAGCCAGCGGACTTGACCCGCAAAGGTCCACAATTTTTGTCCAGTCAATGGTCCCCGAACATACAGAACTGCATCTAATATTTTCAATGATAGTACCAACACCATGGCTGGAAAGGAATCCTGTGTATAAAGAACAGAGAAAACAATTAATCACAAAAGACCTTAATACATACGGCTTTCTTGGCTATCCTGTTTTGCAGGCAGCAGATATTCTGATATATAAGGCAGGGTATGTTCCAATAGGTAAGGACCAGTTGCCACATCTTGAATTAACAAGGGAGATAGCACAGAGGTTTAATTATCTTTATGGAGAGACATTTCCTGTTCCTGAGGCGCTCCTTACTGAAACACCAAAGATACCGGGAACAGATAATAGAAAGATGAGTAAGTCGTATAATAACTGTATATACCTCAGCGATACACCTGAGGTAATAAAAGAAAAGGTCAGCAAGATGTTTACTGACCCTAAGAGGATATACAGGAAGGACCCGGGGCATCCAAAAACCTGCCCGGCTTTTATCTATCACAGATTATTTAATAGTGAAGGAAGGGTAGGGGAGATAGAAAGGGAGTGTAAAGGGGCTATTATTGGATGTACTGACTGTAAAAAAGAACTTGGAGAGGCAGTTGTTTCCTATCTTAAGGATATACAGGATAAGAGAAGGATGATGGAAAAAGACAGAAAAAGGTTGTGGATTCTTCTTGAAGAAGGGGCTGAAAAGGCAAGGATGGTTGCAGGGGAAACACTTGAGGAAGTGAAAATAAAGGTAGGGCTGAGATATGGGAAAAAAGATTGAGGAACTGGTAAGGCAAGATATTAAAAAGATTGCTCCTTATGTTCCGGGGAAGCCGATGGAGGAACTTCAGAGGGCTCTGGGGATTGATATAGAAAAGATTGTTAAACTTGCCTCAAATGAAAATCCTTTAGGCCCTTCTCCGAAAGTAGTTGAAGCAATAAAAAGGTGTGCTGATAAAATCTCAAGGTATCCAGAAGGTCCTGGATATTACCTGAAAAATAAAATATCTGATGTCTTTAATCAACCAGAGGAGACGATAATTCTTGGCAGTGGTTCAAGTGAGATTATATCTATGGGGATGGAACTTTTTGTAAATCCAGGAGAAGAGGTTATATACCCAACCCCATCGTTCTTAATATATAAAATCCTTGCCTATAAGATAGGGGCGGTTCCTGTGGAGGTGCCGCTTCAAGAGGACTTTTCTTATGACCTAAATATGTTTCTTAAAAAGATTACACCTAAGACAAAGCTCATTATCCTCTGTAATCCGAACAATCCTACAGGGACAATAATCTATAAGCAACAGATAGAAGAGTTTATGAGACAGGTGCCAGATGATATTATTATCATTTCTGATGAGGCATACAGGGAATATGTTGATACAGAGGACTTCGGGAGTGCCTATCCGTATGTTTATAAAAAGAATGTTATTATTACAAGGACCTTTTCCAAGATATATGGCCTTGCTGGTTTGAGGATTGGCTTTGGGATAGCAAGAAAGGAAATCATTGAATTTATGGAGCGGATAAGGCCACCTTTTAATACTACAATACCTGCACAGGAGGCAGCAATTGCTGCGCTTGATGACCAGGAGTATGTAAAAAAATCCTTTGAGAACAACATAAAAGGCAGGGACTACCTGTATACTGCTTTCAGTTCTCTTGGTATAGATTACATTAAAACACAGGCAAACTTTATATTATGCAAAATTCCGAATGCTGTTGAGGTTGTAAAAAAACTGGAAAAAAGGGGTATAATTATCAGAGGTGGTATAGGTGCTGGCCCTGACTATGTCAGGATTACAATCGGGACAGAGAAAGAGAATGCTCTATTGATAGAAAACCTGAAAGAACTATTAGGAGAGGAAAAATGAAGAAGTTAGGCGTAAATATAGACCATATAGCGACCATAAGACAGGCAAGGCGTGGTGAGAAGCCTGACCCTGTATATGCTGCGGTCATCTGTGAACTTGCCGGATGTGATTCTATTGTATGCCACCTAAGGGAAGACAGAAGGCATATACAGGACAGGGATGTATATCTTCTGAAAAAGGTTGTGAAGACACGACTAAACCTTGAGATGGCTCTTGCTGAAGAGATAATAAAGATTGCCCTTGATGTAAAGCCGGACCAGGTTACCCTTGTCCCTGAAAAGAGGGAAGAACTGACAACAGAGGGCGGACTTGATGTTGTAAAAAACTTTGAGAAGATAAAAAATAGTGTGAAAAGGTTTAAGGATGCGGGTATAAAGGTGAGTTTGTTTATTGAACCGGATGAGAAACAGATACTTACGAGCAAGGAGGCAGGGGCTGACTTTATAGAACTTCATACAGGAAGGTATGCAGACGCAAAGACAGAAGAAGAGGCAGTAGCAGAACTTCAAAAAATCTCAAAGGCAACTGAATATGGTCTTTCTATAGGGATACGGGTTAATGCCGGGCATGGACTGGATTACCATAATACTGCTGATATATGCAGGATTAAGGGAATAGAGGAACTTAATATCGGGTATAGTATTATTGGCAGGGCTGTCTTTGTAGGCCTTGAAAGGGCAGTAAAAGAAATGCTGGAGATTATAAGGAGGGCTGGGGAGTGAAAAAAAAGGTTATAGATGCATTCAAAGACCCCTTTGCTGGCAGGGAGAATGTAATAAATCTTCTGATAGGGGGGATTATTACCTTTTTCCCTGTCCTCAATTTTATACCTGCAGGGTATTTGGGAACAAAACTGAAGAAGAGTATAAAACAGGATAAAACACCTGTTAAATGGGATGAAGACATAAAAGGTCTCTTTATAACCGGATTCTGGTTATTTGTTATCTGTATATCTTATCTTATAATCCCCTTTTTATTGATGTTTTTAGGGGGTAACCTTATGCTTTCCCTTTCCGGAGGAAAAATCTTCTCTTTATTTTATTTCAGGGGACAGGTTTTAAACCTTATAGGGACGATAGCCCTTTTAATCGCTATTTATTTCCTTCCTTTTGCAGTATGTATCTATTTAGAAGAGGGTGAGATAAAAATGGCATTTAAACTGCAAAAGGTGATGGAAAAGATCATTCTTGTGGCTAAAGAATACACTATATCATATTTGATAATAATAGGGCTTATTACCATATCTGTGGCTTTTATTTTTTTGTTTATGAACTGGGTGATGGGCTTTCTTTTGAGTGGTTTTATATTTTTTTATGATGGTATGGTGATAACAGGAATCATCAGCAAGTTTTTCCCGAGAAAAGCCATAACCATATCCCTCCTGAAGATGGAGTAATATTATATATTATTTATACCTTGCGATATTTCTCCAATGTCTTAGTAGTGGTATAAAATTTTCACATCTATATATAACATAACTTATTGCCCATAAATAATTTACAAAAGAAGCGTCGGATAAGAAATATTATGTTAACTTCAGGGGATGAGAAACAGATGCGGGCAACACATTTTTCTATCTCTTTTACAGCCCTTTCAGGAGTTTTCAAAAATTATTAGATAATGCTCATTAAATCTTTGTTGTTAATGGACTTACATTACAAGAAAAAAATAAAGATAGAAGACAAAAATCCTGGCAATAGTTTCTTTTTCTATCTATATAGAATTAAGAAAAACCTAAGAATCTTCTTTGTTTGTCTTTTTTTCTTTCTGTAGATAAGGTCTTTCTACGGTGTTTATATAAACTGTAAGTATTTATAAAATAAGGACTTGTATAGTATTATTTAATCCATTTTATAAAATGGGCCAAGGTAGATTTTTAAGGTGGTAGCCGTAAAAATAGAAAAAAGAGGGGTGTCTTGCTTTTATATCCGGGAGGTATAATATAAAACCTAGTTAAAATAAGCCCTATTTTGAGGTAAATAAAGGAAGATATATATTTATATCTGCTTTAATGCTTTTATTTTGATGCCCGAAGGGCGGGGTGTTCTTCCCCTCTTTTCCCTCTTCCCACTGAGCTATCCCTTCCCCATATCTCCTCCCCCTTGAGGGGGAGGATGTAGGTGGGGGTGAAACACCCCGCCCTTTCCGGACACCCCTCTGAAAGAGGGGAATTTTCCCTCTACCCTACGGGGGAGAGGGACAGGGTGAGGGGGAGGAAAATCAGCCGCCAGACATCCCATTTCATGTTTGACAGGTAGAGAGAAAAAAGAGAAAATTATGGGTAAGGGATAGCCCCTGGGGAGAGGATTGGAGTTGAGCGGTAATCCTCACCTCTCCCTGCCTATGAAGTTATAAACTTACTAACTTATCATCTTCATAACTTATGAAGTTCTAAACTTATTAAGTTCTTGACTTCTTAGATTCTTCAATCTCTGCCTGAGCAGCAGCGAGAATAGCAATAGGGACCCTGAAAGGAGAACAGCTTACATAGTTCATACCGACCCTGTGACAGAACTTTACTGATTCTGCTTCACCTCCATGTTCTCCGCAGATGCCTACCTTAAGATTGGGACGTGTTGCCCTCCCCCTTTTGATACCTATATCAACAAGTTCTCCTATGCCTTCCTGGTCAAGAATCTGGAATGGGTCATCTTTTAAGATTTTATTCTCCAGATAGGCAGGGACAAATCCACCAATGTCATCTCTTGAAAAACCAAATCCCATCTGGGTAAGGTCATTGGTTCCAAAAGAGAAGAATTCGGCTTCCTGAGCAATCTTATTAGCAGTAAGGGCTGCCCGTGGTATCTCAATCATAGTTCCGTAAAGGTAGTCAATCTTATCCACACCATACTTTTCACATACTTCTTTATATACCTTATCCACTATCTTTTTCTGGTGTTTAAGTTCTTCAGCAGTACATACCACAGGAACCATAATTTCAGGAAGTGCTTTCTTCCCTTCCTTGATAAGTTCAACGGTTGCTTCAAAGATAGCCCTTACCTGCATCTCTGTAACCTCTGGATATGTAATGCCAAGTCGCACTCCGCGGTGTCCCATCATAGGGTTAGTTTCATGTAGTGCCTCTGCCCTCTTCTTAAACTCTTCCATTGAGATACCCAAACTTTTAGCCAGTTTTGCCTGTTCATCCTCTCTCTTCGGGACAAATTCATGTAATGGTGGGTCAAGCAATCTTATGGTAACAGGCAGTCCATTCATTACCTCTAATGTTGCCTTGATATCCTTTTTAACATAAGGCATCAGTTCTGCCAGTGCTGTTTTTCTTTCTTCTTCTGTCTTTGCTACAATCATCTTTCTCAACCGGAAGAGTGGTTCTTCAGAACCCTTGCCATAGAACATATGCTCTGTTCTGAAAAGCCCTATACCCTCTGCTCCAAAGGCAATAGCATTTTTAGCATCTTCCGGTGTGTCTGCATTTGCCCTGACTCCAAGTTTCTTTAGAGAACGTGCGAGTTCCATAAACTCTTTAAATCGCGGATTTTCTTTTGCATCAATCATAGGAAGTTCGCCTTCATACACATATCCTTTTGTGCCGTTTAATGTAAAGATATCACCTTCTTTGAATGTTTTACCATCTACTGTAACTGTTTTATTCTTCACATCTATTTTTAAGGCACCACAGCCAACAATACAGCACTTACCCCATCCTCTTGCCACAAGTGCAGCATGGCTTGTCATCCCACCTCTACCGGTTAAAATCCCCTGGGCTGCTCTCATTCCTTCCACATCCTCAGGGTTTGTCTCTTCCCTTACAAGGATGACCTTCCTGCCTTCTTTTGTCCACCTAACCGCATCATCTGCTGTGAAGACGATATGTCCTGAAGCACCTCCAGGACCGGCAGGCAGTCCCTTTGCAAGAGGTTTTGTTTTTGCTTCTACTGCAGGGTCAACAAGAGGGTGAAGAAGCTCATCTATCTGTGCAGGTGATAACCGCATTACGGCTTCTTTTTTATCTATAAGTCCTTCTGCAAGCATATCCATCGCCATATTGAGTGCAGCAGTTCCTGTTCTTTTACCCACACGACACTGCAACATCCATAGCCGTCCTTCCTGTATGGTAAATTCTATGTCCTGCATATCCTTGAAGTGTCTTTCTAAAATGGTTCTTATATTACATAATTCTTTATATACATCTGGCATTGCCTCTTCCAGTGATTTAAGGTGTTTATTTTGTTCATTTTTTGTTTCATTATTCAAAGGGTTAGGCGTCCTTATTCCTGCTACCACATCCTCACCCTGTGCATTAATCAGCCACTCACCATAGAACTTGTTTTCTCCTGTTGCAGGATTTCTTGTAAATGCCACACCGGTAGCAGATGTCTCTCCCATATTGCCGAATACCATTGCCTGGACATTTACTGCTGTTCCCCAGTCATCAGGGATACCTTCAATCCTTCTATATGCAACTGCTCTCTTCCCATTCCATGACTGAAAAACGGCTTTTATCCCTCCCATCAACTGTTGCCATGCATCATCCGGGAAGTCCTCTCCTATAACCTCCTTAACCTTCTTTTTGAATTTTTCACATAGTTCTTTAAGGTCATCTGCAGTAAGGTCAGTGTCGGACTTATATCCCTTCTTTTCTTTTACTTCTTCCATCATCTTATCTAACTGAACACGTATCCCCTTCCCTTCCTCTGGTTCTCTGCCTGCGGCCTTTTCCATAACAACATCTGAATACATCATAATCAAACGTCTGTATGCATCATAGACAAAACGTGGATTGTTTGTTTTCTTGATAAGCCCAGGTATTGTAGCAGAACACAGCCCTACATTAAGGACTGTTTCCATCATCCCCGGCATTGACTTTCTTGCCCCTGAACGGACGGAAACAAGTAGAGGATTTTCCGGGTCACCAAACCTGCTTCCCATAATTTTTTCAACCTCTGCAAGATTCTTTTTTATTTCCTCTATAAGTCCTTCCGGCAATTCTTTGTTATGCTTATAATAGTAGGTACATACCTCTGTGGTAATAGTAAATCCTGCTGGAACAGGAATTCCTAACCTTACCATCTCTGCAAGTCCTGCCCCTTTTCCTCCTAATAGTTCTTTCATCTTACCATCACCATCTGCTTTGCCACCACCAAAAAAATATACATACTTGCCCATCTTATCCTCCTTATGTCTTTTTTAAGATTTGACAAACAGACCTTTTTATTTTACCCTTTTTCCAAAATTTTGCAAGGGTAATTTAGAACCAGATAACGGAGGGGGACTATGGAAAAGAATGAAAGGATGAAGTGGTGGAGTGAGGCAAGGTTTGGTATGTTTATACACTGGGGGCTTTATTCTCTCCTCGGCAGAGGTGAGTGGGTGATGCTTGTGGAGAGAATACCTGTATCTGAGTATGCAAAATTAGCAGACAGGTTCAAGCCACCAAAGAGTTTTACCCCAGAAATCTGGGTAAAACTTGCAAAGGATGCAGGGATGAGATACATCGTTCTTACGACAAGGCACCATGATGGCTTCTGTCTTTTTGATTCAAAGGCAAGTGATTTCACATCTGTAAAGACAGCAGCAAAGAGGGACTTTGTAAAAGAGTATGTAGATGCCTGCAGAAAACATAATATGCGTGTAGGTCTTTATTATAGTTTACTTGACTGGAGGTTTCCTGGATATTTTGACAGGAAGAAATATCCTGAAAGTTTTGAGGCAATGGTCAAACAGGCACACCAGCAGGTAAGAGAACTGATGACAAACTACGGGAAGATAGATATCCTCTGGTATGATGGTGGATGGATACCTGATTCAGATGTAGTAAAAGATACACCTGTTCTATGGAGGAGTGAAGAGTTGAATACGATGGTAAGGGAACTACAGCCGGATATTATTATCAACAACAGGTCAGGGCTCCCTGAAGATTTTGATACACCAGAACAGCATACCACACCATCAGAAAGGCCATGGGAAAGTTGTATGACAATGGGGGACTTCTGTGGCTGGGGATATATCAAAAATAATCCCAATATGAAGCCGGTTACACAGCTGATACAGAACCTTGTGAGTTGTGCAAGTAATGGTGGTAATTACCTCCTTAATATAGGGCCAAAGCCGGATGGGAGTGTAAGAAAGGAAGAGGTAGAGAGGTTAAAGGAGATAGGAAAGTGGATGAAGAAAAATGGAGAGGCAATCTATGGGACAGAAAGAAGGCCAGAGGGTTTTGGCTTCTGGGGTGCAGGTATGCTTGGTATGGCAACTGTAAAGGGGAATAATGCCTACCTTCATATATTCCGCTGGCCTGGAGAGACCGCTGTTATTACAGGGATAAAAAACAGGGTGCTTTCAGCAAGGATTCTTGCATCAGGTAAAAAATTGAGGGTAAGACAGGAAAACGGAAAACTTGTTATTATGGGCTTACCAGTGCGGCCACCTGATAAGTATGGAACTGTAATTAAACTTGAACTTGCCGGAAAACCAGAGACATTTGACTATACAAGGGTTCCACTGATATAGATATTAGCTAATAAAAAAGGGCACTCATTTTTATATGGGTGCCCTTTTTACCTTTTTTAATCTTACAGTTTGAATCCTAACCCGAGAAGAACTTTGAAAAGGTTGGTTTCTTCTTCTAAGAATTCTGTTCTGAGATAAGACCCTTCTATCTGTAGGAATACATTATCCCTTATGAACTGCTTTATACCTATCTGTGCACCATAGATGAATTCAGAACCATCTTCACCGAAGTAATCATAGGTAAAAAGACCTGCTGCTACTCCGATATAGGGAACGGTTGCTGACTCAGTAGCAAAATGGAAGTTGGGTCTTATTAGAAAAGATGCATAGTGATAGCTTTCGCTCTCTATTTCACCATATGTCCCATTAACAATCCCTTCCAACTGGAAGTTGTTGGTCAAAAACTTGCCCAGTGCTATCCTTCCTGTGATATCCCAGCTGCTGAAGTCAGGGTCGGGTACTTCCATATCTGTAAATCCTACACTGAGAGTAAGGGTAGTATCTCCCTGGTGGACAGCTGCTGATGCGAATCTGGATATCCCTATAAACAATCCCAGCGCCAGTAAACAGATTAGAATTTTTTTCATTTCTTTCTCACCTCCTTTTTCTTTTTTCTATTTATGGTTTCAGAAAACTCTGAAAGCCTTGTGTATCAACGGTTTTCAGATACTGCGTTTTCAGATTTCACCTCCATCGTAAAAACCCTTGTGCAATGCGGTTTTCAGCGACTTCTTTTTTAACATTTTCCTGATTTCCCCTGTCTTTTTTCTCTCATGGAGGTGAATTTTTCACTATCAACAGTTTTCTGAAAAACCTCTTTTTAATATTTATATAGCCAGCATTTTATCTTCAATTTGGTTCACCTCCAAAGATTCGTTATCATATATTTCAAAGAACAGACTTCTTATACTTTCAGAAAAGGAGCTACCTATGAAAAAATTCAATCCTTCTCAGAAAATCTTGTTTCCTGTAAAAGATGTCTTCAATGTCAAAGACCCATTGGCTAAATATGAAACTCTATTCTCTTTTCTTAATCTATCTGCCTTTAAAAATCTTTATGCTTCCACAGGCAGACCCCGTGTTTCTTACGAAAGCATTCTCAAGGCACTCATTTTCAAAAATCTCAGAGGTCTTTCATCTTTTTCAGATTTAGTCAGAGAACTATCCGATAATCCGGAACTTGTTTTTCTTTTAGGGCTCAATCCCGAAAAACCTCTCTATGTTGAACTCTTCTCTGCTTTTCTCAAAAACTTGCCACATCATTGCCTGGAAGAAATAAAAACCTGTTTGATAATCAAACTGATAGATGCTGGAGAAATTACAGGACAATACTTATCCTTTGACTCTACAAATATTCCTGCAAAAGTAAAAGAGAATAATCTTAAAACATCTATTGCTTCCAGATTCAACAAAACCAGATTTCCTAAAGGCGACCCTGATTGCAGGCTAGGTGTAATGGTTCATTTCCCTCAACCATTTAAGAAAGAAATCAGATTCTTCTGGGGCTATAAAAATTTCGTCCTGGCAGATGCTATCTCCGAACTGCCTATCTTAGAAGTTACAAAACCAGCCAATATCCATGATGCAAAAATTGCCTTACCACTATTGAAAGAGATTTCTGAACGATTCAATTTTAACATCTCCGGTGTAATGGCTGATGCCGCTCTGGATTCTCCAGGTGTGCTTTCTTTTATCCTGGATGACCTTAAAGCCGCTCCGTATATACCACAAAATTTAAGGAATACAGGTCATCCCCGCTCTCAACTCGCTATCTCACCTTCAGGAAAAAGGGTATGCTTAGCCGGTTTTGAAATGCTGGACTGGGGGAAGTTCAAAGAAGGTAATAGAATACGCAGAAAATTCGTCTGTCCCATCACCCATTCCAAAAAGTTCAGCAAACACCACCCTTCCTGCTCACTGCTTGAGTCCTCCCTTTTCAACAAGAAAAACGGATGCACATCTTATATCCAAGTCGTCTCAGATGACATCAGAAAAAGAATTGAGTATGGGACTGAGAAGTTCAAAAAGATGTACAATATGAGAACAGGCAGTGAACGAATATTCTCCCGACTTCTTTCATTATGTATGAATAATCCCAGCGTGAGAGGACTTAATGCCGTCTCAAACCATGCTACCATCGCTCACATCACAGTCCTTCTCGTTGCTCTGGCTGCCATAAAATCTGGAAACAAAGACAAAACCAGATTCGTTAAGTCCCTTCTCCCTTTCCTTTAATCCCTTAATTGTCAATGAGCGCTTTTTACTTCTTTCAAAAACCCTTAGTTTTCTGAAACCCTATTTTTCTATTTTGCCTGTATCTATTATATAAAAATATGGTTTTAAATGTCAAATTTTAATAATGGTATATGTTGCCTGAGGAGTGATTTTATTTTTTTAATGTCTTTTTCTATATGTCTTTTCAACTGCTCCTTATCTTTAAATTTAATCTGCCTCCGGAGTTTTTTATATAAAAAGACAAGCATCTGTTTATTGTATAAATTTTTTCTTTTCCCGAAGTCAATAAGGAAAACCTCAAACTTTTTTGTGTTATCATTGAATGTAGGAGAATGCCCAATCACTATAGCGGATTTATAGGCATTTTTGTTATAGAGAGTCCAGCCAGCATAGACCCCTTCACCAATAGATATATTATTTTCAAGGGAGAGATTTGCTGTTGGAAAGCCAATCTCTTTTCCTATACCCTTGCCCCTCACCACTTTACCCGATACAGAAAAATATCTACCGAGAAGTTTATTTGCCTTATACACATTACCACTCTTTATTAACCTCCTTATGTTTGATGCACTTACTATCTCGCCATTTTTTTTGTAAGGAGGTACTATTACAAGAGAAAACCCCTGCCCTTTTGCTTTATTTTTCAGGAATTTAATATCACCTTTTCTATCTTTGCCAAACCGAAAGTTATATCCGACAACTATTGTTTTTACTCCTGCCTCAAGCAATATCTCTAAGAACCTTTCAGGAGAAAGTTGTGATATCTCATCAAAATCAGACCAGATACACAACTCTATCCCTGCCCTTTTAATTAGAGATAGTTTTTCTTCCCATCTGCACAGCAAAAATTCAACAGGAAAGTTCCTGAAGGTTATTACTCCAGCCACCCTACCCTTCTTTTTTGCCTCTGCTGATACGATACCGAGAATCTTTTGATGCCCTAAATGGACACCATCAAACTTCCCTATACCAACGACAATCCCTTCATCTATTTTTTTAATTTTTGAGAAGTGGAGTATCCTCATATCAGTATGGGAATGTATTGTTTATCTTAACATCGGAGAGTTCTTTTATTGTCTCAGCAATTCTATCTGTTGTCGCTTCTACAATCTTTTTCCCTTTCTCCTCTGTTGCCTTTTCAGGATTTCCATAGCCGGAGTTTGTGGTAAGAAGATGCCATGGTCTTGCTATCCATAACCACTTATTTTTTAGTCCCTTAAGAACAGGTTCTTTTACCTGACCACTGTCTGCCCATTCAAGATGGACAAGTTCTGGATACATATACATAAACCAGGATGTCTCTGCTTCATTTCCATGCTCTCCTGTCTTATCATCGCAGACACTGTTAGCAATATCCTCTCCTACCTCCCACCAGTTTAAAACAAATATATGAACCTTTGTTTTACCATGCATCTCCCTTGCCATAAACTTGAATTCATTGCCCCCATGTCCGTTTAGGATAATAAGTTTATAAATGCCGTGTTTTTCAAGACATTGAATAATATCCTTCAGAATTGTAAGTTGAGTGGTAGGGTTAAGGTTTAGCACCAGCGGAAACTCCATTGTATTAGAATTAACTCCAATGGGGATGGCAGGTAAAACGATTACCTTTGCTCCTTTTTCTTTTGCTTTTTTAGCACTTATCTCTGCAATCTTCTCTGTTGCTAAAGTATCACATCCATAAGGGAGATGTAGGTTGTGCGGTTCACAGGACCCCCATGGTAAAACAGCAACTTCAAAATGTCCTTCATCCCTTACTTCCTTCAATGTCATCTTAAGAATTTCAACCTTCATTTGGCGCCTCCATTAAAATGCACTTTCAAAAATTTTTCTGAAGTCATCCTTTCCCATAGGTCCTTTCATATTCTTCATTGACCTTTCTGTTCCAATAACAGCAAGGTCTGTCAGTTTTTCTATCTCATTTTTACCAATACCAATATCTTTCAACCTTGAAGGGAGCCCTAATCTTTTTACAAAGGTATTCAGTTTTTCTGTCTCTCCCCATAACTGTTCAAGTTCGGACATTTCTTTTTCATATCCATTCTTCTTGAGATACTCAAATACATATGGCAGAAGTAAGGCATTGGCTGTCCCGTGGTGTATATTATGTGTGATGGTAAGTGTATAACCCATACCATGAACTATAATCGTGCCTGTCTTGTTTAAAGCAAATCCAGCAATAAGTGAGCCGAGAAAGATCTTTTCCCTTATCTCTATATCGTCTTTTTCCTTTACCCGTGGCAGAAATTCCAGGAGAAGTTTTAGAGATTCTTTTGCGAAGATTCTGGAAAGATAGTCAGCCCTTTTTGAAAGATAACTTTCAGCACTATGTGAGAAGGCATCCATCCCTGTGGCAACTACAAGGTTAAAAGGAAGATGTAGCAATGTCTCTGCATCAAGTATGGAAAGTTTAGGGATGATTCTTTCACTGCTCACTGTTTTTTTTGTCTGTGCCTTTCTGTCAACTATAACGGCGAACCTTGTTACCTCACTTCCTGTTCCGCAGGTGGTCGGGATGGCAATCACAGATAGTGGCTCATTTTTATATTCAACCTCCCCGAAGTAGTTTCTTACAGAGCCACCATTGGTGGCAACCACTGCTATCGCCTTACCTACATCCATAGCACTGCCACCACCTACCGCTAAAATACAGTCACAACCTTCTTTTATACAGAGTTTTGCCCCATTGTCTACATCATCTGTATCCGGTTCTGGACTGGCTCCTGGATAAGAGACATAAGATATGCCTTCCTTTGAAAGTATATCTGTAATTTTGCTAAAAAGGCCTGACTTAAATATGAAACTTTTTCCACTTACTATAAGAACCTTTTTCCCATACCTTTTTATTTCCGGTAGATACTTTTCTATGCCACCCCTTTCAAAGAATATCCTTGCCCCCATATTAAAATAAATCCCTTCCATCTGAATTCTCCTGTTGGAATTATTATTATACCATCCTAAAAAAGGGAACTACAATTTAGATTTAATAAAATAAAGGATAAGGCAAAAAGACATACTTATAAAAGGAGTAAGAAACCATCCAGATAATATCTTAAGCAGTGTTTTTTTGTTAACTGTTTTAATCCCTTTTATTAACCCTATACCAAATACAGCACCGACAATTGCATGAGAGGAAGAGACAGGAACTCCTATGTGGGCATATATATGAAGTGTGATAGAGTGTGCCAAAACTGCAATAAAAGCAGAAAATGCATCAACAGGTATAATCCTTCTACCTATCGTATATATTACCCCTTTATTCGCAGTTAATGCGCCCAGTCCTATGCTTACCCCTCCTATCAATAATGTCTGATTTATATTAAGTAGCCCGGATTTATAAAAAACGCCTGTAACATTTGCTACATTATTGGCACCAAGAGCATATGCACCATAGATTCCACTTAATATAAGAAGATTCCTCATCAGTCGGTCATATACTAAAAAATGGAGTTCTTTTTTTCTGATAATACGGGAAAGAATAATATAAAGGATAATGGATATTAAGGAGGCACCCAGTGGTGTTGTAACCCAGCATATAAAGACCTTTGTTAATAAACCTGGCTGGATATGTCTGTTAACAAGTCCTATACCCAGTATAGCGCCTATAACTCCTTCTGAGGTGGATACAGGTAATTTCAAGATGGTCATAAGTGTAACAGACATACCTGCAGCAACAGAGATGATAAACGCAGTATTGCCTGTCTGAGATGTTAATCCAGAAAGGGTTTCTATTCCAGCCCTGCCTCCGTATAATGCGCCCAGAAGAACAAATACAGCAGCAAGAAGAACTGCTGTCCGATATCTGACCATAAAGGATGAGACCGCTGTTCCGAAGATATTCGCAACATGGTTTGTTCCAAGTGCCCATCCCATATATAAAGGGCCCAGTAAGTATATATCCATCTCTTATACCATCCGTTTGGCAGCAACTATATTTAGCCGGTCAGTCACCTCTTCTGACGTATCTGATATATTACCAATCTCAATAACGAGGTCTTTAAGAAGGATTTTTTTCCCGATGTCATAATTGGCAGCAAATATCTTCCTTATAAGGTCTCGTTCCATTCTGTCTGATGAACTTTCCCTTTTATCCACTTCCTGAACCTTTTCCCTTACTGCTTTCAGGTTATGAAAAAGTATTCTAAAGCCATCCACTGCAACCTCAAAGGCAGAGATGTTGTTATGAATTAGTTTTATAAAGTCGTCTTTCAGTTCCTGCGGTATCTCAAGGTTTTCTGTTTCTATCTGATACAGGACTGATTGTGCCTTGTTCATAACCTCATCTGTTACTTCAAGAAGCCCCAGTATATCACCTCTGGATTCAGGAATAAGTGACTTTTCATACATCTCAAGTTCAATCTCACGTCTTATATCATCAGCCATTGATTCAGACAGGTGGGTTGTTTCTATCATCTCTATAAATTCTCTTGAAAGGCCGACTTCAAAATATTTCTCCATTGTCTTTTTAAACAACTCTGCTGCCTCAAGCATCTTATCTAAATACCTCTCAACAATCTCATATACTTTATTTCTTTTGCTAAAGAAAATTTCCATATTTCACCTCCAGATTATAATGGTTATTTTACAATAAAAAGCAAGGATTGAAAAAAAAGAAAGTTTGAAGTAATATAAGAGAAATCAAAGGAAGGTATATTATGGAAAAGTATAACCCTAATGAGATAGAAGAAAAGTGGCAGAAAAGGTGGGATGCCTCAGGCATTTACAGGGCATCTTTTTCGCCGGACAAGAAAAAGTTTTATGTTCTTGAGATGTTTCCTTACACATCAGCCCAGATACATATGGGGCATGTCAGGAATTATACCATAGGAGATGTACTTGCCCGTTTTCTTATGATGAATGGATTTAATGTCCTGCATCCTATTGGATATGATGCATTTGGTATGCCTGCTGAAAATGCTGCCATAAAACAAAAGATTCATCCCAGGGACTGGACCTATAAAAATATAGAGACCATCAGAAGACAGTTAAAACGGCTGGGCATATCCTATTGCTGGGAAAGGGAGGTTATTACCTGCGACCCTGAATATTACAGATGGAACCAGTACTTTTTTCTGCAGTTTTACAAGAAAGGGCTTGTTTATAAAAAACTCTCCCCGGCAAACTGGTGTCCTTCCTGTAATACGGTCCTTGCAAATGAGCAGGTTGTGGATGGTGGATGCTGGCGGTGTGGTTCACGTGTTGAACAGAAGGAGCTATCTCAGTGGTTTATTCGTATAACTGAATATGCAGAAAAACTCCTTGACTTCTCAGGTATAAAAAACTGGCCAGAAAGGGTTATTACAATGCAGAAAAACTGGATAGGGAAGAGTTATGGATGCGAGGTAAAATTTACCATCCCTGAGTTAGATAAGGAACTTGTTGTCTTTACTACAAGACCTGATACACTTTTTGGTGCTACATATGTGGTGATTTCTCCAAGGCATCCTCTTATACAGGAAATCTTGAAAAAGAGTCGGTTAAACGAAGAGATAGAAAAATTTCTGGTTAAGATAAAAAGTCAGGGGCTTACTGTGGAATCTGCTGTAAAAATGGAAAAGGAAGGTATCTATACAGGTATTGAAGCAATAAATCCTGTTAATGATGAAAAGATACCTGTCTGGATTGGGAACTATGTGCTGATGGAATATGGGACAGGCGCTATTATGGCAGTTCCTGCACATGACCAGAGGGACTTTGAGTTTGCACAGAAGTATAAACTGCCTGTAAAGATTGTTATAAAAAACCCTGAATGGAATGACATCCCTGAAAAACTTGAAAAGGCATATGAAGGTGAAGGAACAATGATAAATTCAGGGCAGTTTGATGGGATGTATAACAGGGACTTTATGGAAGCAATTGTAGAGCATCTCTCAAGGCATGGTAAGGGTAGAAAGGCGGTCTGTTATAGTTTGCGGGACTGGTGTATATCAAGGCAGAGATACTGGGGAACTCCCATACCTATTATATACTGCAGTAAGTGTGGTACAGTGCCTGTCCCTGAGAAAGACCTACCGGTTACCCTGCCCTATAATATTAATATCACAGGAGAAGGTGAATCGCCTCTTAAAAATGTACCCGAGTTCTTCCATTGCAGGTGTCCGAAGTGTGGTGGAGATGCAGAAAGAGAGACAGATACAATGGATACATTTGTAGATTCCTCCTGGTATTTTTTGAGATATGCATCAGGAGATATAAAAGAAAAAGCATTTGATAGTAGAGAGGTGAATTACTGGATGCCTGTTGACCAGTATATTGGTGGAATAGAACACGCAATACTTCACCTTCTTTACAGTAGATTTTTTATAAAGGTGCTGAATGACCTTGGGTATATAGATTTTAAAGAGCCGTTTGAGAATCTTCTGTGTCAGGGGATGGTAATAAAAGATGGAGCAAAGATGTCAAAGTCAAAAGGGAATGTTGTTGACCCTGAAGATATGATAAAGACATACGGAGTGGATACACTCCGTCTTTTTATACTTTTTGCTGCTCCACCTGAACTGGACCTTGAATGGTCAGAAAAAGGGATTGAAGGTGCCTGGAGATTTATAAACAGGGTTTGGAACCTGAATAACAGTATACTTTTGTATGAGGCAAAGGGGACAGAAAAGGGAGATATAACCGCTGAGAGGGCAATAAATAAGACCATTAAGGCGATTACTGAAGATATAACAAAGGACTTCCATTTTAATACAGCCATAGCAAGAATGATGGAGTTTATCAATAATATATCAAAGATTGTAGAAGGAAAAGAATGTTCAAAAGATAAACTTGTAGATGTCTGGAAGAGATTTATAAAAGTTCTATCTCCTTTTGTTCCTCATATCTGTGAAGAGTTATGGGAATTGTCAGGAAATAAAGGGTCTATATTTACTGAAAGATGGCCTGGTGTAAAAGAGGAGTATTTAGTGGAAGAAAGTGTTTCTATAGCGGTGCAGATAAATGGAAAACTCCGTGGACGGATAACTGTCCCTTCTGGTTGTTCAGAAAAAGAAGTTCTGGAGATTGCTGTAAAAGAACCTGCTATTTCAAGATGGCTTGTAAATAAAACACTTGTCAAACACATCTATATACAGGATAAGATTATCAACCTTATCATAAAATAAAAAAGGGAGAGAAACTATCACTCTCCCCTTTTATTTCTTTTATTATTTACTGTGCTGGCTTTTCTTCCTTCTTTTCTTCCTGTTTCTTTTCTTTCTTCTCTTCCATCTTGTCCTTGATATCACTTATACCAGCGGCAATCGCTATAACTCCACCTACAAGAAGAAGAAAGGGTACTGATGCCATTAACGCCTTCACGAAATACCACCACCACCTCGCAAGCCCGATAATCCCTAAAATGACCGCTATTATTCCTCCTATCAGCGCTCCCATTTATACCTCCTTTGTGTTTTATATAAAGATAACATACCCTATAAGATTTTGTCAAGTGTCCGCATGGATAGACCTTTTCATAATTTCTATGGGTGCTTTCATTCCTGTCCAGAGTTCAAAGGAGACCGCTCCCTGATATATAAGCATTAAGAGCCCATCCATATGGGGTATTCCGTTTTTCTCCGCCAGTTGTATAAGTTCTGTCTTTCTATTGTAGACAAGGTCATATACCAACTTTACAGAAACAATATTTTTTTCATCAATCAGAGAGGACTCTCCTTCTTTCATACCCACAGAGGTTGTATTTACAATTAAATCAATATCTTTCCAGTATTTTTTATCATTTCTTTCTTTAAAGGGAACAACAAGTATATTCTGAAATTGAAGCCGTTTTGATAGTGCATTTTTTAATAATTCTGCCTTCTCTCCTGTTCTGTTGCATATATAAATCTTAGAGACACCTTCCTTAATAGACACTCCTGTGATTGCATATGCAGAGCCACCAGCACCAAGGATAAAGACATTTTTCCCTGAGATGTCTATTCCCTTTTCTTCTTTCAGAGAACGGATAAATCCATATCCGTCTGTGCTGTATCCTTTCAGCCAACCATCTTTATTCACAAGTGTATTGACACTTTCAATTATTCTTGCTTCCTCATCAATCTCATCAATATACTGAATGACTGCCTTTTTATGTGGGATGGTAAGATTAACCCCGACAAAGCTAAGTGCTTTTATTCCTTCAATTGCCTTTCCGAGATTTTCTGGAGATACTTCCACAGGAATGTATATATAATCCAGTCCAAGATATTCAAAGGCAGCATTCTGAAATACAGGCGAGAGTGAATGTTTAACCGGATATCCAAAAACACCTGTTATCTTAGTTGTCCCCGTTATCTTCATAAAAAAATATTAACATAAGAATACAGGCCAGGCAAAATACTTTTGACAAAAAAAGGGATATGGTTTATATTATTAGGAAGTTCAGAACTTCATACAATAAGGAGGCGCAATGAGAAAGATAGCGGTAATCAATCAGAAGGGCGGTTCAGGAAAGACAACGACGGTAGTAAATGCAGGGGCATTTCTTGCGAAACAGGACAGAAAGGTCTTATTGATAGACCTTGACCCACAGTCGCATACAACCATACATTTAGGTTTTGAACCCCCGCAGATACAGAAGTCCATCTATGATATCCTTATAAAAAAGGTTCCAGTAAAGGATGTAATTCTTGAGACATATGAAAAAAATCTTTTTCTTATTCCTGCCAGTATAGAACTGGCAAGTGCAGAGATAGAACTTGTCAATGAGATAGGCAGAGAAGTAGTGTTGAGGGATGCACTTAAAAAATATAAAAACGACTTTGACTATATATTTATAGATTGTCCTCCATCACTCGGACTTTTAACAGTCAATGCCCTTACCACTGCAAGTGAAATTTTCATTCCCATTCAGGCAGAATTTTTTGCACTTGAAGGACTGACAAAATTAATCCAGACAATAGATATTGTAAAAGACAGGTTGAATCCTGATATTGAAATAACAGGAATTATAATTACAATGTTTGACAGCAGAAAAAATATATGCAGGGATGTTGCAGACAAGGTTCATTCGCACTTCAAAGGAAAGGTATTCAAAACAAAGATAAGAGAAAATGTCCGCCTTGCAGAAGCACCTGGTTTCGGAAAAAGTATTAAGGACTTTGCACCAGACAGTCATGGATGGGAGGACTATAAAAAACTTTCAGCAGAAATAATACGACAGGAGAAGAAAAAATGAAAAAGACCGGTCTGGGAAGGGACCCATTAAAGTGGATACAACCCACCACAGCAGAGAAGAAAGCCATAGAAAAAGAGATTGAACTTAAAATCTCTCCAGAAAAGAAAGATAAGAAAAAGGAACCTCTGCCAAAGTTTAAGACATTTGAAGTTCGGCTAACATCCCTTTTGAGGGAAGACCAGCTTGATTTTCTTGAAAAACTCACGAGAGAGATTCAGAAAAACAGGGCACCTGAATTTAGAAAGGAAAGGATAACAAAGAATACCCTTATAAGGGTATTTATAGATGCATTTATGGATACAGAAATAGATACAGCCAATATCCCTGATGAAGAAACACTCCTGCAAAGGGTAAAAGAAAGGATAAAATAAGTATCCAATATCCTTGAAACCTCATCACCTTCTTCTGCATCTAAAATGACGGAAAAACAAGAAAGGAGGTGATGGGTATGGCAAAACTCGCAAGATGGAATCCCTGGAGAGAAATGCTGGATATGAGAGATGAATTTGACAGGATGCTGGATATCTTCCGACCTGACTTCCATCTATGGGAGGGATATACCAAGGTTCCAGCAGTTGATATATACGAAGATGAGGACAATGTCTTCGTGAAGGCAGAACTGCCGGGACTTAATAAAGAGGATATATCCCTTACCATAGAAGGAGATACTCTTGTACTTTCAGGAAGGAAGAGCCAGACAAAGGAAGAGAAGAAGGAGAATTATTACAGAAAAGAAATAAGGGAAGGTGCCTTCTCCAGGACTATTGACATACCCTGCCCTGTGGATAAGGAGAAGGTATCTGCTACCTACAAAGATGGTATCCTTGAGGTAGTCCTTCCCAAGACACCTGAGGTGAAGAGAAAGACCATCAAGGTTGATGTCAAGTAAGTAGGTAGTGTCAAATAAGTTATGGAAGATTTAACAGGGAAGAATTGAAATCCCCCTCAATCCCCCTTTACAAAAGGGGGAAAATAGGGGGATTTAGGAGGGGGGAGGGTGCTGGTGCGAAGAATAATGAGCACCGTATAGCACAGAGGGCGAGTCGGTGAGCCCGTTGACCGAAGCCCGAAGGGCAAGAGTAGGTGGGGGTGAATGAAGGAAAATGGGAAATCTGTCTCACGACAGGTGCTACGGTACAGACAAAACTACGCAGAAATCGGGCTACGGCGAACTCACCCGTCTCCGAAAAGTTTCTCCGACGGGTTCAGACACCGCCTACGA
>Ga0078972_1003758_pt1 | contig 44244 bp, 40 predicted proteins | sample YelNatPaOPGAMG01_FD_67568 | JGI IMG/M metagenome (GOLD analysis project Ga0078972, IMG submission 67568) | Hot spring thermophilic microbial communities from Obsidian Pool, Yellowstone National Park, USA - OP-RAMG-01 (SPADES assembly) (version 2) | ecosystem: Environmental > Aquatic > Thermal...
GCCACCCCCCGCCACCGGGAGGCGGAAGGCTCGGCCTACTACCGGCACTTCTACATGGGCCTGCTGCGCGAGGACGGGATGCCCAAGCGCGCGCTGGCGCTGTTTCCGGATTACACGCCCGCGCTCGGCATCTGCCAGTGGTTCCATTTCGAGGACCACCGGCTCGAGGACGCGGCGCGCTGGCTTCGCAAGCTCGGCGTGAAGCGCCTGCGCACCGGCCTGAGCTGGGCCGACAGTTGCCGCCCCGGCGCCGAAGCGTGGTTCGACCGCCAGATGCTGGCGCTCGACGAATTCGACCTGACGCTCACTTACTGCTTCACGCCCGAATCCTGCGGCGTCCGCCCGCACCATACCAGCCCGCCGCGGCGCATCGAGGATTTCGCCGAATTCTGCGCAAGGATGACGCGACGCTATGCTTCCTGAAAACGGCCGCGTGGTGATTGTGGCGGCGCATCCGGACGACGAGACCATCGGCGTGGGCGGCGTGATCGGGCGCTTCGAGGATCCGATCATCGTGCACGTCACCGGCGGCGCGCCGCGCGGGCGCCAGGACCGGGAGGAGTACGCCCGAACGCGGCGCCATGAGCTGCTGAGGGCGCTCGAGCTGGCGGGCATCGGCCCGGAGCGCACGCGCGAGCTCGGCGTCGTGGATCAGGAGGCGGCGCTCGATCTTCCCGGCCTGGCGCGGCGCCTCACCGAGCTTCTCGCCGAATGCCGGCCCCGCGCGGTGTTCACGCACCCGTACGAAGGCGGCCACCCGGACCACGATGCCGCCGCCTTCGCCGCGCGCGCCGCCGAGCGCGAACTCGGCTTCGAGCTCTACGAATTCACCTCCTACCACGAGCGCGACGGCGAACTGGTGACGGGCGAATTCCTCGCCTGGCCCGGCATCGAGATCGAAACGGTGCTGCTCCCGGCGGAGGCGCGCGAGCGCAAGCGCCGCATGCTCGACTGCTTCGCGACGCAGTGGGACATCCTGCGCCACTTCCGCGTGGAATGCGAGCGCTTCCGCCGCGCCCCGCCCTACGACTTCAGCAGGCCGCCGAACAACGGCGTCTACTGGTACGACCGCTTCGGCTGGCCGATCACCCTAATTCAGGGACAGGCTACGAAACCCCCAATTTCATGATGCTCACGGTGCTCAGCGTCGCCTACCCGTTCGCGCCGGTGCGGCCCGATACGGCCGGCGGCGCCGAGCACGTGCTCGCCATGCTCGATGAGGCGCTGGTCCGCGCGGGCCATCAATCGCTCGTCGTTGCGTGCGAGGGCTCGCGTGCGGCCGGCACGCTGATCGCGACGCCGCGCATCCGGGGTCCGCTCGACGAATGCGCGCGGGCCGAAGGCCGGCGCCGCCACCGCGCCGCGATCTTGCAGGCGCTGGCGCTATTTCCGGTCGATATCGTCCACATGCACGGCCAGGACTTCGACGCCTACCTGCCGCCCGAAGGCCCACCGGTGCTGGTGACTCTGCATGTTCCGCGCGAATGGTACGCGCCCAACGCCTTCGCGACCGCCCGCCCGCGCACCTGGTTCCAGTGCGTCTCCGCGACGCAGCGCCGCGCCTGGCCCGCGGACGCTCGCATGCTGCCCGAGATCGAAAACGGCGTGCCCGTTGACGAGCTCGGGGCGTGCCCGCGCCGGAAAGCCGGCTTCGCGCTCGCGCTCGGCCGCATCGCGCCCGAGAAGGGCTTTCACCTCGCCGCGGATGCCGCGGCGCTCGCGGGCATCCCGCTCGTGATCGCGGGCGAGGTTTACCCGTACCCCGAACACGAAGCCTATTTCCGCGAGCGGATTCAACCGCGGCTCAACGGGCATTGCCGGTTCGCCGGCCCGGCCGGCTTCGAACAAAAGCGGCTGCTGCTCGGCGCCGCGCGCTGCCTGCTCGCGCCAAGCCAGGTGCCCGAAACCAGCTCGCTGGTCGCGATGGAAGCGCTGGCCTGCGGCACGCCCGTCATCGCCTGGCCCGCAGGCGCGCTCGCCGAAATCGTCGAACACGGCCGCACAGGGTACCTGGTGCGCAGCGTGGAGGAGATGGCCGAAGCGATCCGCGCCGCCGGCGCGATCGACCCCGAGGTCTGCCGGCAAACCGCGCGTGCGCGCTTCTCCGCCGCGCGCACGATCGAGCGCTACTTCGAGCTTTACAGGCGGCTGGCCCAATGACGGACCTGCTCGAGTCGGACGCCGCGCTCGAAACGCTACGCCCGGAGTGGTCCGCGCTCTGGGACCGCTGCCCCGGCGCCACGCCGTTCCAGAGCCCCGAATGGCTGCTGGCGTGGTGGCATGCTTTCCATCCCGGCCGGCTCGCGGTTGCGGCGCTGCGCCGCGAGGGCCGTCTGGCGGGCCTCGCGCCCCTCTATCTCGATGGGCGCGCGGCGCGGCCGGTCGGGATTTCCGTCTCCGATTACCTGGACGTGCTGATCGAACCCGGCCCGTCCGGCGAGGGGCTGAGGCAGATGCTCGAGTGCTCGGCCGGCGCGGGTTGGGACATCTGCGAATGGCCGGACCTGCCGGCTTCTTCACCGTTCCTCGAGCAGGCGCCCGCGGCCGCCACCCAGGTGTGCCCCGTGGCCGCGTTGCCCGCGCGGTTCCGCCCCGGCCTCAGACGCAATCTGCGGCGGTATCGCGAACGCCTCGAACGATCCGGCGAGACCGTGTTCGAAACCGCGCGCACCCCTGCGCCTCTGGAGGACCTGTTCCGCCTGCACGGCGCGCGCTGGCACGCCCGCGGCGGTCCCGGCGTGCTCGATTCCGTGGCGGTGCGGGCGCTGCACAAGGAAGCCGCGGCCGGGTTCGCCGCTCGCGGGTGGCTGCGATTCTACGCGCTGCGCCATTGCGGCGCCGCCATCGCGATCATCTACGCCTTCGCCTGCCGCGAGCGCCTCTATTTGTATCTCGGCGGCTTCGATCCGGCGTTCGCAAAGTACGGACCCTCGACATTGCTGACCGGCTATGCGCTCGAAGACGCTGCTCGCGAGGGGCTTGCGGAGGCGGACTTCCTTCGCGGCCCCGAGCGTTATAAATACGAGTGGGGCGCGCGCGACCGGGCCACTTACACGGCGCGGATGTCCGTGGTGGCGGGTAAATTGGATTTCACTGTAGCGACATGAAACGATACTAATGGTTCGGGCCAATGCCAGACGGACCGGCGGGCAAAGATCCGCCGCTTTCCACCCCAATTGAATTTCGCTTCATGCATTCGGGGGTCGATACCTGTAAGTCGGCAATTTTTACAGTTGACGGAGCACCCGAAAAGGCAATTTTTACTGCGAACCATCCTCGCCCGGCGCGCCTGCACGCATTGTACGTCAGCAACTTAGAATTTCCATTGTCGATTGGCCCTAGAAGTGCCAGAATACGGCGAGGGAGGGAAAGATGAAGACTTCCAATAACTTGCTAGCAATTAGCGGATTACTCGTTGCAGTTGCCCTCGCAACGCCGGGTTGCGCCACCAAGAAGTACGTGCGCAATCAAACCGCGCCCATCAACCAGCGGATCACCGACATCGATCAAAAGCAGACGCAGGCGATTGCCGCGCTGGATGGTAAGGAGCAGAAGGACGTGTCGCGCGTGGAAGAGCGGGCGATGACGGCCGAAAACAAGGCCAACGATGCCGCCAAGGCGGCGCAAGTCGCGGATGCCAAGGCCGTGCAGGCGGGCCAGACCGCGAACAACGCCGTGCAGATGGCGCAGGCGAACCAGGGGAAGATTGGCGACCTTTCGAACGCTGTTCAGAATATCGACAACTTCAAGCTGGTTTCGACCGAGGATATTTTGTTCGGATTCAACAAATCGCAGTTGACCCCGGAGGCGAAGGACAAGCTGGCGTCGATCGCGCAACAGACTGCCGGTATGAACCGCTACGTCCTGGAGGTTGAAGGGTTCACGGACAAGACCGGGCCCGCGGACTACAACCTCGCGCTGAGCCGCCGCCGCGCGGACGCCGTGGTCCGTTACCTTGTGGACCAGAACATTCCGCTGCGCCGCATTCACATGATCGGGCTGGGCGTCGCTTCGTCGCAGCCGATGACCGACATGCAGAACACCGCGACCCAGCGCGGAACCGCGCGCATGAAAGCGAAGGAGATGCGGCGGGTGGTCGTGAAGGTGTGGGCTCCGGAAGGCGCTGCGACCGCCACGGCGCAGACCCAGACGAGACAATAGCAGTCGAAAGCCCGGCATTCATCCTGTACGAACCTGGCCCGGTAGCGCGCCTGCGCCGCCGGGCTTTTTTGTCGATTTCCGGCCGAAAAGCGGCGCCCTGCGCCGAAGCCGGCGTTGCCCATCGTTTGGCGCCTCCGCCGGGCGCGCGGCGCGGAGCGCGGAGCTCACGTCTTCCGGTGCATCGCTTCGGCGATCTCGCTGTCTTCGGAGGCGCACAGTTTCCCGGCGCGCTCCCACGCTTCGCGCGGCTTCAATTGCGGCGGCCGCCGCGCTGCGAATAGCTCCGACATCAAGCCTACTGGATGCTGCGGCGCAGATCGTCGGCCAGAACATTGGCCCGCTCGGCCAGGTTTCTGGCGCGAAGAAGATCGGTCTTGCGGGCTTCGGTTGCCTGCTGGATGAACGCGACGACGCGGTCGAGGTAGCCCGCCTGCTCGCGCGTCAGCTTGCGCGTGTTGAGCTGGGCCACGGTCTTCTGCGCATTGCCTATATTGCGGTCGATTTCCTCGTTGTACGCCCGCTGCTGTTCCGGGGAGAGCATCTGCTCCAGTTGCGGTATGGCCGCCGCCGGCTGTGCGGGCTGCGCTTCGGCGGGGGTTGCCGGCTCGGTCTTGACGGTGCGCTGGGGCCTGGGGCGCGGCGGTCCGGGCGGCAGCGTCGCCTCGGGCAGCCCGAGCGGCGGAATCTTCGCCTGCTGCGGCGGGAGTTGCGGCGGCTCGGGGCACAACGCCGGAGCGGCCGGCGCGGCGACCGTGGCCTGCGGCAGCGGCTGCGTGATCGGAGGCGGCGGCGGAACGGCTTTGGCTTTGCGGTGAAAGACGCGGCTGCACGACGGGGCCAGCACCGCCATCGTAAGGGCAACCACAAGTACGCACAGTCTACTGCTCATGCTCTGCCCGGGGATTCACTCGCCGCTCTGCACAGCCGTTGAAAAAGCGCTCGGAGCGGTCTCGCCGGCCGCGGGGAATCGCAGGCGGAACGTCGTCCCCTTCCCTGGTTCGCTCGTGAAATCAATAGTACCATTATGCAGTTGGACGACCCGGAAGGTCATCGCGAGGCCGATTCCCGAGCCTTTCCCCTTCGTACTGTAATACAGGTTGAAAATCTTGTCGCGAATTTCCGGCGGAATGCCCACGCCCTCATCGGTCACGCTGAGGTTGCATTCGCCGCCGTGGAGCCGCAACTGCACCTGCAGCCGGCCGCCCTGCTTCATGGCTTCGACCCCGTTCACCACCACGTTGAGCAATGCCTGCTGGATCAGATCGCGGTCGCCGTGGACGAAGATCTCGCCGGGCTCGGCGTCCAACTCGACGGTCACGTTCTGGCGCGCCGCCGACGGACCCACCAGGGCGGCCACCTCGCGCGCGATGCCCACCATCTCGAGGTCGCGCATCTTGAGATCGACCGGCCGCGTGAAATCGAGGAACGCCTTCACGACGCGGTCCAGCCGCTGGATTTCCCGCGCGATGGTTTCGATCTCCGGAGCCACTTCGTCGTACTCGCCGGCCAGCTTCGATTTCAGCAGCTCCAGGTGAACCGTGATCGCCTGCAGCGGATTCTTGATCTCGTGCGCGACGCCGCCGGTGAGGCGGCTGATCGCGGCCAGGCGCGCGGAAACGTCGAGCTGCGACTGGATCTGGCGGCGGGTCTCCGCGTCGCGCATGGTGATGAGCGTGCCGATGCGCTGGTGATCGGGGAACGCCTCGAGCATTTCAATGCTTACGAGCAGCCTGGCGGGATCGGCGCCGTCGCGTTCGAGCGTCAGCGGAATGTCCTTGAGGGACCTGCGAATCTCGATGGCATTGCGGATGGCCGCGCCGGCGGCCGAGGAGGGCGGGAACAGCTCGTTCAGCGTGCGGCCCATGATCTCCCAGCGGCCCCGCCCGAGCAGCCGCTCGGCCGCGCGGCCCGCCATCACCAGCCGGTCGTCGCGGTCGAACAGAAACACCACTTCCTCCATTCGTTCGAGGAGCTGTTCGATGTTCGTCCGAAGTTGGCTGGCGTCCTGCCGCGCGCCGTGGTACTGCTGTCCGAGCAGCGCCAGCTTCGATTGCACGGCCGCGAATTCCTTGGCCGTTTCCGCCGCCGGCCAGGGCTGCTTGCCGAAATCGCCCCGGCTGATCCGGTCGATCGCCTGGCTGATGCTGTGGAGCGGGCGCAGCACGAGATTCGATACCACCACCGCGAGCACCATCGAGGCCAGCAGCGCGCCCAGGAAAATCAGCGCGATATTCTGCACCTCCGGCGCCAGCATGCGGCGCAGCAGCGGGGAAGAAAGAATGACCTTGACATAAAACCGCGCCTGGTTCGGCGCGCCGATCGGGTCCGAGGAGACCTGGTAATCGCGCGTTTTCGAGAAGAAGATCTCGCGCAGCTTGCCCCACGGGCTCTTCTGCGCCCATTGCCCGAATTCCGGCAGTTGCTTCGCGGTCTGGCCTATCTGCGACGGCACGCTGTCGGCCAGGATGCGGCCGCGCTCGTCCGTAATCTGGATCTCGGCGACCAGGCGGGAGTTGCTGATCGAGGTCACCAGGAATTCGGCCAGCTCGTTGTCGGTGCCGATCAGGTCCGTCCACAGCATGCGTATTTCGGCGGGGGTTTGCGGGGGCGGCTGCACCTCGCGGACCTGCTCGTTGATGCGCGGCACCAGGAAACTGACCACCTGGTTGGCAATGCCCCGGGAGCGCTCGAGCACGTCGGAGAAGACGGCGTCGGTAAAGCTGTAGGCGTACAGCACCGAAAGCGCGCTGACGACCGAAATCATCAGCACGATCACGAACAGGCGCAGCCGGGTTCTTAACGACATGGAAAAAGCACTTCACCGCAGAGGGGCAGAGCGGCTCCGCGGTAATCGATCCGATCAGCCTTCGCTATCGGCTGAGCCATACTCCTTCAGCTTATTGTGCAGCGTTTTCAAACTGATTCCCAGGATCTCGGCGGCGCGGGTCTTGTTGTTTTTCGTGTGCACCAGTGTGCGCTGGATCAGCACCTTTTCGGCCTCGCTGATCGTGGTGCCCACGCGCAGCCTGACCTGCGTCGGGTCGCCGTCGCTGTCGTGCTTCGCGATCAGAGCGGCCGAGGTGCTGAAATTCGACGGCAGGTGCTCGATCGAGATGGTGCCCTCGCCGGCGAGAATCACCGCCCGCTCGAGCGCGTTGCGCAGCTCGCGGATATTGCCCGGCCAGCTATAACGCTCGAGCTGCTCGAGCACGTCCGGCATCATATCCACGACGCGCGTGCCGTGTTTCTTGTTCAGGTCGCGCAGCAGCGCCTCGGCGAGCACGGGCAGGTCGTCCATGCGCTCGCGCAGAGGCGGCAGGGCGATGTGGAACACGTTCAGCCGGTAGTAGAGGTCCTCGCGCAACTCGCCTTTCTTGAGCGCCTCTTCGAGGACCTTGTTCGTGGAGGCGATCACGCGCACGTCCACCAGGATCTCGCTCTTGCCGCCCAGCCGCCGCACGCGCGAATCCTCGAGCACGCGGAGCAGCTTCGCCTGCGTGGCGATCGGCATGTCGCCGATCTCGTCCAGCAGCAGCGTGCCGTTCTGCGCCAGCTCGAAGCAGCCGGCGCGCCGCTCGAGCGCGCCCGTGAACGCGCCTTTTTCATGCCCGAACAGCTCGCTTTCCATCAGCGTCTCCGGCATCGCCGCGCAGTTGATGGCGACGAAGGGCCCCGCCGCGCGCGGGCTCAGGCTGTGCACGGCGCGCGCCACCAGTTCCTTGCCCGTGCCGCTTTCGCCGGTGATCAGCACCGCGGCCTTGCTCGGCGCCACCTGGCGGATGAGCGAGAACACTTCCTGCATCTTGCTCGAACGGCCGACGAGCTCGGCGAGCACGCCCTGATAGCTCAGCTCGCGCTTCAGCCGCTCGGCCTCTTCGGCCAGCCGCTGCTGCGAGGCGGCGCGGTCCAGCAGCACGCGCAGGGCGCGCGGTTCGATCGGTTTTTCCAGGAACCAGAACGCACCCAGGTCGTGCATCGTGGCGATCGCGGTTTCGATGTTCCCGAATGCCGTGACGACGATCGCGGGCGGGCCGCCGCCCTGCGCCCCGAGGCGGCGCAGCAGTTCGAACCCGTCCATGCGCGGCATCATGAGGTCGGTCACCATCACGTGCGCCGGAAACGTGCAAAGCTTGTCGAGCGCCTCCTGGCCGTCTGCCGCGGTTTCGGCCGTGAATCCCCAAGCCGCGACCATGCTCGCCAGGCCGATGCGTTGACTCTCCTCATCGTCTACGATGAGCACTCTGGTCGCATTACCAGCCATAAATTTCATTTTCCGCCATATGGCGAGTCTGCTGCCAGTGGCATCGTTCCGCTCTGGCGGGCGCCCGGCGAACAGGCGGACGCCGTGCCGCGCCCGAGTCTGCTGCCGCTCCGCTCTGGCAGGCCAGGCGAGCAGGCGGGACGCCGCGCCGTGTCCGAGTCTGCCACCGGTGGCATCGTTCCGCTCTGGCGTCGAACGGCGAACAGGCGGGGCGGCGCGCCGTACCCGAGTCTGCTGCCCGTGGCAAAGTTCCGCTCTGACCGCGCCCGGCGAGCAGGCGGCGGCCCGCCGCGCCCGAGTCTGCTGCCGGTGGCATCCTTCCGCTCTGGCCGCGCCCGGCGAGCAGGCGAGGCGGCGCGCCGCACCCGAGTCTGCTGCCGGTGACTCCCGCTCTGACCGCACCCGGCGAGCAGGCGAGACGCCGCGCCTGCCCGAGTCTGCTGCCGGTCCGCTCTCACCGCGCCCAGACAAGCAGGCGGACGCCGCGCCGTGCCCGAACCCGCTCCGGCGTTTTGATGTAAAATCGCAATCGGCGCTGGGCTATGGTGGAAGAATCAGCCCCCGGGCCAAAGGAAATTAACAATGGAAAAGCCGGCGCAGAATATCCAGGAAGCTTTTTTGAATAATGCGCGGAAGGACAAGATCTTCCTGACCATCTACCTCATGAGCGGCGTGAAGTTGTCCGGGCGCATCAAGAGCTTCGATAAATACTCGCTGATCCTGGAATCGAACAGCCAGGAGCAGCTCATTTTCAAGCACGCGATTTCCACGGTGGTGGTCTCGAAGACCGGGCACGGCTTCGCGGCGGCGTCTTCGCAGGGCGCCGCGGCAGGCTCATCGGCCCCATCCGGCCCAACCGGCGGGGACGCGCAGGAATAGCGAGGGGCGGGGACAACCGGCCACGTGCAGGAACGCGCAATTCTGGTCGGACTGGAGCTGAAAGGCAGGGGAGGCGACCGCGCGGCTCCCGGCTCCTCGGAGTATTCCGCCGAGGAATCGCTCGAAGAGCTGGCGGTGCTCGCCGAAAGCGCCGGCGCGGAAGTCCTCGAGCAGATCCTGCAGACCCGGGAGCGGCCCGAAGCTGCCACGCTGATCGGTTCCGGCAAAGTCGAGGAACTCGCGGCGGCGGCGCAGGCGGCCGAGGCCGACGTCGTCATCTTCGACCGCGAGCTGACGCCCACGCAGCAGCGCAACCTGGAGCGCGCTTTGTCGCGCAAGGTGATCGACCGCACGCAGCTCATCCTGGACATTTTTGCCCGGCGCGCGCGCACGCGGGAAGGCCAGTTGCAAGTGGAACTGGCGCAGCTCAATTACCTGCTGCCGCGGCTGGCGGGGCGCGGCGCCGAGATGTCGCGGCTGGGCGGCGGAATCGGCACGCGGGGACCGGGCGAGACGCAGCTCGAGACCGACCGCCGCCGCATCAACACGCGCATCGGGAAGCTCGAGGCGGAACTCGACCGCGTCCGCTCGGGCCGCGGCGTCCAGCGCCGGCTGCGCCAGGCCGTTCCGCTCGCCACCGCCGCTCTGGTCGGCTATACGAACGCCGGGAAATCGACTCTGTTTAACCGCCTGACCGGCTCCGAGGTTCTGGCCGACCGTCGCATGTTCGCCACGCTCGATCCGACCGTCCGCTCGGTCACCCTGCCTTCGAACCGGCGCATCCTGCTGAGCGATACCGTGGGCTTCATCCGCAACCTGCCCGTCACGCTGGTGAAGGCGTTCCGGGCGACGCTCGAGGAAGTGGTGGAGGCCGCGCTGGTTCTGCACGTGGTGGACGTCGCCTCGCCGCACGCCGAGCCGCAGATGGCGCACGTTCTGAAGGTGCTGGCCGAGATCGGCGCCGGTTCCACCCCGCAGTTGCTGGTGCTGAACAAGACCGACCTGCTGCCGTCGGCGGAAACCGACCCGGAGGCCGTGCGGCGGCGCCTGCTGGGCGCGCACGAGCCCGCCGTGCAGACGCGGGCGGTGGCCGTTTCGGCCCGCACCGGCCAGGGCGTTGATGAACTGCTCAAAACGCTCGACGAGGTGCTGCCGTTCGACCCGCTTTCCCGCCAGACGTTCCGCTTCCCGCTCTCCGAGGGCGCCGCCATGAGCATGCTCTACGAATTCGGCCGCGTTCACGACCGCCGCTACTTCGGCGATTTCTACGAGATCGAGGCCGACGTGGCGGAATCGCTCAAGCGCCGGTTGTCGCGCTTTCTGGCGGAAAAATAAGCGCGCATCGGGGCCATACCAGGAGCTCATCGCGGTATAGTTGTGGTGAATGAATCTTCCGAACCTGCTCACGCTCCTTCGGATTTTCTTCGTTCCACTGCTTGTCGCTGCCCTGGTGCAGGAGAGCCGGAGCGTGCGGCTGGGCGGCTTGGTCGTCACCAACGAGATCCTGGCGCTGATCATTTTCCTGGCGGCCTCCGTCACGGATCTGCTGGACGGCTACCTGGCGCGCCGCTGGAAGCAGGTTACGACGGTCGGCACCCTGCTCGATCCCATCGCCGATAAGCTGCTCATCTCGGCCGCGCTGATCGCGCTCGTGCAGGTGGAGGTGATCCCGGCGTGGCTGGTGATCCTGATTGTGGCGCGGGAGTTCGCGGTCAGCGGCCTGCGCAGCATCGCCGCCTCGGCGGGCTACACGATCCAGGCCAGCGACCTCGGCAAGATGAAGATGGTGATGCAGGTGGCGGCCGTCTCGCTGTTCCTTCTGGGCATGCACTGGCCCGTCCTGGCGCCGTGGGCGATGCGGTTCATGTGGCTGGTAGTGGCGATCGCGATCATCTCCGCGGTGGATTACTTCCGCAAATTCTGGCGCCGCGTGGACGACCAGGTGAAGCGCCGCGGCCGCGTCGAGCTGCTCCAACTGGAGCGCCAGCGCAAGCGGGAAGAGCGCGCCCGCCGCAAAGCCGAGCGCCGCGCCGGCTTGCTGCAGCCGGGGCGGGAGCCGTAACCCTCTCTCGAAAGACCGGCCGGCCCTGCGGAATCCGGTGACCGGCACGCGCATTCTGCTACCATGCCCGGATGACAGGCTTCAAGGAGATACGGCGGCGCGACAGGGCTCTTTCCGAGGACGAGGCGCGGGCAATTCTGGCGCGGGCGGATCACGGCGTGCTGGCCTCGCTCGGAGCCGGCGGATGGCCTTACGCCGTTCCTTTGAATCACGTGCTCTCGGCGGACGCGCTTTACGTTCACTGCGCCGCCGAGGGGCACAAGTTGGAGAACATCGCGAACGAAGAGCGGGTCTGCTTTTGCGCGGTGGCGGAGGCCAGGGTGCTGCCGGCCGAGCTGACCACGATATATGAGAGCGCGATCGCATTCGGCCGCGCCTCTGTGGTGACGGATCCGGCCGAGAAACGGCGGGCGCTGGAGCTTCTGGCGATCCGTTTCTGCGGGGCCCTGACGCCCGAGGCGGTCGAGACCATCGCCACATCCGGCTCCCGGGCGGCCGTGCTGCGCATCCGCCTCGAACGCATCACGGGCAAGGCCCACCGGGTCTCGTGATGCCGGATTCCCGGGTTGCGCCGGCCGCGGCCGCGCCCCACGTTGACATCCATCCGGAAAACGTTTAACTTGAGCAAATCCGAGCCGCTGCGCTCTGGCGTTCTGCGCGCCGGCCGCTGGAAGGCGCCGAAGGGAATAGGCAAGCATGAAGACTGCTCTCTTGATCGCGCTCGCGATCATCACCGCGGGTTACGTGGTGTTCTGGATTCGGGGGATCCTGGCGGCGAAGCGCCGCTCACCGGAGGTCGTCCGCGGCGGCATCATGCCGGGATGGCGCGATGCGGGCATCGGCTGTGTCACGAACTTCCTGGATACGCTCGGCATCGGGTCGTTCGCGACCACCAGCGCGTTTTTCAAGCTCTGGGGACTGGTCAAAGACGAGCAGATCCCGGGCACGCTGAACGTCGGCCACACGCTCCCGTCCGTCACCGAGGCGTTCATCTACATCGTGGTGGTGCAGGTGGATGTAGTGACGCTGATCCTGATGATCGCGGCTTCGATGGTAGGCGCGTTTCTCGGCGCGGGCGTCGTCAGCCGCTGGCCGCGCAGAAAAATCCAGATCGGCATGGGAGGCACGCTGCTCGCCGCGGCCATTATCATGGTGATGACCCAGCTTCAATGGTTGCCCGGCGGCGGCGAACGCATCGGCCTCAGCGGAGGTCTGCTGCTCGCCGCGGTGGTGGGCAATGCCGTCCTCGGCGCCTTGATGACGCTCGGCATCGGACTCTACGCCCCCTGCCTCATGCTGGTGTCGCTGCTCGGGATGAACCCGCGCGCCGCCTTCCCCATCATGATGGGATCCTGCGCGTTCCTGATGCCGGTCGGCAGCGGGCGGTTCATCAACGCGCACAGGTACAACCTGAAATCCGCCCTCGGTCTCACGCTTGGCGGCGTTCCGGGCGTGCTGCTCGCGGCGTTCCTGGTGAAGTCGCTGCCGCTGACCGCGGTCCGCTGGCTGGTGGTCGTCGTCGTGCTTTACACCGCGGCCATGCTGCTGCGGTCGGCCATCATCGAGCGCCGCAGCCGCATTACTGCCGAACCCGCCGCCGCCGTGGAATAAGGAGGGCGATCCGCCCTCCTCTCGTTTTCCTCCGCCCAAAATTTCGCTAATGGTAAGATAAATGTAAATGTGCGGGCAGAGCCTGGCACGTCGGGTCCGCGCGATGTAACAGAAAACACGAGCTTTATGTCGTTTTCGCCCGACCGCTGCCGCGCGCCCGGACCGGGAAAGGAAGCGAATGGATTTCGAATACTCACCGGAACAGATTCAGCTCCGCAAGAGCGTGCGCGAGTTCGCCGAATCGGAGCTAGCCCCCAACGTGCTCGAGTGGGACGAAAACGAGATCTTTCCCCACGATGCGTTCAAGAAGATCGCCGGCCTTGGCTACATGGGCTCGATCTTCCCGGAAGAGCTCGGCGGCGCCGGGCTGGGCTATATCGAGTACGCGATCATCGTCGAGGAACTCGCGCGCATCGACCCCGCGGTGGCGCTGAGCGTGGCCGCGCACACGTCGCTCTGCACGAACCACATCTACTCGATGGGCAACGACGAGCAGCGGAAGCGCTACATTCCGAAGCTGGCCAGCGGCGAATGGATCGGAAGCTGGTCGCTCACCGAGCCCGAGGCGGGCTCGGACGCCGCGGGCACGCGCACCACGGCCGTCCGCGACAACGGCTGCTGGGTGCTGAACGGGTCCAAGACGTTCACCACCAACGCGCATGTCGCCGAGGTGTGCGTCGCCATGGCGGTCAACGACCGCGCCGCCGCGCACCACGGCATCTCCGCCTTCATCATCGACAAAGGCACGCCCGGCTTTCGCCTTGGCCGCAAGGAGAACAAGCTCGGCATGCGCGCCAGCCCGACCGGCGAGGTGATTTTCGAAAACTGCCGCCTGGCGTACTCGCAGATCCTCGGGCGTCCCGGCGAGGGCTTCATCGACGCGCTGAAGATTCTCGACGGCGGGCGCATCTCAATCGCCGCGCTCTCGGTCGGCACGGCGCAGGGCGCTTACGATATCGCGCTCAAATACTCCAAGCAGCGCAAGCAATTCGGCAAGCCGATTTCCGAATTTCAGGCCATCCAGTTTAAACTGGCCGATATGGCCGCCGAGATCGACGCCGCACGCCTGCTCACCTATCGCTCGGCCTGGATGAAGGACCAGGGCAAGCGCGTCACCAGGGAATCGGCCATCGCCAAGCTCTACGCCTCCGAAGCGGCGGTGAAGATCTGCGATCAGGCCGTGCAGGTGCTCGGCGGCTATGGGTTCATCAAGGACTACGGCGTCGAGAAGTTCTACCGCGACGTGAAGCTGTGCACCATCGGCGAAGGGACCAGCGAGATCCAGCGCCTGGTGATCGCACGGCAATTGCTCAAATAACGTGACGGACCGCGAAACTGTCGTGACCGGCGGGTGGGCCGCCGAGATTCTGCGCGGCGACGCGCGCGCGCTCGCCCGGGCCGCCAGCGCCATCGAGAATCGCCGGCCGGAAGCCGCGGCGCTGCTGCAGGAGCTGTTCTCATCGACGGGGCACGCCGAGCTGATCGGCATCACCGGCGCGCCGGGCGCGGGCAAGAGCAGCCTGGTCGATCAGCTTACGCATCATCTTCGAGCCGAGCAGCGCTCGGTCGGGGTGATCGCGGTCGATCCCACCAGCCCGTTCTCCGGCGGCGCCATCCTCGGCGACCGCATCCGCATGCAGAACCACTACGCCGATCCGGGCGTGTTCATCCGCTCGATGGCGAGCCGCGGCGCGCTCGGCGGGCTCGCCGCGGCCACCACCGACATCGCGCTGCTGCTCGACGCCGCGGGCAAGGACACCATCCTCATCGAGACCGTGGGCGTGGGCCAGGACGAGGTCGAGGTGGCGCGGCTGGCCGACGTCACGGTGGTCGTGCTGGTGCCGGGAATGGGCGACGATGTGCAGGCGATCAAGGCGGGCATCATGGAGATCGCCGACATCTTAGTCATCAACAAGGCGGACCACGGCGGGGCGGACACGCTGGAGCGCGAACTCCGCAGCGCCTTGAGCCTGACGAATCACGACGCGCCCTGGAAGCCGCCCATCGTGCGCACCGTGGCGCGCGACGGCAAGGGAATTCTCGAGCTGCTCACGGCCATCCGCAGGTTCCAGCAGGCGGGGCTGCGCACTGGCCACCGCGTCGAGCTGTGGCGCGCGCGGCTCCGGGAAATGCTGCGCGAGCGGCTGCTCGACCGGCTCTCGCGCGCCGATCTCGACGCCGCCGCGCGGGACGTTGCGGCGCGCCGGCGCGATCCCTATTCGGTAGTCAATGAGTGGCTCGAAAGGATGTGATATGGCCGGCCCGGAAGATTTCAGGATCGATCATCTCGGGGTTGCCGTGCGCTCACTCGATACGGCGCTCAGGTTTTATCGCGACACGCTCGGCATGCGCGTCGATCTCGAGGAGACCGTGGCGGCCGAGAAGGTGAAGGTGGCCATGCTGGCCGCCGGCGGCCCGCACGTCGAACTGCTCGAAGCCACGGAACCCGATTCGCCGATCGGCAAGTTCGTCGAGAAGCGCGGCGAGGGCCTGCACCACGTGGCCCTGCGCGTGGCCGATCTGGAGGCCTCGGTCGCCCGCCTCAAAGCCGCCGGCGCCCGCCTGCTGAACGAACCCCGCGCCGGCGCCGGCGGTCACATCTACGTCTTCGTCCACCCCGCCTCCACCGGCGGCGTCCTCCTCGAACTGATCCAGGCGTAAGCGGACCCGCCGCTCCCCTTGCGAAGACCGGCCGCAGGCCAAGGGCCTGTTCCACAAAGTAAACTGGTGTTTTACCGACAGGAGCGATAGTGAAAGCAGAGATCGGAATCATCGGCGGAAGCGGGCTCTATTCGATGCCCGGCTTCGAGCGCCAGCAGGAAATCACGGTCGAGACACCCTGGGGCTGCCCCTCGGATCCATACGTAGTCGGAACGCTGGCGGGCAGGGAAGTGGCCTTCCTCGCGCGGCACGGGCGCGGCCACCGCATCTCGCCCTCGGAGCTGAATTTTCGCGCCAACATTTACGGCTTCAAGACTCTCGGCGTCGAGCGCATCATCTCGCTCAGCGCGGTCGGCTCGCTGAAGGAAGAGCATCGTCCCCTGGACTTCCTCATCCCGGACCAGTTCTTCGACCGCACGCGCAACCGCGCCTCCACGTTTTTCGGCGACGGCCTGGTGGTGCACATCAGCATGGCCGATCCCGTCTGCCCGGACGTCGCGCGCGTGGTGCACGAGGCGGCGCTCGCCGAAGGCGTGCACGCGAAGCTCGGCGGCATCTATCTCTGCATGGAGGGCCCGCAGTTCTCCACGCGCGCCGAATCGAACGTCTACCGAAGCTGGGGCATGGACGTCATCGGCATGACCAACCTGCAGGAAGCGCGCCTCGCGCGCGAAGCCGAGATCTGCTACGCCACCGTCGCCATGGTGACCGATTACGACTGCTGGCACGACGGCCACGACGCCGTCACCGTCAATCAGATCATCGCGAACCTGATGAAGAACGCCGAGAACGCCTGCAAGGTGGTCGCGGGCGCGGTAGCGCGCATGCCTCGCAAGCGCGAGTGCAGGTGCGGCTCGGCGCTCGAGCACGCCATCATCACGGACCGCGCGGCCATTCCCGAAGCCACGAAGAAGAAGCTGGAGCTGCTTGTCGGAAAGTATCTGTAGCGCGGCGCTCGCCCGCGCCCTGCGCGGCGAACCATGGCCCGCAGGCCTCCTCGACGCGGTGCTTGCGGCGCCCGATGCGCGCGCCCTGTTCGGCATCCTGGCCGAAGGCCTCTCGGACCGCTTCGAGCCGCGCCTGTGCGACGCCTACGCCGGCCTGTTCTCGGAGGTGATCGCGCGCGTGCTGCCGCAGTTCCGCGCCCCGGAGCTGCGCGCGCGTTATGAGCGCGTGCGCCGCGTGCGCACGTTTTCGGGCGACGCCGCGGCGGTCGAGAACGTGATCGTGCTCTCGCGCGTCACGCTGGGCGCCGATGTCGCCGTGACCAGTCTTATGCTCGACGCCGCGAAGCGCCGCTTCCCGAACGCCCGCGTCGTGCTGGCCGGCGGCCGCAAAAGCTACGAGCTGTTCGCGGGCGATCCGCGCGTTGAGCATCTCGAAGTGAGCTACGGCCGGCGCGAATCCGTCGCGGACCGCCTCGCCGCGGGCATCGAGCTTGCCCAGGCGCTCGCCGGAGTTCGCGGCATCGTGATCGACCCCGATTCGCGCCTCACCCAGTTAGGCCTCCTCCCCGTCTGCGACGAGGCGAGCTATTACTTCTTCGAAAGCCGCGCCTACGGCGCGCAAAGCTCCGAGCCGCTCGGCTCTCTCGCCCGCCGCTGGCTGGCCGAAACCTTCGGCATCCCCGATGCGCGCGCCTTCATCAATTGCAAGGGAGCTCCGGCCGTGAGCGAGCCGAAGCTTTGCGCGGTGAGCTTCGGCGTCGGCGAGAATCCCGCCAAGCGCGTCGCCGATCCCTTCGAACCGGCGCTGGTCGAAGCGCTGGCAGCCCGCGGCTTCGACGTCGTCGTGGACACCGGCCCCGGCGGCGAAGAAGCCGAACGCGCCCGCCGCGCCGCCGCCGGCCGCGCGCGCACCTGGCAAGGATCCTTCGCCGATTTCGCCGGCATCATCGCGCGCAGCAGCCTTTACGTGGGCTATGATTCGGCCGGCCAGCACGTCGCGGCAGCCTGCGGCGTGCCGCTCGTCTCCGTCTTCGCCGGCTATCCCTGCGAGCGCTTCCTGGACCGGTGGCGCCCCTGGGGCCCGGGCCGCATCGAAGTAGTGCGGGCGGATGGCGACGCGCTCGCGGCAACGCTGGCCGCCGTCAGCAAAATCCGGTGACAGTATACGCATTCCCCGATTTTTCGGGCGGCCTGCGATCTGCGCCGCCCCGCTGGCATGACCCGCCGCCCGCTGCTCGATCCCGCCATCCCTGATCGGCCGGTCCAGCCGCGCTATGCCCTGCTCATCAATCCCCTCAACACCAGTTTCGGGCGGAACCGGCGGCGAGCGGAGAGTTCAGCCGGCGCGGGACCGGCATTGTGGCGCCCGGCGTCTGGAAATTCGCGCGCAAGCCGGTCGCTGTGTGGCGGCTACTCAGGCGGTTTGCTATGATCCAGTTTCACCCGTGAGCGGAGGGGCCGCTCGCGGGCGCAGTAGCCGCCGCGACTTCCTGCAGGAATTCCTCCGGGAGCTGTCATGAGGACGACGCAGATTCTCTCCGTATTTCCGAAGATCACCGTGCTGGTGGCCGGCGACATCCGGCTCGACCGCCGGCTGACGTACGATCCATCGCTGAGCGGGCCCGGCACGGGCCGGCTTGCAGCGGTTTCGACCGAGGTCGCTCCGGGCGCGGGCGGCGCCATCGCCAGCGGCCTGATCGCGCTTGGCGCATACCGCGTCTCGGTGCTCGGCGTCGTCGGGGACGACGGGTTCGGGCTGGAGTTGATTCGAGCGCTCGAGGCGCGCAGCATCGGGCACGAGCTGACCGTGAAAGGCGCGCGCGTTCCGACCTCCGCGCGCACCCGCCTGGTCAACTCCGAAACCGGCGCCGAAGACCAGCCGCGCATCGACACCGTCAACATTCACGCCCTGCCCGAGGAGGTGGAGCGCAAGGTGCTCACGCGCCTGGAATCGGCTGTCGGCGCCTTCGACGTGCTCATTATTGCGGACCACGCGGAAACCGAAAGCGGGGGAGTCGTCACGCCGGCCATGCGGCGGCTGCTGCGCGAGGTCGCCGTGCGGCATCCGAACAAGGTGCTGTGGGTGGATTCGCCCCGGCGCATGGAACATTTTCGCCGCGGCGTGATGCGGACCACCCAGCGCCATGCCGACGAGGCGAGCCGGGAGTTGTTCGGGGCAGTCGATTACCACCGGCTGCGCGAGCGGGTCGAAGCGAAATCGCTGATGATCGACCAGAGCCCGCGCGGCGTGCTCGTGATCGAGCCCTATACGGAAACCTTCGTGGAAACGGACCCGGCCGAGGCGGGCGCGGGCGGCGCGGAGAGCTTCTCGGGCGCGGCCGCGGTGGCGCTGTCCGCGACGGGATCGGCCGTCGATGCCGCGCAGTTCGGCAACCTGGTCGCTTCCGTTTCAGTGCGAAAAAAGGGAATGGCTGCGGCCTCGCCGGAAGAGGTGCTGCTGGCTGCGCGGGGATGAGGGGAGGCAGGCGAACCGGCCTGCCTCGCCTATTTTTTGAACAGATTGTCGAAAGCGGCGCGCGCGTCGTTCGGGCTGCGCGGCGCCGGCGCACTCGGGGCGAGCGTGAGGCTCGCGTTCGCCGCGTCGCGCGCCACGGTCACGCGCGGCTTAAACCACGCGCAGTCGTTCGGCTGGTCTTTTCCGGCGATGCGCGCCGGAATCGGCTTCAGGCACTGGAACCGTGTGGACGGCTCAAAGTGCGCGCATTGCTTGCAGCAGTGCAGCGCGACGCCGCACTTCGGGCAGTTCCCATTGAAATCGACGCCGTTCGGCAGCGCCGTAGCGCAGTTGTAGCAGCGCGATGCGACGACCGTCTGAACGAGTCGCGGGAGCCTGGGCCCCGTGACATCGATGGGGAGCCGCGGCCCCTGTTGGCGTCCCGGTCTTTCATCGGACTTCCGGGACTGATCCCGATCGCGGTCGGAATCCATGTAGCCCTGTTGTCTGTATTTACGATCGCTGTCCATGGCGATGCTCGACTCCTTGGAGCCCTCTCTGTAATACCACCCGTCCACGATGCCGTCCCGAGTTTCTGCGTTCGGGCGGCGGTAGCCGGGTCCACAGCTCTCCTGAACCGTTCAGCGTCTGGGAATGGACCCCAAATTACAGTCGACCCGGAATTTCCGTGGGAATCTGCGGGAATGCCGAGGCGCTGGGGAGCGGCGGAACGTTAAATCCCACCGGGTATAACAAGCCTGAATATACCACAACGGCCTCTGAAATTTCCATCCCTAAAACACTGTATGCCGGGTCAAACCCTGAGCGCGGTTTTCCGGAATTGGGCGGTCCCCGAAGGCGGCGCGGGCGCCGCCTCATCGCCCATATATAACAGACGCCACAAACTCCGTTCCAGATACATTAGATCGGGTGGAGAGGTCTGCGGCCGGCCGTGGCGCGCGGCTCCGCACCAGGCGGAAGCGCGTGGCCCGGCGCTACCGCATGGACTCGCCGCCCCACTTGAGCGGCGCGCTGCAGGGCCGGGTAAGGGGGTCGCCGTAATGGTTCGCCGAGATGCGCAGAGCATAGCCCATGCGGCCGGTCTGCTGCGGCACGATGTCCCGGCCGAAGACCACCACCCGCCCGCGCTCTTCCACGGGGGGCAGCAGCATGACCTCGGTGTCCTCCAGTTGCCCGTTCACGCCGACGCGGCCCACCACCGCTTCCACGCGGACGTCCGCGGGGGTCAGCCCGGCCAGGTCCACTGCCGCGCGCAGCGGCACCGGCTTGCCGCTGAGCACCGCGCCGTCCGGCGATGCTTCAAGCGATACAAACCGCACCTGATCCCAGACCCGGCGGACCTCCGCGGCCCAGTGCGCCTTCTGCCGCGCCTTTTCGAAGCCGTTGCGCCGGATCTCGGCGAAGGCGCAGTGCGCCGGGATGTAAAGCTGGGTCTTGTATTCCTCGACCATGCGCTGGCAGTTGAACTGCGGGGTCAGGCACATCAGCGAGCGCTTCATTCTGCGCACCCACTCGCGCGGCACGCCCTGGTCGCGTTCGTAAAATGCCGGAACCAGCTCGTTTTCGAGCAGCGAGTAAATGGCAGTCGCGTGGGCCTCGTCCTGGTCTTCCGAATACGGAATGCGGTCGCCGATGGCCCAGCCGCCGGACTGCTCGTAAGCCTCGTCGAACCAGCCGTCGAGAATGCTCAGGTTCAGGATGCCGTTGATGCCGGCCTTCATGCCGCTGGTGCCGCAGGCTTCCTCGCCGCGGCGCGGGGTGTTGAGCCAGACATCGACGCCGCCCACCAGCTCGCGCGCCACGCCGACGCTGTAATCCTCGACGAAAACCACGCGCTTGGCGATCTCGGGATCCCGCGAAAGCTGCACGATGTGCCGGATCAGGTCCTTGCCGGGGTGATCTTTCGGGTGCGCCTTCCCGGCGATCACGACCTGCACGGGGCGTTCGGAGTTCAGCAGGATGCGCTTCAGCCGGCCGACATCGCGGAACAACAGCATCGCGCGTTTGTAGGTGGCGAACCGGCGGGCGAAACCGATGGTGAACGCCTCCGGATCGAGCACCTCGGCGGCGCGCCGCATCTCGGTTGAGGAGGCCTTGCGAAGCTGCGCGTGTTCCTGCTGCCGCTCGCGTACGTACGCGATCAGCCGGCGCTTGCGGCGCCGGTGCGCCTCCCAGAGTTCCTGGTCCGGGATATCGTCCACCTGCTCCCAGGTTTTCGGATCCATCGCCCGCTCGCGCCAGTCCGGCTGCAGGTACTGATCGTAGAGCATCGCCAGATCGCCGTTCAGCCACGTCAGCAGGTGAACGCCGTTGGTGATCGAGGTAATCGGGACTTCCCAGACCGGGAGCTGCGGCCAGAGGTCCTGCCACATCTCCTGGGAGACGAGCCGGTGCAGCCGGCTCACCGCGTTGCGGAAACAGGAGGTCTTGATCGCCAGGATGGCCATCGAGAATCGCTCGTAGCTGTCGTGCGGGTTGCGCCGGCCCAGCGACATGAGCCGCTCGAAATCGATGCCCACCTCGGCGCAGTAGTCGTGGAAGTAGTCCCACATCAGGCCGGAATCGAAAATGTCGATGCCGGCCGGAACCGAGGTGTGCGTGGTGAAGACGTTGTTGTTGCGGGCCGCTTCGAGCGCCTCGTCGAAGGTGAGGCCGTGCTCCTTACAGAGGACGCGCATGCGCTCCAGCGCCAGGAACGCCGAGTGCCCCTCGTTCATGTGGTAGACCGTGGGATCGAGTCCCAGCGCGCGCAGCGCCCGGAGCCCGCCGATGCCGAGCACGATCTCCTGGCGCATCCGCACGTGGTTGTCGCCGCCGTACAGCGCGTCGGTGATGCTGCGGTGTTCGGGCCGCTCGTTTTCCGGGATATTCGTGTCGAGCAGGTAGAGCTTGACGCGGCCCACGTCGAGCACCCATACCTTGATCCAGACCGTTCCGGTCGGCAGTTGCACCTGCACTTTGAGTTCGCCGCCATCCGGGCCGGTGACCGGCTTTACAGGCAGGGTGTAGAAGTCGTTGACCGGGTAGCGTTCCTGCTGCCATCCATCCGGGTTGAGGTGCTGTTGCAGGTACCCTGTCTGATACAGGAGGCCGACGGCCACGATCGGCACCTCGGAATCGCTGGCGGCCTTCAGGAAATCGCCCGAAAGCACGCCGAGCCCGCCGGAATAAGCCGGCAGGCACTCGACGATTCCGTACTCCATCGAGAAGTACGCGATCAGCTCCTGGCTGCTGGTAGCCTCGCCCCAGTGCATGTAAGCGTCAAATCGCTCACAGGCACGCCGGTAAAGCGCGAGATAACGCGGATCCGCGGCGAGCTTTTCCAGCGTGGCCTGCGGCACCCGGCCCAGCATCGACACCGGGTTGTGCCCGCACGCTTTCCAAAGACTGGGGTCCATCCGGCGGAACAAGTTACGGATGGTCGGCTCCCAACCCCACAGGACGTTATAGGCAAGCTCGGACATGCGCGCCAAAGCCGGCGGCAGAGCCGGGCGCACTAAAAATTCTCTAAGTGGTTGAATCTGAAACGGCATGTGCGGATTTTGCGGTCTCTTTAAACATAGCAGGAAACTTGTGGGAACGCTATCGGACGGAGGTTGGGCCTGAAGCATTACAAGATATTCATGTTTCTGTTTTGGCGCCGGGCGATCCCCTTGAGTTAAGATGAGGGTTCTGGATTTTGCGATCCCCTGGTCCGATGGTCCCTCGATTGCAAATCCGTACTCACAGGAGAAACCCTTCATGGCGTACGTAATAACCGATTCCTGCACCAAAGATGAATTGTGTGTGGAAGCTTGCCCGGTGGACTGCATCCACCCGAAGAAGGATGAGGCGGGCTTCGATGAAGTAAAGCATCTGTCGATCGATCCGGAAGGCTGCATCGACTGCGGCGCTTGCGTGCCGGTGTGTCCGACGAATTCGATTTATACGCTGGATGAGCTGCCGGCCGAGCTGCAGCAGTTTGCGGCGGCGAACGCGGCGTACTACGGCAAGTAGCCGGTCCAAAACTCAGGGCGGGCCGCCGCTTCGCGGCCCGTGTACCTTGTCTCACAGAGGGGCTATAGGCATCCCGGCCTGCGTTGTATAGTGGGGACGAGATGTCCGGTTTGGCGCAAGTACTGGCCGAAAACACGCGCGAAGGCGCGCTCTGGGAACCTCTCGACGAACGCCGGATCCGCTGCTATGCCTGCGGCCACCGCTGCCCGATTTTCGAAGGGCAGGCGGGGGTGTGCAAAGTCCGCTTCAACGAAGGCGGGCGGCTGCGCGTGCCGTGGGGTTATGTGGCCGGCGCGCACTCCGATCCCATCGAAAAGAAGCCATTCTTCCATGTGAAGCCGGGCGCGCTGGCGTTCAGCTTCGGCATGCTGGGGTGCGACCTGCACTGCGGCTACTGCCAGAACTGGATCACCTCGCAGGCGCTTCGCGACCCGCGGGCGGTCTGTTCGGCGACGCCCGCGACGCCCGGACAACTCGTGCGCAGCGCGAGGGCTTCCGGCGCGAAAATCGTGGTCAGCACCTATAATGAGCCGCTGATCACCGCCGAGTGGGCCGTGGCCGTGTTCCGCGAGGCGCGCCAAGCGGGCCTGATGACGGGGTTCGTCTCGAACGGCAACGCGACTCCCGAGGTTCTGGAGTATCTCCGGCCGTGGCTCGACCTCTACAAGGTGGATCTGAAGAGCTTCGACGACCGGCGGTACCGGGAGTTGGGCGGGCGGCTGGCGCCCGTGCTCGACAGCATCAGGCGCATCCACGAGATGGGTTTCTGGCTCGAGGTGGTGACGCTGGTCGTGCCCGGGTTCAACGATTCCGACAGCGAGCTGCGCGAAATGGCCGGATTTCTCGCCGGCATCTCGCGCGATATTCCCTGGCATGTGACGGCGTTCCACCAGGACTACAAGATGACCACGCCGGGCGACACGACGCGCGAGGACCTGCTGCGCGCGGCGGCGATCGGGCGGGCCGCGGGCCTGCGGTACGTGTACGCGGGCAACCTGCCGGGGGATGTCGGCGGCCTGGAGGATACGCGCTGCGCCGGGTGCGGCGAGTTGCTGGTCGCGCGGCGCGGGTATCGCATACGGCAGTATCGCGTGACACGCGAAGGCCGCTGTCCCGCATGCGGCGCCGAGGTTCCCGGCCGCTGGCGGTGAGCGGCGAGTCACTCGTGCCGCAGGGCGGCGAGCGGATCCAGGCGCGAGGCGCGGCGGGCAGGCAGCCAGGCCGCGCCGGCCGCGATCGCCGCCACCGCTGCAAGCGCGGCGGCGAGCGTTGCCGGATCCGAGGGCTTCACTCCGTACAGAAACGCAGAGAGCAGGCGCCCTGCGAGAATTGCGAGCGGCAGGCCCATAGCGGCGCCTGAAGCAACCTGCGCGAGCGCGCTTCGCATCACGATCCAGATCACCCCGGCGCGCGAGGCGCCGAGCGCCATGCGGACTCCCATCTCGTGCGCGCGCTGCGCCGCCGTGTAGTTCATGACGCCATACGCGCCCGCCGCGGCCAGCGCGAGCGCGATCGCGGCGAACACGCCCAGCAGGAAGATGAGGAACCGCGACGCGCCGAGCGATTCCAGGCGCCGTTCCTGCATCGTCATGACGTCGCTGACGGGCGCGTTCGGGTTGATCGCCTTCACCTCGCCGCGGATCGCGGTGGCGAGCTTCGCGGGATCGCCGGAAGATCTCACCGCCAGCCACAGGTCGTCGATGCGCTGCTGGTACAACGGGTAGTACATCTCGGGCAGAGGCGCCGCGGCGTGGCCTTCGTGGCGGATGTCGCCCACCACGCCCACGATCTCGATCCAGCCCTCGCCGACCGATACGCGCCGGCCGATCGCGCTGCCGCCGAAGTACGTGCGCTCGATGGTCTCATTCACGATGGCGACCGCCGGAGCGCCTTCGCGGTCGCGCTCGGTGAACAGCCGGCCGCGTCGCAGCGGGATGCCCATCACGCGAAAATACTCTGGCGTGACGACGCGGTATTGCGGAGCCGGGAAACGCCCGCCCTGGTACCGCGGCAGACCTTCCGCCGTGAAGCCCATGAATTCCAGGCTGCCGCCCATCGGTACGGAGTTGGTCGCGCCGGCGGCTTCGACCCCGGGCAAGGCTTGAACGCGATCGAGCAGGCGCCGCGTGAATTCGGCGCGCCCCTTCGGGTTCCCTTTGATGCGCAGCGTGAGGATGTCCGAGGTACGGTAGCCGAGATTCGTGCGCAGCAGCCGCGAGAGGCTGTTCAACATGAGCGAGGCGCCAGCGAGCAGCACGAGCGCGGCGGCGATCTCGCCCGCCACGAGCAGTCCCCGCCACCGCCGGCGCGGGCCGGCGGAGGACATGCCCTCCTTGAGCGCCGTGTTCAGGTCCGTGCGCGACGCCTGGAGCGCGGGCGCAAGGCCGAACAGGACGCCGGCGGCGAGCGATGCGGCGAGCGTGAATGCGAGGACCGTTCCGTCGATGCCGATCTCGCCCGCCCGCGGCAGGTCCTTGCCGCCGAGTCTCACGAGCAGATCGAGGCACCACCAGGCGAGCGCGAGTCCCGCCGCTCCGCCCGCTCCAGCCAGCGCGAGCGATTCGGCGAGCAGTTGCCGCAAAATGCGCGCGCGGCTCGCGCCCGTCGCGGCGCGGATCGCCAACTCCCGCCCGCGCGAGGCTGCCCGCGCCATCTGCAAATGCGCGACGTTGGCGCACGCGATCAGCAGGACGAAGCCGACCGCGCCGAGCAGCACCAGCAGCAGACGCCGCACGCCGTGCACCGTCTCTTCGCTCAGTCCCGCCACCTCGGCTGAAGACTGGCCGTTCGTGACCGCCCGGGCGATCGCGTTGAGATCGGCCTGCGCCTGCGCGACGCTCACGCCCGGCTTCAGCCGGCCGATCGTCTGCAGGTACCATTTGTTGTCGATCTGCCGCGCCGAGGGAATCTCGAGCGACAGCGGCGCCCAGACTTCGCCCGCGCCTTCGGGCACGAAGGGCGGCATAGCCGGGAGCGAGAACCGGAAATCCGGCGGCGTGATCCCGATGATGGTGAACGGCTCGCCTTTCAGCAGCACGGTGCGGCCGACGAGGCGCGGGTCCCGGCCGAAATGCCGCTGCCAGACGCCGTAGCTGACGACGGCGACGCGGTCGTTGCCGGGCTGGTTGTCGCCGGCGGTGAAGAAGCGGCCGCGGTAAGGGCGGACGCCGAGCAGGTTGAAGAACTCCGGCGTGACGAGGCCGCCTTCGAGTTCCTCGGCATCGTCGACGCCGGTGAGCAGGAACGGCCGGCGCGCGAGGGCCGCAATTTCGGTGAAGGAGCGGTTGCGCTCCTGCCAGGCGCGGTACATGAGCAGCGTGGCGTTGCCGCGAGCCAGGAAGCGGCGGTTCGATTCGAATACCAGGGCGAGCCGGCCGGGGTCGCTGTAGGGCAGCGGCTTGAGCAACACGGCGCGAACCACGCTGAAGATGGCCGTGTTGGCGCCGATGCCGAGCGCGAGCGAGAGCACGGCCGCGAGCGTGAAGGCCGGGTTGCGGCGCATCAGGCGCACGCCGTGCGCGAGATCCTTCACGCAATCTTCCAGGAGCCCGAGGCCGCGCGCGTCCGGGCACTCCTGCTTGATCTGTTCGATGCCGCCGGCGGTCCGCAGCGCGGCCCGGCGTGTCTCGTCGCGGCTCATACCGCGCTCCAGGTTGCGGCGCGCTTCCTGCTCCAGGTGGAATTCGAGTTCGTCGCGCAGGCCGGCTTGCTCATGTCGGTTACCTACCACAGAACGATACGCGATCCTCACGTAGTTGTTCCGGAAAAAAGCAGGCGGCCTGCCGGTCTTTCAGGGCCGCGGCTCTGTCACGAACGGAGCCGTGATCGCGAGGGAGCGGGGCGGAGGACATGATGAGTTGTTAACCGTACGGTAGTACCTCACGTCTATTGTGAAGATACGCGATTTCCCACTTGCCCCCCACGACGTTTGGGGCGAAACTTGAATTTCAAGGAGGAGCGTAGTTGACCGTAAAAATCTCAGAGAGCCTGGCGCTGCGGGAGCCCACAGAGCGCTGGACGACGACTGATTCCAGCGAGCTGTACGACGTCGCGAGCTGGGGGAAAGGATATTTCTCGGTCGGCGCGAACGGCCATCTCTGGGTGCATCCCGCGAAGGACCCGGCCCGGGGAATCGACCTGAAGGAGCTCGTCGATACACTCGTTCTGCGCGGCATTTCGCTTCCCATCCTGATTCGCTTCGCGGAGATCGTACGCCACCGGCTGAGCGAAATTCACCAGGCGTTCGAAGCGGCGATGGCCGAGCACGGCTACCACGGCGGGTACTCGTGCGTGTACCCGATCAAGGTGAACCAGCAGCGGCAGGTAGTCGAAGAAGTGTTCAACTTCGGGCGCCCGTTCAAGTACGGGCTGGAGGCGGGCTCGAAGCCGGAGTTGCTGGCGGTGCTGGCGATCGCCGACAACGAGACGCCGATCATCTGCAACGGGTTCAAGGACGACGAATACATCGAGATGGTGATGCTGGCCACGAAGATCGGCCGGAACATCACGACCGTGGTCGAGAAGTACACGGAGCTCGACCTGGTGGCCGCGTACGCGCAGCGGATCGGCGTCAAGCCGCGCATCGGGCTTCGGCTGAAGCTTGCGGCCCGCGGTTCGGGCCGATGGAAGTCCTCGGGCGGCTACCGGTCGAAGTTCGGACTGACGGTGAGCGAGGCGGTGCGCGCGCTCGATCAGCTCAAATCGCTCGGCCTGGCGGACTGCCTGGAGCTGCTGCACTTCCACCTGGGCAGCCAGATCACGAACATCCGCCACATCAAGGCGGCGGTGATCGAAGCGGCGCGGATCTATACGGAGCTGGCGCGCGCGGGCGCGGGGCTGAAGTTCCTGGACGTGGGCGGCGGGCTCGGCATCGACTACGACGGCTCGCAGACGGACTTCGAATCGAGCGTGAACTACACGCTGCAGGAATACGCGAACGACGTTGTCTATCACGTGCAGAACGTGTGCGACGAGGCGGGCGTGGCGCATCCGACCATCATTTCCGAGAGCGGGCGCGCCGTGGTGGCCTACCACAGCATGCTCGTGTTCAACGTTCTGGGCGTGAGCGGATTCGGCGAGCAGGAGCCGCCGGCGGTGCCGCCGGAAGCAGAGCAGCCGCTGATCGACTTGCAGGAGACGTACCGTTCGCTGAGCAACAAGAACCTGCTCGAGAGCTTTCACGACGCGCAGCAGGCGCTCGACCAGGCGCTGAACCTGTTCAGCCTCGGCTATCTGCCGCTCGAGCAGCGCGCGCAGGTGGAGAACCTTTACTGGATCATCTGCCGCCGCATACAGCGCATGGCCAAGGACCTGGAGTTCTTCCCCGAAGAGCTGGAAGGCCTGGACGCCATGCTGTCGGACACCTACTTCTGCAATTTCTCGATCTTCCAGAGCATGCCCGATAGCTGGGCCATCAAGCAGTTGTTCCCGATCATGCCGATTCACCGGCTGGAGGAGCGCCCGACGCGCAACGCGGTGCTGGGCGATATTTCCTGCGACTCCGACGGCAAGGTGGACCAGTTCATCGACCGGCGCGACGTGAAGCGCACGCTGCCGCTGCACGCGTACAACGGCCAGGATTACTACCTCGGCGCGTTCCTGATCGGCGCGTACCAGGAGATTCTGGGCGACCTGCACAACCTGCTCGGCGACACCAATGCCGTGCACGTCACCTTGAACGGCAACGGGGAGATCATCCTCGACCACGTGATCAAGGGCGATACGGTGCGCGAGGTGCTCGACTACGTCGAATTCAACGCGGATCTGCTGCTGATTCAACTTCGCCGCGACGTGGAAACGGCGCTGCGCGAGGGGCGGATCGGCTACGAGGAATCCGGGCGGCTGCTCAGGTTCTATGAAGAGGGCCTGCGCGGGTACACGTATCTCGAAGACGTGCACGCGCAGTAAAGGCGCCGGCGGGGCAGGCGGTTGCGGAGGGAAGGGGCGGAGGGAAAACCGGTGACAGGGAAAACCGGTGACAGGCACCTCTGTCCACGCGCAAAAGGCGCTTGGGACAGAGGTGCCAGCCACCGGTTTTCCCACGCGCAAAAGGCGCTTGGGACAGAGGTGCCAGCCACCGGTTTTCCCACGTGCAAAAGGCGCTTGGGACAGAGGCGCCAGCCACCGGTTTTCCGCGCACAAGGCGAGCCGCCCGATCATATAATCGAATCCAGGGAGGGGACTGCATCCTCTAATCCCGTGTAGGGATTCTTTCATGGGCACTTCACCTGCACTGGCTTCGACTGTCGTAAACGATTTTTCGATCCAGGTAGCCACCGTCAACGGTTCGGGCAGCCAGACCGCCAACACCGTGCTGATGCGCGCGCTATTCCAGATGGGCATCCCGGTATCGGGCAAGAATCTGTTTCCATCGAATATCGCCGGCCTGCCGACGTGGTTCACCATCCGCGCGAGCAAGGACGGCTACATCGCGCGCAAGAAGGAAATCGACTTTCTGGTGGCGATGAACCCGGAGACGGCGCGCGAGGACGTGGGCAAGCTCGAGGCCGGCGCCGCCGTGGTCTACGACGAGCCGCTGAAACTGAACCAGACGCGCTCGGACCTGCACTTCTATCCCGTGCCGTTCGACAAACTCGTCGCGCCGGTCTGCCCCGAGGCACGGTTGCGCAAACTGGTGCGCAACATGATCTACGACGGCGTCGTGGCGCACCTGCTCGGCATCGAGATGGAGGAGATCCGCAAGGCGCTGCTGAAGCAGTTCGGGGCAAAGAAGGCGAAGGCGGCCGAGTTGAACTGGAACGCCGTTGTCGCGGGCCGCGATTTCGCCGCGCAGAATCTCGAGAAGACCGACCGGTTCGCGGCCGAGCGCATGGCCGCCACGGCGGGCAAGATCATCATCGACGGAAACGCCGCCACCGCGCTCGGCTGCATGTTTGCGGGCGTGACGGTGGTGACGTGGTATCCGATCACGCCTTCGTCGTCGCTGGTCGAAGCGCTGACCGGCTATCTGCGGCGGTTCCGCCTCGACAAGGAAACGGGCCGGGCGACCTTCGCGGTGGTGCAGGCCGAGGACGAGCTGGCCTCGATCGGCATGGCGCTGGGCGCGGGCTGGGCCGGCGCGCGCGCGATGACCGCGACCTCCGGGCCCGGCATCTCGCTGATGTCCGAGTTCGCGGGTCTGGGCTATTACGCCGAGGTGCCGGCGGTGATCGTCGACGTGCAGCGCGTCGGGCCATCGACCGGCCTGCCGACGCGCACGGCGCAGGGCGACCTGGTCTCGACCGCCGTTCTCTCCCACGGCGACACGAAGCACCCGATGCTGTTTCCGTCCTCTCCGGCGGAGTGCTTCACGATGGCGATGCGCGCGTTCGATCTGGCCGAGGCGTTCCAGACGCCGGTGTTCGTGATGAGCGACCTCGACCTCGGCATGAACAACTGGATGTCCGAGCCGTTCCCGTATCCCACCGAGCCGATCCAGCGCGGGAAGATTCTGAGCGCCGCCGACGTCGAGCGGCTCGGCGGTTTCGCGCGCTACAAGGAGACGGACGGCGATGGCGTGGGCTACCGCACGCTGCCGGGCGCCGGGCCCGGCACCGCGTATTTCACGCGCGGCAGCGGGCACAACGAAAAGGCGCAGTACACCGAGCGCGAAGACGACTACATGAACAACATGGACCGGCTGGCGCGCAAGTTCGAGGCGATGCGCGCGCGCGTTCCGGCTCCCCAGGTGGAGATGAATCCGAAGGCGCACGTGGGGCTGGTGTGTTTCGGCACCTCGCGGTGGGCGGCCGAGGAGAGCCGGGAGCAACTGCGGCGCGAGTACGGCGTCGAGACCGGCTATCTGAGGCTGCGCGCGTATCCGTTCACCTCGCATCTGGCCGAATTTATCCGCGAGCACGATCGCGTGTACGTGATCGATCAGAACCGCGACGCGCAGCTCGTGCTGCTGATGCGCATGGAGCTGGAGCCGGAGCTCATCGCCCGGCTGCGCAGCGTGCGCTACTACGGCGGGCTGCCGCTCGATGCGCGCACGGTGACGGATGAAATCGCCCGGCAGGAGGGACTCCGATGAACGCCGCGATTTCCCAGCCGGCGAAAAAGACGAACCGCATCGGCCTGGAGGTGCTGCCGTACAAGGGCTCGAAGACCACGCTGTGCGCCGGGTGCGGCCACAACGCGATCTCGGAGCGGATCGTCGAGGCCTTTTACGAGATGGGCGTCGAGCCGTGGTCGGTGGCGAAGTTTTCCGGCATCGGCTGCTCGTCGAAATCCCCCGCCTATTTCCTGGGGATGGCGCACGGGTTCAACGCGGTGCACGGCCGCGCGCCGGCCATCGCCACGGGCGCGCTCGTGGCCAACCGCAGGCTGCTCGGCATCACGGTGTCGGGCGACGGCGACACGGCTTCGATCGGCATCGGCCAGTTCGTGCACATGCTGCGGCGCAACGTGCGCCAGGTGTACGTCATCGAGAACAACGGCGTGTACGGGTTGACGAAGGGCCAGTTTTCCGCCACCGCCGACGTTGGCGCGAAGCTGAAGACGGGAGTGGTGAACGATCTGCAGCCGATCGATTGCTGCGTCGAGGCGATTCAGTTGGGCGCGACGATGGTGGCCCGCGCGTTTTCCGGAGACAAGCGGCAGTTGCTGGCGATCCTGAAGGCGGCGATCGCGCACCAGGGGCTGTCGGTGATCGACGTGATCTCGCCGTGCGTGACCTTCAACGATCACGAGGGATCCACCAAGAGCTACGAGTACATGAAAGAACACGACGAGCCGGCGCAGGAGATCGACTTCGTGCCGGCGTTCGAGGACATCGCGGTGGAGATCGAGGAGGGGCAGGTGCGGGAAGTGCGGCTGCACGACGGCTCGCGGCTGATGCTGAAGAAGCTGGGGCGCGACTACGACCCGAGTGACAAGCTGAACGCGCTGAAGGCGATCCACGAGGCCGCCGCGGACGGGCATGTGCTCACCGGCCTCTTGTACCTGGACACCTCGCGCAAGCACTTCATCGAGCTGCTGAACCTGGTGGACGAGCCGCTGGCCACTCTGCCCGAGTCGCGCATCCGCCCGCCGCGCGAGGCGCTGGACGAGGTGATGGAAGAGCTGCGGTAGGCTCTTAGTGCTTCCCGTTCGGGAACAGCGCCGGCAGCAGCTTGTCCAAACAGAGGAAATTCGGCACGATGAAGTCGGCGCCGACGCCGATCAGCCGCTTGCGCTTCCACTCGTCCACGACCTTGCACTCGGGCTCTGCGGTCGCGACGCCCACCGCGACGCCGCCCACTTCCTTCACGTTCTGAATCTCGACGTAGCCGTCGCCGAAGCCGAGGAAGCTTGGGCCGTCGCACTCGGCCGATTTGATCAGCCGCTCGATGAGGATCTTCTTCGAGAAACTCTTGTAGTCGTCGAGGGCGCCGTAGACCCGGCCGTCGAAGTAGCGGCTGACATCGAGCAGGTTGGCCTCGTCGCGCATGTATTCCTGGTCGGTGCCGCTGGCGAGGTACATCTTGAACCCGCGCGCGTACAGATCTTCCAGCAGCTTGCGCGCGCCGGGCACGAGGTATTTTTCGGGCGGCACGCGGCCCGCGCGCAGCTCCTCGATGCGGTAGGCGATCTTCGCGTGCAGCCTCTCGAGGTACATCTTTTTGTACCGAAGCGGGTCGAGCGGCGTGCCGCCGCGAAGCTCGATCTGCCGCGCGAACTCGATCATCTGGTAGATGGTCTGCTGGCCCGTCAGCCGCGCGACGAAATCCTCCACCAGCGCGTGCAGGCTCTGCTCGCTCTCGCCGGTCTTCAGGTCGAGAAGAATCTCGACCATCATGGGCACCATGGTGTCCACCCATCCGGAACGGATCAGGGAGATGGTGCCGTCGAAATCGAAAATCACCACGCGGGTGCGTTCAGCCGACACACCCGGACGAACGAATTCAAGCATGTACCCGTCTATTGTTACACAGGGTGGAAGTGGCGCCACGGGCGCCCGGCCGGCTGCTCTGGAATTAAGTCCGCACGGGCGCGGCGAACCACAGGCTGTCGGCGAACGCCCACTGCTCATCGACCCACTGCCCGGCGGGCTGGAAACCGGTGCGGCGGGCCATTCCCGGCAGCTCGTCGAGCTGGAACTTGTGGCAGGCCTCGGTCCAGATGGTCTCGCCTTCCTCGAATGTGACGGTCACGCCGGCGCCGCGCACCGACACGGTCTGGCGCTCGCGCGAGACCAGGTGCATCTCGATGCGCCCTTCGGCCTCCGCCCAGCGCGCCTCGTGCGCGAAGGAGCGCACGGCGAAATCGCCGTCCAGCTCGCGGTTGATGCGCGCGAGCAGGTTCAGGTTGAAGGCCGCGGTAACGCCGGCCGGGTCGTCGTAGGCGAGCAGCATCTCGGGCACCGCCTTCACGAGGTCGGCGCCGAGCAGCAGCGCATCGCCGGGCTGAAGGCACCGGCGCACTTCGATCAGGAACTGCTCGGCCGCGGGCCGGTCGAAGTTGCCGATCGTGCTGCCGAGGAACAGCACGAGCGCGGACTCGCCGGCGGCGCGATGGTCCGTGACCTCGCGAAGCCCCTCGATGTACGGCTTCTCCACGCCGACCACGCCGATGGATCCGGTCTGCGCGACCTCGGTGCGGCAGCGCGCCAGCGCCGCGGCGGAAACGTCGATGGGGTAATACATGACCGGACGGCGGCGCGAGAGCGCTTCGAGGATGCGGCGCGTCTTGCGGCCGGTGCCGCTGCCCAGCTCGGTGACGAAGAGCGGCCGCCGCACAAGTCCGGCGATATCGCCCGCGTGGCGCGCAATGAGCCGCCGCTCGGCGCGCGTCAGGCCGTATTCCGGCAGGCACGTGATCGCTTCGAAAAGCGCCGTGCCCACGTCGTCGTAAAGATAGAGCGAGGGCAGCTCCTTCTGGCCGGCGCGCGTGAGTCCGGCGCGAACGTGGGCCGCAAAATCGGGGGCCGGCGTGCCGAGTGCGTGTGCGGACATCGTTATTCCTCCACCAGGCGGAAGGTCGAGTAGACGTAGGGATAATCGCCGCGGAACCAGTTGCGGAAGGAGCGGCGCAGCAGGCACGCGGCCGTGCGCTGCGAGCCGCCCTTCATGACGTAATGCTCGCCGTCGAAGAAATTGGCGGAGTAGCCGGGATAGAACGGAAACGGCTCAAAGCCGGGGAAGGGGCCGAACACGGTGGAGGTCCATTCCCAGCCGTTGCCCACCATCTGCGAGACCCCGAACGCGCTGTCGCCCCGCGGCGTGGCGCCCACCGAAACCGGATCCCAGTTCGCGAAGTCGAAGTTGCCGCGATGCGGCGCGGGGCCCTCCTCACCCCACGGAAACGAGCGCTCGCCGCCGGATGGAGTGCCGAAAGCGGCGCGGTGGAACTGCGCTTCGCTGGGGAGCGAAGCGCCGCGCCAGCCGGCGTACGCGGAGGCTTCGCGATGCGTCACGTAAACGGGCCAGTCGAGCGGCAGCGGGATATCTCCGAACATGCCGCGGTACAGCCATTCATTGCCGCGCAGGCGCCAGAAGTGCGGCGGGGCGGCGCCCGCGCGGACGAACTCCAGGTACTCGCCGTTGGTCACCTTGTGTTTCGCGATCGAGAACGCGGGCACGCGGACGGTGTGCTGGTCGAATTCGTTGTCCCAGCCGAAGCCGTCCGTGCGCGAACGGCCGAGCGTTGCCGTGCCGGCCGGGATTTCGATCATGCGCCGCGCGGGCGGGTGCGCGGCCGCGCCTCGATTCGGCGCCGGGCCGCTTTTCAGCTCCTGCGGCAGATTGTGCAGCATATAGGCGAACGTTTCCGCATGCATCCAGCGATGCTCGAGCATCACGTCGGCGATGCCGGGCGGCAACCGCGGGAGCGCCTCGTCGACGGCGGGGCGGATGCGGTGCGCGTACGACTCCACTTCGCCGAGCGCGGGCCAGTCCTCGGGCTGATCCTGCGGAAGCTGCCCTACGGGCGGATCGATGCCGAAGGCGAACAGCCGGTCGAGCTTCTCGTTGAAGGGCTCGAGGCCGAGCAGATTCCGGCAAAGATTCCAGTCGAACGCCTCCAGGTGGCCGAGGTAGAAGATCGTGCGGTGACGCTCGGGAATCGGGCGCTCGTACCAGGCCTGCGGGCGGATGATGCGGAACAGCGCGTCCGTGTGGGCGCGCGCGTAGGCCAATGAGGCCGCGGTTTGAATGCTGGAACTCATGTGCCGCCTCCGAGTTGTTACCTCTATTGTGCAGGCGCGGCGGCGATACGGCAACCGGGCGGCGGCGGGAGTGGCAAACTGGAAATATGCCCGGCGTGGAGCCGTACAACGCGTACGACCAGTTCGCCTGGTATTACAGCCGGGGCTGGGGCGAGGAATTTCACAAGCAGGCGCGCGCGGTATTCGAGAAGCACGTGTACCCGCGGCTGCCTGTGGGCGCGCGTGTGCTGGACCTGTGCTGCGGCATCGGCGACCTGTCGATCGAGCTCGACCGGCGCGGCTACCGGGTGACCGGGATCGACGGCTCCGAAGAAATGCTGCGCTACGCGCGCGAGCGTGTGCCGAACGCCGGCTTCATCCATGCCGACGCGCGCGAATTCGAGCTCGCGCCGCCGTTCGACGCGGCGTTCAGCACCTTCGACAGCATGAACCACATCCTCACGCTCGGCGAGCTGGCGTGCGTGTTCGCGAATGTGGCGCGCGCGCTCGTGCCCGGCGGCCTGTTCGTCTTCGATATGAATCTCCAGGACTCGTTCGAGGTATTGTGGCAGGGCGAGCACGCGTCGATCGAAGATCACTGTGTCGCGGTTACGCGCGGCAGCTACGACGCCGCGAAGAAGATCGGGCGCGCCGAGGTCACCATGTTCCGGCTGGTGAACGGCGCCTGGCAGCGCTCGGATATCTGCGTGCTCGAGAAGTGCTACTCGGAGGAAGAAGTGCTCACCGGGCTCGCGCGCGCGGGCTTCAGCCGGATGAAGGCGAAAGACGCCTATGAGGTCGGGATGCGCGGCGATATCGCACTCGGGCGCGCGTTCTTCCTGGCGGTGAAATGACCACCTACCTGCTGATTCGCCATGGCGAGAACGATTATATCGGCAACACGCTGGTGGGCTGGATGCCCGGCGTGCACATCAACGAAAAGGGCCGCGAGCAGGCGTGCCGGCTGGCCGAGCGGCTCGCCCGGGGGGGCATCGACGCGATTCTGAGCAGCCCGCTGGAGCGCACGCGAGAGACGGCCGAGCCGATCGCGGCGCGGCTGGGCCTTGAAGTCGAGATCCGGGAGGAAATCGGCGAGCTGCACCTGGGGGAATGGACCGGGCGCCCGCTCGCGGAACTGCGGCAGGATCCGCTGTGGAAGCTGTTCAATCGGTACCGCGGGATCGGGCGCATACCGGGCGGGGAGACGATGCTCGAGGTGCAATCGCGCATGCTCGATGTCGTGCTCGAACTGCGCGGCCGTTACCGGGACGGCACGGTGGCCCTGGTCACGCATGCCGACCCCATCCGCGCGATTCTGTGCTACTTCATGGGCATTCCGCTGGACATGATTTCCCGCATCGAGGCCGGCACGGCTTCGGTGAGCGTGGCGACTCTGGCGGAATGGGGCCCGCGCGTGCTGCGGATGAACGACACGGGCGAGTTGCCGTAACCGGCAACCGCCGCGCGTTCTGCGCCCCGCTCATTTCCAGTTCACGGCCAAATTGACCAGCGTCCGCACGGGGACGCCCGTCGGCCCTTTGGCAAGGTACGGCTTGGGATCGTCGAGCCAGGCCGTGCCGGCGATGTCCAGGTGCACCCAGGGCGTGTTATCCGCGAACTCCTTCAGGAACATCGCGGCCGTGATTGCCCCGCCCCAGCGGGGGCCGACGTTGGGAATGTCGGCGAACGCGCTCTTCAGCGATTCCTTGTAATCGTCGTCGAGCGGCATGGGCCACATCCGTTCGCCCTCCTCGCGCGACGCCGCGAGCACTTTGTCGCGAAGCGCGTCGTCGCTCGAGAACAGCCCCACGTGCACGTGGCCCAGCGCCACCACGATCGCCCCGGTGAGCGTCGCCGCGTCCACCAGGTGCGTGCAGCCCAGCCGGCGCGCATAAGTGAGGGCGTCCGCGAGGATCAGCCGGCCCTCGGCATCGGTATTGATCACCTCGACCGTCTTGCCGGAGAGCGTGGTGACGATGTCGCCGGGCCGCTGGGCGCGGCCGCCCGGCATGTTCTCGACGGCCGGAATGAAGCCCGTGACGGGAACGGGCGGCTTCAGCCGGGCGATGGCCCGCATGGCGCCGAGGACCGCCGCGCCGCCCGACATGTCGTACTTCATCTTCTCCATGCCCTCGGAGGGCTTGATGGAGATGCCGCCGCTGTCGAAGGTGACGCCCTTGCCCAGCAGGCCGAGGTGCGGGCTCTCGGGGCGCTCTTCAAACGGCCGGTAGCGCAGGATGATGAGCACCGGCGGCTCGGCGCTGCCCTGCGCCACGCCGAGCAGCGCGCCCATGCCGAGCTGGCGCATGCGGTCCTGGTCGAGCACCTCGCACTCGAGCCCGTCCTCGCCCGCCAACTCGTGCGCGCGCTGGGCAAGAATCGTGGGAGTCATCCGGTTTGCGGGCTCGTTGGCGAGCGCGCGAGCGAAATTCTGCGCCTCCGCGATGATGCGCGCGTGTTCGAGCGTCTGTTGAAGCTCGGCCGCGCCGCCGGACACCACCACCGCGAAGCGCTCGATGGGCTTCGTCTCGTCCTTCCTGGTCTTGTACTGGTCCGGTTCGTAGTCGCCCAGCATGGCGCCTTCGGCCACCGCTCGAACCTGCTCGTCGGCGGCCGGGCCCGCGCCCAGCGCGAACGCGACCGAGGGCGCCGATTTCGACTTCAGGTGCCGTACGGCCGCCCCTGCCACGAGCCGCAGATCCGCGGGCGTGAACTTGTCGCTCTTGCCGCCGCCGATGACGAGCAGGCGTTTCGCCTTCAGCCCGGCCGGGCGCCGCACCACGGCCGTTTCGAAACGCTTGCCGCTGAATTCGCCGGATTGATACAGCTCCTCGATCGCGCCGCCCGCGAGCCTGTCCACCGTGCGCGCGGCTTCCGTCGCGAGCCCGCCTTCCGGGCTCTCCTTATCGAACGCGACCACCACCAGCGCGTCCGCTTCAACCTGATCGATGGGTGAGAAATCGAGTTTGAGTTCCATGGGATCTATTCGCGTTTCCTGCTGCGCAGCATCTCGCGCGCCTCGGCTTCCGTCGTGCGCTTCCGCTCGGCCTCGCGCTTGTCGTATAGCTTCTTCGCGCGCGCCAGCGCCAGCTCGCACTTGATCTTCCCATTCTTGAGATAGATCTTTGTCGGGATCAGCGTCAAGCCCTTTTCGCGCGTTTTTCCGAGAAGTTTTTCGATCTCCTTCCGGTGCAGAAGCAGTTTCCGGTCGCGCAGCGGATCGTGGTTCATGATGTTGCCGTGCGAGTACGGGCTGATGTGCGCGTTTTTGAGCCAGGCCTCGCGGCCCAGGACCTCGCCGTAGGCGTCCTTGAGCTGCACTTTGCCGTCGCGCGCGGCTTTGACCTCGGTGCCGGTCAGCACCAGGCCGGCTTCGAGACGCTCCAGCAGCAGGTAGTTATGTCCGGCCGCGCGGTTGGCGGCCAGTATCTTTATATCGTTTTCCGGCACGGGCGTATTTTGTCCTACACGGACGCACTCACGACTGCGTCATCTGTAATTAGCATGGGTTGCGCCGCGAATCCTATCTTATCACAAGTGCTTGAAAAACAATAAGATGCAAAGTTCTGAACGCTTCGTAAGAATCCTTGCCGCACTCGCCTTGCTGATGGCGCTCGCCAGTTTCGCGGACGCGCGGACGCGCAAGGGGGACAAGCTTCTGGCCGAAGGCCGTAAAGCTGAGGAGCAAAAAGATTGGGACAAGGCCCTGGACTTATATGAACAGGCGTTAGCCGAAGATACCAGCGACCCGCAGTATCAGCTCGCGGTGAAGCGGGTCCGGTTCGAGTCGGCGCAGGCACACGTGACGGCAGGCCAGAAAGCGCGCGCCGAGGGCGCGCTCGAAACGGCGCTGGCCCACTTCCAGAAGGCATACGCGACGGATCCCTCTTCGATCATCGCGGAGCAGGAGCTGAAGCGCACGCTCGAGATGATCGAGCGCAATAAGAAGCAAGGCGACAAGCTTACCAAGGCGGAGCAGGCGATGACGCCCGCGGACTTGGCGCGCAAGCAGATTCAGGACCAGCTCGGGCGGATGCAAGGCCCGCCGGAACTGCGGCCGTTGAATACCGAGCCGCTCCAACTGAAGATGACGAATCAGCCGGCGAGGTATTTGTTCCAGACGGTGGCCAGCCTCGCCGGCATCAACGTCGTCTTCGATCCGGAATTCATCAACGCGAGCCAGGGCAAGACCTTCAGCATCGACCTGCAGGGCTCGACTCTCGAGGAAGCGCTCGATTACCTGGCCACTTACACCAAGGCGTTCTGGAAACCGCTCTCTTCGAACACCATCTTCGTTGCCCCGGACAGCGTCCAGAAGCGGCGCGAGCTGGAAGACCAGGTAGTGAAGGTATTTTATCTGCGCAACGTCGGGACGACGCAGGAACTGATGGAATACCCGGGGATTTTCCGCGCGATCATCGGAGCGCAGTTCAAGGTGCTTCAATACCAGGGCTTGAATGCGCTTATCGTGCGCGGGACGCCGGACCAGGTAATGCTGTGCGAAAAACTCGTCAACGACCTCGATAAGCCGAAACCGGAGGTCGTCATCGATGTTCTGATCATGGAGGCAAGCCGGACCAAGAACCGGACGCTGGGCGCTCCGATCACTTCCGGCGGCACGCCGGGAATCAACGTGCCGATCGTATTCACGCCGCGTAACCCGGTGCTGCTGGGTGGAAACACCAACAATTCGGGCACCAGCACTACCGGGACCACTGACACGACCGGCACGACCGGCGCCACGAGCACGGACACGACCAACCTTCTGGGCAGCCTGGCCGGCCTGGCGACCGGGGCGACCAGCACCGCGACTCAACAGTTGATTTCGCTGGCCCGCGTCGCCCACATCTCCACGAATGATTTTTCCGTCACGATGCCCGGGGCGCTGCTGCAGGCCCTGGTTTCCGACAGCGGCACGAAAATTCTGCAATCGCCGCAGGTGCGCGCGGTGAGCGGCGGCAAGGCGGTCCTGAAGATCGGCCAGCAGGTGCCCATCGCGACCGGCGGCATGCAGCCGTTCGGAGGCCAGATCGGCGGGTTCAGCTCGCTCTATTCGAACATCCAGTACAAGGACGTGGGCGTGAACGTGGATATCTCGCCGGTCGTCAACGGCGATCATGACGTTACGTTGAAGATGTCGCTGGAGATCTCGGCCGTGCAGGACAGCGTGAACGTCGGCGGCATCAATGAGCCGGTGATCGGACAGCGGCATGTCGAGTTCGAGATGAGGCTCAAGGAAGGGGAGGTGAACCTGATCGGCGGCCTGATGCAGAGCCAGGATATTAAGACGCTCTCAGGCATTCCGGGGCTGATGAGCATTCCCGTTCTGAAGAAGATCTTCTCGAGCGAGAGCCTGCAGAAGAATGAAAGCGAGCTGCTGTTTGCGCTGATCCCGCACATCGTCCGCACCTCGGATGTTTCGCCGCTGAACCTGCAAACGGTGGACGCGGGCACGGATCAGACCACGGCGATCCGCCTGACTCCGATCGCGCCTCCCGCCGGAACTGCGCCCGCGCCCGTGAAGCCAGCGGCTCCGGCGCCGGCTGAGACGAAGCCCGCTCCGGCCGAGTCCAAGCCCACTCCGGCCGAAGACAGGCCTGTGATGCGGTTGCTGATGCAGCCGGCCGCGATCGATGCGCAGGTGGGCGGCACGTTCACGGTCGAACTGCAGGTGCAGAATGCCAGTGATCTGTTCGCGGCGCCGTTCCACCTGAAATTCGATCCTCAGTACCTGCAGTTGGCCGACGTGAGGCCCGGCGCGAAGTTCTCCGAAGGCGGCGAGACGCCGATCTTCACGCGCAACATCCTGAATGAGACCGGGGATGCTACGGTAAACCTGAACCGCACGCCCGGCTCGTCCGGCGTGTACGGCTCGGGAACGCTCGTTACGTTCACGTTCAAGGCGCTGAAGCCGGGGAGCACCACGGTGACGTTCTCCGAGATCGGCGCGCGCAATTCGCAGATGCAGCCTGCCGGTGCGGCGCTGCCGCAGGCGGCGGTGACGATCAAGTAGACGAATGCGGCGGAAAAACCAGCGCGGCTTGACGCTTGTGGAGCTGATCGTGGCGTTCACGATCATGTTGCTCCTGACTTCAATGGCGGTCCCGCTGGCGCGTACGAAAGTGCGGCGCCAGCGGGAGCAGGACCTGCGGTACGCGCTCCGGGAAATCCGCACGGCGATCGACAAGTATAAGGACGCGTGCGAGAGCAAGCAGATCTCCAACGACAAGCTCGAGGCTGACTGTTACCCGGAGAGCCTCGAGCAGCTTGTCGAAGGTGTGAAGCCGACGGGCAGCCCGGACAAGAAGGTGAAGTTTCTGCGCCGGATTCCCAAGGATCCGTTTACGAATTCGACCGATTGGGGCCTGCGCAGCAACCGCGACGAACCGAACTCGTTGAGTTGGGGCGGCCAGAATGTGTTCGATGTTTACACCAAGACCATGGAAAAGGCGCCGGATGGAACCAATTATTCGGACTGGTAGGCTGCGGCGGGCGGACCGCAGCGGCTTCACGCTGATCGAGATCATGATCGTGATGACGATCATCTCGATCCTCGTGTCCGTCGCCGTGCCGATGTACCAGAAGTCCATCCTGCGCGCCAAGGAAAGCCTGCTGCGCAACAACCTGTTCACGATGCGGCAGGTGATCGACGAATACACGGTGGACAAGCAGAAGGCGCCGCAATCGCTCGACGACCTGGTGCGGGAGGGTTACCTGCGAGAGGTTCCGTTGGACCCGATCACGGGCCGGAACGACACCTGGCAGCCGGTGATGGAAGACGCGCTGACGGCCGTGGACCAGAGCCAGCCGGGCCTCTGGGACGTGCACAGCGGGTCCGACAAAACCAGCCCGCTCGACGGCACCCCCTACGCCGACTGGTAAGCCTGCTACACTAACCGAGAGGAGCGCCCAGCTCCGCACTCCCCGGTCGTCTAATGGTAGGACAGCGGCCTTTGGAGCCGTGAATCGTGGTTCGAATCCATGCCGGGGAGCCACACCCAAAAACCGTAACTTCCCGCCGCCCCGTTTTGCTTGACGCCATCGCCGTTTGCGGTCGCCCGTTATCCCAAACATTCGCCAGTATTTGCGTTTCGGCGCGGTTCTCCGGTTGGAAACGCCTCCAACCGGGGTGCGCTCTCAACCATGCAGGTTGAGACCGTTGGCCTCTCTCAACCCTCCAAACTCTCCGTTTTCTCCGTTGACAGGTCCGCGTTTGTTGACAGGCTGGTTGAGAGCGTAGCCCTTTCTCAACCGCTTTCGAACTGCATCGCCGATGGCAGAGAATTGGATGAGTGCTGCGTGCCTCCGAAGAGGCGTCGCATCGAAGGCCGGTTCGATGCGCCATCTACACCCGTCAGTCGGTGAGTTCCTCGGACAACCTTTCCTCGTGTGAGGTCCAGTACGAGGCCTGCGCCCGCTACGCCGAGTCGCAGGGCTGGGCGGTTGTGACGGACCGCTTTGATGACGACGGCTACTCGGGCGCCAGCTTGGACCGGCCGGCGCTGCAGAGACTTCTCGATCTCCTCCGGAAGTTCCCCTTGCAGCACGTTCTTGTTCATCGTCTCGACCGTCTGTCCCGTAGCGTGCGGGATTGTGTCACGCTGCTCGACGAATTCCGACGGCTGAATGTGAATCTTGTCATTGTCACGGCGCCGGAACTTGGGCCTACAGCTCAGGATCAGTTCATCCTGAACATCCTGGCCTCATTCGCTGAGTTTGAAAGGGAGATGATCTCGGCTCGCATCGCGGAGTCCCGTGCCCGTCTCAAGGCGCGTCAGTTGCGGTTCGCCGGCGGAGTGCCTTTCGGTTACGACTCCGACCCTCGAACCAAACAGCTCGTTCCGAACGCCGTCGAATCGGATATCGTGCGATGGATGTTCGCCGAGGCCGGAGCCGGAAGGCGTCCCTCAGAAATCGCCGAAGAGGCGAATTTCCGTGGGTACCGCACCAGAGCGTCTGCGCGTAGCAAGAGCGGCGGGCTGTGGACGGCGCGCCAGGTGTTGGCCACGCTGCGCAATCCCACCCACATCGGGTTGTTGAAGGATGGCAGCCGCAGCGTTCGTCAAGGGACGCATCCGCCGATCGTAGATGTGGACTTGTTTCATACTGTCGCCGGGATGCTCGATGCCCGGCGCACTCGAAGACCGAAAGTTTCTCACTACGGCGCGATGTGGCCCTTGAAAGGAAGAATCTTGTGCGGCATCTGTGGCCGACCCTTGACCCCCCACAGCACACGGCGTGGCAACAAGGTCTATCGCTATTACCGATGTCGCGCCACAGCTGGCGGTCGCGATCCTTGCGGGTATCAAGTATCGGCGGGGATTATCGAGGGCGTCGTCGCTTACCAACTGCCGAAGCGCTCTCGTGATGAGCTAGACAGCCACCGCATCAGGGATTACGTCGAGCTCGTGATTTTCGAGCCCGAGTCCGGTACGGTCCACATCCGCTGCTCTGCTCCGAAGGCGCCGCGTGACAGCTCCGTCAATGCCCCGTGAGGATCTGGATCAGCCGCTGCCTGGACTCGGCGAGCTTCGAGCCGGCTACCTGGCCGGCTCGATAAACAACAATCGCGGAGTCAGCGGTGAACACGCGGTTCGGACGAATCCGGCTGCTCTGGTTCAAGCCGCCGGTGACGAAATCAGATGCTTCGAGGCTAATCGCATATTCGTCTTCGCGTGCTTTGCTGGTGATCTGGCAGAGGATCACGTCATTGCCCTTGAGAGCGGCAAGTACCAAGGCCGGCCTTCGCTTGGTCTGGCTCAGGTCTGAGAACGGGAAGTTGAGGACGACGACGTCGCTGCTTACAAATTGGCCCAGGCTGCATCCTCCTCGGGGGAGAGCCAGTCTTTGGCCAGGGAGGACTCAGCCGCCACAACAGGGATCGAGGCCTCGGCATGCTCCTCAGTGAGGCTCCGGAGGAACGCCAGCAGCCGGTCCAGGTCCGCTTCTGACAACCGACCGAGCTCTTGTGCGATTAGTTCGCGCTTGCTCATGACGTCTATCCTCATTTTACGGCACGCAGGCCACGGCAGACCCGCCGGGATAAAGCTGCAAGCTTCCGGCCGG